>ONZS01001102.1_pt1 | contig 17021 bp, 14 predicted proteins | sample 1670921 | NCBI WGS metagenome assembly ONZS01 (sample SAMN06348104, study PRJEB24527) | human gut metagenome | biome: human gut; feature: ankylosing spondylitis patient; material: feces | host: Homo sapiens | place: China | collected 2015-10 | reverse complement strand
GCATCAACAAATTGAAAGCTACCATTGCAGACGCAAAAATCATTGATGAATCTAAGCTGAAAACAGATTCTGTACAGATTTTAAATAAAGTGGAACTGAAGAATGTAAAGAACGGTATGAAGATGACTTATACCATCGTTTCCGAAAGTGAAGCTAACCTGAAGGAAGGAAAGATTTCCGTTAACACCCCGATTGCACAAGGTCTGCTTGGCAAGAAGGTGGGTGATGTAGCCGAAATCACTGTTCCACAAGGTAAAATTGCATTGGAAGTAGTAAACATATCAATTTAACGTAAAGGCAGGTCTCCTTGTGGGGCTTGCCTTCATTTATCAATAAAAGTTATGGCAACAATATTCAGTAGAATCATCGCAGGCGAAATCCCCTGCTACAAGGTGGCGGAAAACGAAAAGTTTTTTGCGTTTCTCGATATCAATCCGTTGGTAAAGGGACACACATTGGTGGTGCCCAAACAGGAAGTAGACTATATTTTCGATTTGAGCGATGAGGACCTGGCTGCTATGCATGTATTTGCAAAGAAAGTGGCCCGTGCCATTGAAAAAGCTTTCCCCTGTAAAAAGGTGGGCGAAGCGGTTATCGGACTGGAAGTTCCTCATGCACATATTCATTTAATTCCTATTCAAAAGGAATCGGATATGTTGTTCTCGAATCCGAAACTGAAATTGTCGGATGAAGAATTCAAGTCCATAGCACAAGCAATCAACTCCTCTCTATAAAACATGATGATGAAATAAGCAAGAGCGTTCTGTGAAGGACGCTCTTTTTTTATTCCATGCCTTGAAACAAAGTGTTCCCCGGTGTGAAACGAAGTGTTCCTCACCGAGAAACAACCTGTTCCACACCGAGAAACTTTTATCGCTCCTTGCTTTCAGCAACTTCTACCAGGTAAACTCCAATACAGATAAAAATAATGGCAAACGTCTGCGTCCAGCTAAAACGGTCTTGTCCCAAAACAAGGGAGGCAATAGTTGCCACAATCAGAATCAGATAACCATAGATAGCAACCACCGTTGTCTTCAGATATTTCAAACCGACAGGCAACAACATATAACTGATAGTGGTCGGGAAAATCAATACAAACATCAGGATAAGGAAAGGTGTCCAATGGAACGGCATGGAAAATACCGGAGCATCAAATCCCGTAATGAACGTTACTATTATAGCAGATACGGCAGCACCGGAAAAGGTATAGCGCAACATCGTTATTGCTCCGATAGCAGTCAAGATACGCTGGCTAAGAATCAGATAAACAGCATATACCACAGAGCTAAGAAGACAAAGCATATTTCCCGTGAAAGCATCGGACGCCAAATCATCACTTTGCTGGGTTAAAATACAAACCAATGCTCCTATCAGACCGATAGAAATTCCTATTATTTTTTTAGTGGTCGCCTTCTCCTTATAAAAGAATATCATCATGAGAAAAACCCAAATAGGCTGAAGGCTGGTAAAAATGGAACTGGAAACAGGAGTTGTTTTACTCAATCCCGCCAGGTAGAGAAACATAAAGCCATAAAGTCCCAAGGCCCCCAACAGGAAAAGGAGCCATTTATCTTTGGCGGATGATTTTTCCGGAGGCATAAACCACCCGATTACCCAAAAGGCTGCTGCTGCAAACGTGCAGCGAAGGGTTGCTCCTGTCAGCGGACTCATCCACAAAGGCAGAAGATACTTCAGGGCATTCATATTTAACCCGCTAAAAACTTTCGAGACGGCCATGCAAAGATTGGCTTCCAGTTTCTTATTCTTCATTTTTTATTTCAATTGGTCGTTAAACAAAAAGGTATGACGGCGCCGGTATGCCCAGAAAAGAGTAACAACAGTAATCAGCAGATTAAAGATAAACGGAAACTCTTGCGATTGGGTATGGAATACCCACTGGAAAAAATCGACGATAAAGGGATAGAGCAAAATAGCCAGGTAGTTCATCATCATCACAAATGCCAAAGCTAACGTGGTCTTTTGCGGTAATGCGGTCTGCGTGGTCTTGTCATAAAGCATGGGCTGGATAATGCCATAGCCTAAACCGACCAGAATACATCCGGGAATAATCAGCCACTCTATCGGAGCTATCCAAATTAATAATAGTCCCAATGCCATCGACAACAGGCTATATGCCTTCGTGCGCTCTTTAAGCAAGCCTACAATCTTGTCCAGACAGAAGCCCGGAGCGGTGATGGCGAGGAAGAAAAGCGAAATCATCAATCCGGAATTACCACTGGAGAAATGATGCTTTTCCATCAGGAAAGGCAGATTGAAGATCACTACTACCACGATATATGTAATCACTCCATAGAAAAGCATCAGTTCTATCAGATGCTTGATGTGAATACCATATTTACTGCCTCCAATGTCTATGGCAGAGTGTCGGGCAGCTTTGCTGTCGTCCGCTGAACTCGTCTCCGACACAGTCACCGTCGCCGCATTCGCAGTTGCTACATTTGCCGCCGTAGTAGTAGCAGTATCAGACGAAGAAGATGCCGTTAAAGCGGCTTCTCCGGACCGGTCTTCTTTCAAATGTCCCACCAGCAGAATGGAAACCAACGGAAGAAGATAAACAAGAAAAGGCAGGTGCCAACTGACTTCTGCCAGATAGCCTGTCACGGCAGTTGCTATCACTAACGTGAAATTAGTAATGGCAGAACTCAACCCGAACTGTTTCACCCGATAAGTTCCCACAAAATATCTGGAAACCAATCCGGTAGACAAAGGGATAATAAGTCCGGACCCGATGCCGAGCAGAGCACTAACCACAATCAACTGCCACATTCGATTGGATATCAAATACAGAACACCGCTTGCAGCAAAAAGCCAGAGTCCGACTTTCAATACACGGACATAATCGACTTTCTCCGTCAGTTTACCACCCAGCAATATAAAAGGTATGATGAGCAATGATGGCAGTGATGTCAACATCTGTATGTCCAGATCCGTAGCTTTCGGAAATATCTTTGTAAGGTCACCCAATATAGGTGAAACAGCGAGTCCCGGCAATGAAGTCAATGCCGAAATAGACCAAATGGCAATTAAAGTGATAAGAGGAATTGTTCCTCGTCCCGTCTGTATCTTCATAATGCTTATTCGTTAAAAGTTTAGGTTTGAAGAAAACAATAGTCGCTTTATAAAGTTCATTTATTCACCACAGAGGACGCAGAGGACACAGAGGAGAATCTTGTTCATGCCGGTACCGTTTTGAATAGATATTAGATGCATCGGAATTTTATTTACTCTAGTAACAAAGAAAAAACGCTTAGTAGTAGAGTTCTATCTGACACCCGGGTCTCAATGGTACTGACACCCGGGTGTTGGCATACCTGAGACCCGGGTGTTATAGATGCTGAGACCCGGGTCTCAGATAGATTGTTTATACAGTGGAGAAAAATCTAAATTATATTATTTAATTTCTTTCCGTGCGGATCAGTTCATTTCTGCACCGAAATGAACAAGATTCCCCTCTGTGTCCTCTGCGTCCTCCGTGGTGAATAGGCCCATTTCAATAAGGACGTCCTCCTCCTTAATAAACGCCAAATAATGTAAAACCCGGAAACTTTCAAAACTATCTGCTGTTGTTGTGGGAAATTCGACGGGGAAAATCCCCATCGCCCTAAACCTTTAAAAAAACAAATTAGTATGGAAGATTTAAATTTCAGAAAAGGTGATGCAAAAACCGATGTATTTGGTTCAGACAGAATGTTACAACCCTCTCCGGTAGAGAAAATACCTGATGGACCTACTACTCCTGAAGTCGCCTATCAAATGGTGAAAGATGAAACATTTGCTCAAACCCAACCACGTTTGAATCTGGCTACTTTCGTTACCACTTATATGGATGAATATGCCACTAAGCTGATGAATGAGGCCATTAACATCAACTACATTGATGAAACAGAATATCCGCGTATCGCAGTGATGAACGGTAAATGTATCAACATCGTTGCCAACTTGTGGAACTCTCCTGAAAAAGATACCTGGAAAACAGGTGCTTTGGCTATCGGTTCTTCAGAAGCATGTATGTTGGGTGGTGTAGCTGCCTGGTTGCGTTGGCGTAAGAAAAGACAAGCACAGGGCAAACCATTTGATAAACCAAACTTTGTTATTTCTACAGGTTTCCAGGTTGTTTGGGAAAAGTTTGCACAGTTGTGGCAGATTGAAATGCGTGAAGTGCCTTTGACACTTGAAAAAACCACTCTTGACCCCGAAGAAGCTTTGAAAATGTGTGATGAAAACACCATCTGTATCGTACCGATTCAAGGTGTTACATGGACTGGACTGAATGATGATGTCGAAGCATTGGATAAAGCTCTGGATGCTTACAATGCCAAGACCGGTTATGACATTCCTATCCACGTAGATGCCGCCAGTGGTGGTTTCATCCTTCCGTTCCTGTATCCGGAAAAGAAATGGGACTTCCGTTTGAAATGGGTACTTTCTATCAGCGTATCCGGCCACAAGTTTGGTTTGGTATATCCGGGACTCGGATGGGTTTGTTGGAAAGGCAAAGAATATCTGCCCGAAGAAATGTCATTCAGCGTCAACTATCTGGGCGCCAACATTACACAGGTAGGTTTGAACTTCTCTCGTCCGGCCGCACAAATTCTGGGACAATATTATCAATTCATCCGCTTAGGATTCCAGGGTTACAAAGAAGTGCAGTACAACTCCCTGCAAATTGCCAAATATATCCATAGTGAAATAGCCAAGATGGTTCCGTTCGTTAACTACTCAGAAGATGTTGTGAACCCGCTATTCATCTGGTATCTGAAACCGGAATATGCAAAGAGCGCCAAATGGACTTTGTATGATTTGCAAGACAAACTGTCTCAACATGGTTGGATGGTTCCTGCTTATACATTGCCTTCTAAACTGGAAGATTATGTAGTGATGCGTGTCGTTGTTCGTCAGGGATTCAGCCGTGACATGGCAGATATGCTTCTGGGCGACATCAACAATGCCATCGCCGAACTGGAAAAACTGGAATATCCAACTCCTACCCGTATGGCTCAAGAAAAGAATCTTCCGGTAGAAGTCAAGATGTTCAACCACGGTGGTCGTCGTAAAACCGTAAAAAAATAAAATGATCTATGGATAAAAAAGTAACACTCGCTCAATTGAAAGAAGTGGTACAGGAGGCATACGATCAGGTAAAGACCAATACCGGCGGCAAGAATGCCGACTATATTCCTTATCTGGCAAATGTCAACAAGGATCTCTTTGGAATCAGTGTCTGCCTGCTCAACGGGCAGACCATCCATGTGGGAGATACTGACTACCGCTTCGGTATAGAATCCGTATCCAAAGTACATACGGCTATTCTGGCACTGCGCCAATATGGTGCCAAAGAAATCCTGGACAAGATTGGAGCCGATGCAACAGGCTTACCTTTCAATTCAATTATCGCCATCTTGCTGGAGAACGACCATCCGTCTACTCCGCTGGTAAACGCCGGAGCCATCTCCGCCTGCAGCATGGTGCAGCCCATTGGCGACTCTGCCAAGAAATGGGATGCCATCGTAGGAAACGTGACCGATTTATGCGGCAGCGCCCCACAGTTGATTGATGAATTGTACAAGTCCGAATCGGATACCAACTTCAACAACCGTTCTATCGCATGGTTGCTGAAAAATTATAATCGGATTTATGATGATCCGGATATGTCATTAGACCTCTACACCCGTCAGTGCTCATTGGGAGTGACTGCATTGCAGCTTTCCATTGCAGCCGGCACAATCGCCAACGGTGGTGTAAATCCGGTGACTAAGAAAGAAGTTTTTGATGCCACGCTGGCTCCTAAAATCACTGCCATGATTGCCGCAGTAGGTTTCTATGAACATACCGGCGACTGGATGTACACTTCCGGTATTCCTGCCAAAACAGGTGTAGGCGGTGGTGTGATGGGTGTACTGCCCGGACAGTTCGGTATTGCTGCCTTTGCTCCTCCTTTGGATGGATCGGGCAACTCCGTGAAAGCGCAGTTAGCTATTCAATGCATCATGAACAAGCTGGAATTAAATGTGTTTAGCAACAACCATATCACCGTTGTTGACTAAAACTCTCTCTCGATCTCTTTTATAAGTAGGTAAAGGTTACTATCTCCCGATAGTAACCTTTTTCTATTCCTCCTTATCCCATTGATTTCCCGCTTGATCTCCCACCAGTATTTTCAATACAAACGGTATTAATTATCAAATACAACAAATTAAATTTACCCCTATGCAACTCCAGTAATTAAAATGAGCATATCAGTGTCACTATTATTCACCCGGATAAGGTGGAACTTATTCATTTATAGACAACAACTAACAACTGTTTGCCTCTGTCTCTTTTCTACAAAGATAGAAAGTTATTCCACTTTTCCTCCCCTTTTCCTTCCATGCTTATAAAGAAAAGTAATAATACTATTAAGAAAAGCATTTCTAAGCTGATTTTCAACACATTACAATTACTCTCATTCTATCTGTTTTTATCCGCCACACAAGCATATTATGTATTAACCTTCTGTACGACAGCTTTTTCTGCCGATTCCTTTTGGGCGGAAGCCTTTTTCTGTTGTTCCTCCTCTTCGTAATATTGCTTTCTACGCTTGTTGGATTGTTGAATCAGATTTGTAATATAAACCGTAAAGATAGGAAACATCATCATACCCAAGGCGGCCAGCAAAACGGAAAGCACGCGCCCGGTCACGGTCTGCGCTATAATATTCGACCCCACGGTAGTAACATCCATAAAAGCCCACCACAAGGCATCTCCATAATCATTCACCAATGGATTTACCCGATGCTCGAGCACAAAAAATGCCAGACTGGAGAAATAAACTGTTGCCAGCAACATCGTCAGATAAGAGACAAACAGGCTCGAAGCCCGGTTGTAAGTCAGCCAGCCGACCACAATAGCAAGCGCATATCCTCCTCTTAATAAAGGAATGAAACGAAGCAGGTAGGTAATCTCATCCGAAAACGTCCATCCATAATATGCGATGATATTCTGATAAGGGATAGCCACCAATAAAAAGATAAAGTGTGTCCGCAGATAGCGTCCTTTATGTTTTGCCAAAAAGAACTCCAACACAAAATCGAAAAGAAACCAAAGGCAGATACATAGCTGTACCTTCATGTAAGAAGACTGTGTATAGAACGGAATTCCCTTAAAAGTATCCACCGAGATACTGATAACCAGAAAAAGAGACATTATTAATATAATAATGTGAAGAATACCATAAATCCCCTTTTTTCCGAAAATAAAATCTGAAAGCGCTGATTTCATAACTACTTAGTTTATAATAAAATGGTTCACATATAATTTAGATTGTTTAGAAACAATCGAGAAAAGTAATTGTTTCGAAACAGGTAAATCGGGGGTTACAATATCCCGTTCCGGCGATGTTAATTAACGAACTTTGAAAGAGATTGCGGAAACATCTCGCGCAAAATGTTGTTATAACACTGACTTTAAAATATTTTTCACTTAAAACCTTAACTTATGGCAAATATTAAAAATGCAGTGAAGCTGGGTGTGTTTACCCTTGCTATCATGAATGTTACGGCAGTAGTATCCTTGCGTGGACTACCAGCCGAGGCCGTATATGGAATGAGTTCGGCCTTCTATTATCTTTTTGCAGCTATTGTCTTTCTAATCCCTACATCGCTCGTTGCAGCCGAGTTGGCAGCGATGTTTCAGGATAAGCAGGGTGGTGTGTTCCGGTGGGTAGGCGAGGCCTATGGCAAGAAACTGGGATTCCTCGCCATCTGGGTGCAATGGATCGAAAGTACGATCTGGTATCCGACGGTATTAACGTTTGGTGCCGTATCTATTGCTTTCATCGGAATGAATGACGTACATGACATGTCATTGGCAAACAATAAGTATTATACGCTCGTCGTCGTACTTATCATCTATTGGCTGGCCACTTTCATCTCCCTGAAAGGTATGAGCTGGGTAGGTAAAGTAGCCAAAATCGGTGGTATGGTCGGTACCATTATCCCGGCCGGATTGTTGATTATCTTAGGAATCATTTACCTGGCAACGGGCGGACATTCCAATATGGATTTCAACAGCAGCTTCTTCCCCGACTTTACCAACTTCGATAATGTCGTTCTTGCTGCCAGTATCTTCTTGTTTTATGCCGGTATGGAAATGGGCGGTATCCACGTAAAAGACGTAGATAACCCTTCTAAAAACTATCCGAAAGCCGTATTTATCGGTGCGCTTATCACAGTGTTGATCTTCGTTTTGGGTACTTTCGCATTAGGTGTGATTATCCCTGCTAAAGACATCAACCTGACTCAAAGCCTGCTCGTCGGTTTCGACAACTATTTCAAATATATTCATGCTTCCTGGTTGTCACCAATCATTGCGGTCGCTCTTGCTTTCGGTGTATTGGCTGGTGTATTGACATGGGTTGCCGGTCCGTCCAAAGGTATATTTGCCGTAGGTAAAGCCGGTTATATGCCTCCGTTCTTCCAGAAAACAAACAAGCTGGGTGTACAAAAGAATATCTTGTTCGTACAGGGTATCGCTGTAACCGTATTAAGTTTGTTGTTTGTTGTTATGCCTTCCGTACAGAGTTTCTATCAAATTCTGTCACAGCTGACAGTTATTCTTTATCTGATTATGTACCTGTTGATGTTCTCCGGAGCTATCGCATTGCGTTATAAGATGAAGAAACTCAACCGTCCGTTCCGTATCGGTAAATCCGGCAACGGCCTGATGTGGTTTGTTGGCGGTCTTGGCTTCTGCGGATCATTACTTGCCTTTATTCTTAGCTTCATCCCGCCCAGCCAGATTTCTACCGGTAGCAACACCGTTTGGTTCTCCGTACTAATTATCGGTGCAATTATCGTTGTCGTTGCTCCGTTTATTATCTACGCTTCCAAGAAACCGTCTTGGGTAGATCCTAATTCCAATTTCGAACCGTTCCATTGGGAAGTTCAGGCTCAACCTGCCACGGCAAATGTTAGTGCAAGCAGCGTTAATGCTCCGCGTCCTGCTAATGCAACTTCTGCACACACAGGAGGAACAACTGGGACAAGCACAACTAACCCCGGGGCAACCGCTTCTAATGCAGCAACTTCAGGCACAGCATCCTCCGGTTCAGCTTCCTTCGGAAGTTCCTCTGCCAGCAAAGCATCTCCGGGAACCGGAGACAAAGATAAGGATGCACCTAAGTCGTAAAGACTAAACATTCATCCTGTTCATCAAGAAGTTCAAGACAATTCGAAAAGCCTTGAATTTATAAAATCACCCTCACTACAGTCAAGTGAAGCATCTCCAAAAGTCAGATTTAACACTTTTGAGATACACTTTACAACTGTAGTAAGGGCGATTTACTTTATGGCTGTGGCTTAATCAATTCCGGCTTAATCACCCTCGGCAACACAAAGCTGAAAGTAGATCCCCGGTTGACCTTCGAATCGAGTTCGAGGTTTCCACCCAGATTTTGGATAATCGTTTGCGAAAGAGTCAGCCCAAGTCCCGTCCCTTGCATTTCACGGTCGAGTTTTATGAAACGTGAGAATATCTTTTTCTGGTCTTCTTCCGGTATACCAATGCCTGTGTCGGACACAAAAAAGTAAACTTCTTCCATTCCTTCCAAGCGGCACCCGAAACGGATTTCACCCGACGCAGTAAATTTCATCGCATTATGTAAGAGGTTAGACAATACCTGAATGATACGTTCCCGTTCCGAATACATTATAATAGGTTGTACATGCGCCTCACAAATCAATTTTACCGACGAGTTATTCAATTTCGTCTTAAATATTCCGTCCAACTCTCTCAACAAATCATTGACATCAAACTCCGTATAAACGAAATCTATCGTCCCCGACTCTATTTGAGAAAGATCGAAAATATCATTCACCAGGCGCAACAATCGTTCATTATTCTCTGCGAGAATATCAGCATACATTTTTCTTTCCTCTTCGCCGGAAGCCGACACCATCAAACCGGAAAATCCGACAATAGCATTGAGCGGTGTACGAACTTCGTGACTCATATTAGCAATGAAGGCAGATTTCAATTTCTCGGCAGAGATGGAATGTTCTTTTTCAATGGTCAGTAACCTTTGCACATTTTTCAGTTCTGTCACATCATAAACAGTCAACACCATATAATCTTGGCCATGAATATTCAAATAAGTACCCGATACTGATACATCGCAAGGAGTCACTGTCATTTCATCCTCACTCAACAACTTCATCGAAGCTTCCAGATTCTTAAAACTTGCTTTCTTATAAAAAGCCTTACCGATAGACGCACGAATACAACATAGTTTACACTGTTCGTGCTGACCACATTCACCGGCTGCTATCGCGTTTCTACAATGCAACAAATCCCCCACTCTTTTTGTAACTCCACCTACCTGAACAGGCAGACGGTTCAAAGAATAATAATTGGTGTCACAGACTACAAAATCCTTGTCAATCAATAAGAAGTAGGCATTGATGTTCTGCAAAACCAAAGCCAACTTCTTAAGTTCATTCTCTTTATTTTCTTTCGAATGTACCTCTTTTTGAAGTGACTGGCACTTTGCCCACACATAAATGAGGGTAGCTGATAGAACTATTATAATGATAATTGCCAGTGATGACATAGGATTAGAGTGTTTATAATGTTTTGATAGTTTCAGTGCGTAAATTTATAAAATATGCTGCATAAATAATGAGTTATCTACATATTTATTCTAACACAAATACATTAATATTTTCATCGGTCAGAATTTGGCGAAATTTTCCCGCGAAGTTATTGCGGTATTAAAAAATATACTTATCTTTGCACCCGCAAACGAGAAAGGTGCCATAGCTCAGTTGGTAGAGCAAAGGACTGAAAATCCTTGTGTCCCCGGTTCGATTCCTGGTGGCACCACTTCTTAAGCAATCGGAATGTAGCGCAGTTGGTAGCGCACTACGTTCGGGACGTAGGGGTCGGGCGTTCGAGTCGCCTCATTCCGACAGAATAAAGGGTAACTTTCTGGAGTACAGTAAGTTGCCCTTTATTTCTATTCAGTCACTTGAACAAATTCAGGACGGATATGTAATAAAACACAACCTATTATATCATGAAAAACAGGATTTATCTCTTTACAGTAGCAGTAGCTTCTTTTATGTGCATCAGTTGTACAAAGACTCAAACCACTCTTTCGGAAAATGAAAAGGCAGTCAATCCTCCTATCATGGGATGGAGTTCATGGAATGCGTTTCGTGTAGACATCAGTGAAGACATTATCAAACACCAGGCTGACCTAATGGTGGAAAAAGGTCTGAAAGATGTCGGATATCATTATGTCAATGTTGATGATGGCTATTTCGGAAAACGTGACGACAACGGAATAATGCTTGCAAATGAAAAACGCTTCCCGAACGGCATGAAACCGGTGGCGGATCATATTCACAGCCTGGGAATGAAAGCCGGCCTTTATACCGATGCGGGTAATAGTACGTGTGGTTCCATGTGGGACAATGACACTGCAGGTATAGGAGCAGGTATCTACGGGCATGAACCACAAGACGCCCAATTATACTTTGGCGACTGGGGTTTCGACTTTATCAAAATTGACTATTGCGGAGGAGATGCGCTGGGACTTAATGAAAAGGAACGCTACACTTCAATCCGGAACAGTATAGACAAAGTGAACAAAGATGCTTCCATCAATATCTGCCGATGGGCCTTCCCGGGTACTTGGGCCAAAGACGCAGCAACCTCCTGGCGTATCAGCGGTGATATTAACGCACACTGGGGCTCATTAAGATATGTAGTCGGCAAGAATCTTTACCTGTCTGCCTATGCCGGCAACGGACATTACAATGACATGGACATGATGGTTATCGGATTCCGTAACGACAGCAAAGTGGGCGGACAAGGTCTTACCCCGACAGAAGAAGAAGCTCATTTCGGTTTATGGTGTATCATGAGCTCTCCTTTGCTTATTGGATGTAACCTGGAAAACATACCGGAATCTTCTCTCGAGCTGCTGAAAAACAAAGAATTGATTGCCCTCAACCAAGACCCGCTGGGTTTGCAAGCATACGTAGCGCAACATGAAAATGAAGGTTATGTACTTGTGAAAGATATTGAGCAGAAACGTGGAAACGTACGTGCTGTGGCTCTCTACAATCCTTCCGATACCGTATGCAGTTTCTCCGTCCCGTTCTCTTCATTGGAATTTGGAGGAAACGTAAAAGTACGTGATCTCGTAAAACATAACGATTTAGGCAGCTTCTCCGGCACATTCGAACAAACGCTTCCGGCACACAGTGCCATGTTCCTCCGTATGGAAGGCGAAACCCGTCTGGAACCGACTCTGTACGAAGCAGAATGGGCTTACTTGCCTCTTTTCAATGACCTAGGTAAAAATCCTAAAGGTATTCTTTATGCCAATGACAAAGAAGCTTCCGGCAAAATGAAAGTAGGTTTCCTGGGTGGACAACCGGAAAATTATGCCGAATGGAAGGAAGTGTATAGCGGAGATGGCGGACGCTACAACATGACTATCCATTACTCATACGGTAAAGGACGCCAGATAGAACTGGATGTCAACGGCATTATTACCAAAATAGATTCTCTGAGAGAGGATAATAACCATAACAAAATCACAGTTCCCGTTGAACTAAAAGCAGGATATAACACCATTCGCATGGGTAATAGTTACAACTGGGCACCGGATATCGATTGCTTCACTCTGACAAAAGCATTGTAATAACCATATAAAAAAGGAGTAAAATATGATAAATACATCTTTACTCCTTTTTTAATCTATATGCCAGTTTATTCTATCATCGTCACACAGGCTTTTTCGGTCAAAGTTACCTGTAATTTGGCATCATCCTTTTCAGGAATCCAAAACATACGTTTGCACTCTCCTTTTTGAAGTTTCACATTCCCATTGTGACCTGTCAAGTATTCCGTATCAATCCGACATTCTTGCACATTTACAGACCAATTATCCATCATATTCAGATTCAAATGCAGATTATTGATCTTACCACTCTGAAATTCCACATTCCTGCCACTCCTGGCAACATGCAAAGCTCTAAAATCGCACGAATCCACTTGCATAGAATTAGAAGTATTAATGGAAAGAGAATCCTTTGTCAAATTTTTAAGAACAATCTTTTGCATATAAATATCATTTACAACACATTCCACTTCTTGCGTCAGATTCAGTTGCATGTCTCCCGTTATCATCGCTACATATCTGGCTTCCTTTAACTCTTGCAGGAGTTTATCCAGCGGATAGTCCAAAAGAATTTTCAACGTATCCCCCATGACAGTCATTTTCAGATAGTCATTTACTTTCTGCGAACAGGAAAATTCATTTTTCTCTCCTTTTGAAGGCAGCACTCGCAAAAAAGAATTTGCCAGCCAGACACTACATTCTTCTGTATGCATCTCCGTTTGAGCAAGCCATATTACCCGGCAAGCCGGGATTTCTTTGGTTAGCTGCTCTCCTTGCAGATTTATTTGATTGGAAAAGTGCGGCCTCCCCAGACAATACATCACAAACATTCCGCCTACCAGCACACAAAGTCCGGCTACAAAAAGCCCAATTAATATATAAGTTGTACGTTTCATAATATTTGTTTTACTTTTCTTTTTTACAAAATTCCCGGTACATATCGGTTATCTCTTTGATAGGAATATCCAGTGTCTTAATCTGCTTGAAGAAGTAATCCAGTTCTTCTTTCAAAAAAGTATTCTTCCGCAAAGAATGAATCAGTTCCCTTGCACCGGTAGAGACAAAATAACCAATGCCGCGTTTATTATAAATAATATTCTGTGACTGAAGATAATCAAATGAGCGCATCACTGTATTGGCATTTACTTCCACAATAGCGGCATATTCTCTGACAGAAGGGATGCGTTCCTCTTCCCCAAATTGCCCCAGAAGTATCTCATCACAGATCCTATCAGCGATCTGCAGATAAATGGCTTTACTTTCTTTAAAATTCATAGGCTAGAGTATTACATACGTTGAATAATCTCGGACTCCTTAAAACGAAAAAAGGCAAGTACCCAATTAACCAATGCAAAAAACATAAAGGCTATGGTTCCTAAGGTGAAAACTTGTTGCTCCGTGAAAGAAGAAAAAATATAGCCGTAATCTTTATTGTTGTTTCCATGAAATAGCATATTACCCGTCAACATTCCCATCAATACATAAATCAGAACAATGATTGTAACCGAAACAAAAGTTTTAAGAAAAGAGTTCTTCGGCCAAACAGAACTACCTAATACGAACAATGACTGCACAAAGCAATATATAGAAAGGACTAATATCAACTGATACGTTTCATTGAATAAAAACCACCGTTTCCCGCTACCGACTAAATCTCCCAGATTGACAGGGAGTATCACCTCTTTTACCTCCGGATAGATAAGCGAATAAACCATTACTCTTGTATAATCAGCCAATTTAAAAGCAATCAAAAAAACAACTAAAAATACGATAGTTGATATCAGCCAACGGGAAAAAAACTTCTCGAAAGGAGTGGACGGTGTCATTAATGTGGATAGCCGACTAGTCTTATTCTTCATCTTCTCCATCACCAGCGATGCACTTAAGCACCCGAAAACAAATAGAAACCACAAAAAAGCCATCAATATAAATCCCCATGCAGGATCGGTATTTGCATGACGAATAAAATAAACCGAATCGTGATAATTATATTGAGTATATCCGTTCCAAACCAATACCACCGCCATCACTCCATACATCAACACCATACGAAGCACATTCGATCTCCAACTCTCTACCATCTCCTTACGGCAAAGATTCATAAAACGAGGCAAACTGAAAAAAGTATCTTTTATCATCGTCTTTTATTTTTGAGTGTGAAACAATCGGGCTATCTCTTCAGGAGCAGCCAACGTAGCATTAAAAAGAAGTTCCAGATTTAATTCCGATTCTTCCTGTTCTTCGTTAGGAAGTATCAGGTAATTCCCCTGAATAGTAGGGATTGCGAAAAGAGCATTTTTCGCCAGTTCCCGATTGTCACTCTCCACAAAGAAAAGTTTGTCGCAAATATTACTTGTAGATTCATCCAGCAACACACGGCTGTCATCCATAATCAATACATGATCGAGCACCTTATCAATGTCACGAACCTGATGCGTAGAAATTACAATCGTCTTATCATCCGACATGCCCGATGCTATAAACTTACGGAACTGACTTTTACCGGGAATATCCAGCCCGTTGGTCGGCTCGTCCATCAACAAAAGAGAAGTGTTTGTAGCAAGCGCAAAGCTCATGAATACTTTTTTTTTCTGTCCCATAGAAAGTGATCCGAGATCAATATCTATATCCATTTCAAAATAATGGAGATATTTAATCATCTCCTCCTTGCTGAAACGGGGATAAAAAGGGCTGTTCAACTCCACATAGCTAACCAGAGAGACTGAAGGTAATTCAAACTCTTCGGGAACTAAAAACATATCCTGCAAAGTAACCGGTAACCGTCGGCGCACATCTGTATCGTGAAACACCACTTTGCCGTTTTTAGGAGTCAATAACCCGGACATCAGATAGAGAAGAGTAGACTTTCCCGCGCCATTCTTTCCCAACAGTCCATATACCCTGCCGGACTCGAACGAAAGCGAAAAATCATGTAATACCGCACGCTTCGATTTACGATAAGTAAATGAAAGATTTTCTACTGTAATCATAGTATTTCTGTTTAATGAATAATGATCTTTAGGTGTATTAGTGTAATAGTACACCACAAAAGTAGATAATCTTTTGAATATTCCAATAGAAAAGGAGAAAAAAGTGCAAAAAAAGGAGGAGCTAAGATCACTCTCCACTCCTCCTGTCACGACAAACAACTAAAATTATTCACTATTTGATGCCGTCCAATGCCCTTTTAGCAGTAGCATTAGCGGGGTCTATAGCCAGAATTTTATTCCAGTATTCTATGGATTTATCTTTATTAGCCTTTGCTTCGGCCTTCAATGCCGGATTCTCGATCGCTAACAAATAGTAATATCCAAGATAACTGTAACATTCAACCAAAGCTGAATTGTAATGAGGATCATTTTTGCTTTCCAATAAAGCAGCCACTTCCTCATAGAAAGGTTTCGCAAGTCCTTGAGTGGTTTCAGGGTCCAGTGCTGAATTGGCACGAGCTCTCCAGAAGTTACCCAAGTAGCTATCCGGTGCTGCTTCTGCAATTGCATGGAAAACAGAATCGGCGGACATCAACGCCTGCTTGCGTTCTTCAACAGTGATTGTCAATGAATCAGGTTGCGTACCAGCACCGTAATAAAGTCTACCAACCTGAAACTGTAAGTCCGGAGTCTGTTTTTCTTTATCAAGGGATGAATAATATTTCTGGTAAGCACTGATTGCTTTTTTATAATCATTCTTCTGTTCGTAAGCAGAAGAGATATTTTTATATAAATCCGTCTTTTTCGGATCCATCTTTACCGCTTTCTCATATTGTATTACTGCATCATCATATTTTTTCAGACTTTCCAGCAAGTGCCCATAATACATATAATCCAAATAAGAATAATCGGCTTTTTCACATTCATTGAAGAAGATGTCCGCTGCCTTTATCGCTTCATCAAAACGCTTCAGGTCAGTATAGTTATACATTGCCAGACGGTTGAACGCAGCATGATGGGCATTCTTTTGTAATCCCATATTAGCCACTTCGAGCGATTTCTCAAAATCATGGTTCAAAAATAAAGCAAACGCATACTTCACCAAATCTTCTTCCGTAGCAGTAGGCCCCATTGCAAAATTCGCATAAGCTTCTGCCGCTTTACTAAAATCATTTTTTAAATAATAAATCTCGGCTAGTTTTTTGTCTACGGCTGTGTTGGACGGTTCCAGGGCTTTCAATTGGTTCAGCTTTTCAATAGCAAGACTTGCATTGGCTGATTTATAAACATCTGCATATTTCAGATAAGCTTCCGTACATTTCGGATCGAAATAAATCGCTTCTTCATATTTCTGAGAAGCGAGACCCGCATTTTTCTGCTTCATGGCAATATTTCCTTCCAAT
>ONZS01001041.1_pt1 | contig 18157 bp, 10 predicted proteins | sample 1670921 | NCBI WGS metagenome assembly ONZS01 (sample SAMN06348104, study PRJEB24527) | human gut metagenome | biome: human gut; feature: ankylosing spondylitis patient; material: feces | host: Homo sapiens | place: China | collected 2015-10 | reverse complement strand
ATATGGCAAAAATCCTATCGGCACAGCCGATTTGGAATGGATTTTTGCGCGTAACAGTGAGAGTAATGAACAGTTACGACAAATCTTTACTATCAACCGTAACGCCTCTGGATAGTTTATTCCATCCTCTAACAGTTACCCCCACAATCTGACAGATATTGTTTATTCCGGATATTTGTCAGCTCACAACAAGAAAGAACAAGAAAGGCAGAAGCAAATGAGTTACAGTGTATATCTTCCTAATTACTCCATCGGTGAAAATTGTTACAAGGAACTTCCATACGTCGCAAGAAACTATGGAAAAAAGGCAGTCGTGATCGGCGGTAAAACAGCCATGGAAAAAACAAAAGATGCACTCTTGGAAGGCATCAAGGGCTCCGATCTTGAGATCACGGATTTCATCTGGTACGGCGGTGATTCCAGCTACGAGAACGGCAATGCATTGATCGCGAATCCGGCTGTCCGCAACGCAGATATCATCTTTGGTGTCGGTGGAGGAAGAGCCTGCGACACCGCAAAATATGTAGCAAACGAACTTGACAAACCACTATTTACCTTCCCGACCGTTGCCAGCAACTGCGCGGCCGTGACTGCCATCTGTGTCATCTACAATGCCAACGGCACCTTCCGGGAATATTATTATCCGAAGCTTGCGGATCATACCTTCATCAATACCGCCGTGATTGCGGATTCTCCTTACGACCTCCTCTGGGCCGGAATCGGCGACGCACTCTCCAAAGAATGTGAGGCTGTTTTTTCCAGCAAAGGTAAGCACTTAAGCCATACTCCGTTAATGGGTGTCCAGCTCAGTAAAGTCTGCACACAACCGCTCCTGGATTATGGAAAAGAGGCACTCGCATCCTTAAAGGCGCACAAAGTCAGCGATGCCCTCATGCAGGTCACTCTGGATATCATCGTCTCCACCGGTATCGTTTCCAATATGACGACTCATATTCCGGATTATTACTACAATTCCTCCCTCGCGCACTGTGTCTATAACGGCTCCACGATCACGCGTCATGGTCACGAACACCTGCACGGCGAAGTCGTATCCCTCGGTGTTCTCTGCCTGCTCACCTATGAAGGCGCGAACGCTCTCCGTGATACGATCATGAAATTCAATGCCAGTATCGGTCTTCCGGTATGCTTCGATGATATCGATATCACTGAAGATGAATTTGATCTCATGGCAGATAGAATTCTCACTTCCACCGAATGGCAGTACCGCCCGCAAGATGTGACCCGTGAGAAATTTATTGCATGCATGAAAGAACAGAATAAGATCGGACAGGAATTTAAAAAACAGACTATGCTCTTATAAATGTACCGTGGAATATCTACATGCTATTCCGTCAGGAAAGTCATTAGAAGCTTTGCACAAGGCATTCATGAAGACGAACATATTTGCAGAATTTCGTAAACTCAGAGGCAAAATTAATGAAAAAGTTAGGATTAATTGGTGGAATAGGGCCAGAATCCACCATTGAATATTATCGCAGCATAGAATATGGCGTACAGAAAAAAAGTGGTCAAAATTTCTTTCCCAATATCACCATAGAAAGTCTTAATGTATTTGACGTACTCAATTTATGCAAAAATCAGGATTATGATGGGTTGACAGATTATCTTCTCAACGGTATCAATCAACTTTCTGCAGCAGGAGTACAATACGCTGCTCTAACCGGAATCACAACACATATTGTTTTTGATGCATTATCGAAAGTATCTCCTGTACCGCTTGTTAGTATGGTAGATACCGCAAGTGAATTTGCCAAAGCACACAGATATAGAAAAGTTTGCCTGTTAGGAACTCTTCCAACCATGAACGGAACCTTTTTTCAGCAATCTTTCGAATCTAAAGGTATCGAAGTCATTACACCGGATGCGGCAGAGAAAGAGTATATTGGTAGAAAAATTGAAACAGAACTGGAACTTGGAAAAGTTGTATCTGATACTCAAAACAACTTTCGAACAATTGCAGAACGAATCATTCAAGATGAGAACGTTGACACAATCATACTTGGATGCACAGAACTCCCATTGATTTTCAAAGGAATTGATTTATCAGTTCCATGCCTTAATGTGATGCAAGTTCACATTGATTCACTCATTGATTTAATTATGTCGGAATAAATACTTTCACCTATACCGCTGTTATTGTGGATTCGCCTTACGACCTCCTCGCGCGAGTGCGCATCTTTAGCACGTCAGTGCCTTTTAATGTAACAGGGAATTCTTCGGAATTTCCTGTTACATTAAAAATAGGCTTCGCCTATTCAACTCATTACAACCACCAGCGCGTTTCCCTCGAAGAAATGTACGAAAATGCAATGTCCAAGTTTCGCGAAAAGCGGGTGTTTTTCAATTCAAGAAAGCGCCACAGGCGGTCTTGCCTATGTTATCTGAATGCGCCTCAAAAAACAGTTTTTACATCTGTATTGTAATTCCAGCAAGAAAAGATTCCTCACCGGGAACAAGATCGAGATCACCGCCATGGCTTTCAATGATTTTTCGGACAGAGGAAAGTCCGATTCCATGATCATCAGATGTACCCTTTCGGGAGAGGAATGTTTTTCCCTCCTGCAAGACCAGACCGTCGTAAGTGTTTTCAATCTTCAAAAAGTACATATTGCCTCTGGTTTCGCCTGCAATGAAAACGCGGCGCACCCCTTGCTTTTGGCGGCTGCACGCCTCAACGGCATTGTCCAAAAGATTGCCCAGCACCGTACACAGTTCCACATCGGTAAGCGGCATCTGATCGGGAAGATCGAGCCGCACCTGAAATTCTGTCCCTTGTGTCTGCGCCATGCCGTAGTAGTATTCAATCAGCGCATTTACAACGGGATTTTTGCAGAACTGGGTAGGGGAGTGGCCCGATGACGCCGCAACCTGTTCCTCAACCTGTAACAGGAAGGAGCAGATCTCTGTCTGCCCATGTTCAGAGGCCATGCGGTCTATGGTACGCAGATGGTGTTTGATGTCGTGGATCAGCCTTCTGTTTTCTGCCGCTGCCTCAGAAACCTGACGGCTGTATTCGGTCTGCATAGAAAGCTGACGGATGACCTGCTTGCGTTCTTCCTGAAAAATCAGGCTGTTTCCATATCCTTCTATCACATCGCGCCAGAGGGAATAACCGATGGCTGCTGCTATGAAAAAGCTGCCCCATTCCAAAAACCAACCGCCGATAACCGGCTCATAAACCGGCAGAAGGCGATCCCATATAAAGGCGCAGGTTGCGGCTGCCGCAGCATAGAAGATCGGCCTGCTCCGTTTTTCTCCCCTGTGAATGGCAAGCACAGCGATGATAAGCAGATAGAGCGCAGATGCCGCCTTATAACAAAAGACCGATGCAGAGAAGAAACGAATAGCTCCAAGGGAGAGATGGGAAGCCATCATGCCATACAAAAACGCATATACCAGGAAGGCAGCGCCCACCCCATTACTGATGGCCGCAGGCAGGAAGCCCGGCCTGCATATCCGGTTTTGCAGAACTACGATCAGCCAGGTAACCAGATAGATACAGAACAGTTCAATCGTGTACCAGGGGAATACGGGAACAGCAGCCAGCATATGAAGCACAGGATAGGATGACAGGCCGCACATGGCAAAGCAGATCAGTCCGAACAGGAATGTATTTTTCTGTTTCATCCGGCGGCTGAAATAAAAGGACAGCAGCGCACAGACAAAGGTAACTGTACAGCCAAACAGGCAGAATGCAAACCGGATTCCTCTGGTTGTATTGACCGCCAACATCGTTCCGAAAGCAGGCGGATAGACAATCCCTCCGTAAAAGTGGTCATAGTTGCTGACCGCTATGGTGAGTGTCACCGGTTTTCCGCCATGAAAAGTGACCATGCGGTTTTGAACCAATGGTGTCCCCTGTGCAGGTTCCCCCATTTGCAGGATCAGGTCATGATCCAGATAAAGGTTGTAAGCAGAAAACACTTCCGGGATTTCCAGCGCATATGTTTCCTTCCGTTCCGGCAGAAAGAATGTCATCTGATAAGTCCCGCAGCCATAGGGAGAAGGGTTTGCAGGGCTGGAGAAATTGGTCTGCTCTCCAATGGAAAGGTAGCGCATATAATGGCTTTCATCTTGTATTTCTTCCGGGGTCAAAAGCGCGTCAGGATAAAATGCCCAGCCGGATACCAGAAAGCGCACCGGTGACTTTTGAAGTTCTTCCTCAGAAAGCGCCAGAATCCCATTTGCCGCTTGGATTGTGTTCTGGCTATATTTATTATTGAACTGATACAGGCCAAGAAAAAACAGGGATGAGCACAGGCAGACCATACATAAGGCAGCATATTTTTTTACCGCAGAAGATACCATCTTATTTTCGCCTCCTCCTTAGGAAAAACACACCGGCAGACAGAAGAACCAGACAGGCCGGAATCAAAAGGAGTATGGGCGACCGGCTATGCTCTGTGTCGGCGGCCTGTGCCAGGGAAACGGCATCCTCCTTTCCCACAATGGTGTATGCCCCTGTATGGCTGATCTGAAAGGAAGCGGCTTTCGCCGTATCGTCATAACCGGTCATGGGAATTTCCACGCCGCTTTCATCACAGAGGAACAATGTGCCGGCTGCCGAGTCATTTGGACAGGGCAGCATGACAGAAACATCCGGCAGGGAGCTGAGCGCAGTTCCATTGATGGAAAACGAAAAAGAAAAACCGCCGTCCGTATCCTTTTGGATGATGACTTCAATCTGATCTTCGTTTTGGATGCCCTCCGGCAAGGCATCTTTGGGTATGCTGATGGTGATTCCCTGTTTGGAAAAGACGGCTCTTTGCGCCCCTGTTTGCAGCATCATCAAAAAGCGCGTGCCGGAAATCCGGTCAGTGGTTTCATCGAAGAACTCTGAAAAAGCAGAGTTTTGGGAATCTGCGACTTCCTGGGGAACGGTCATAGCGCTTTGCACCGGCTCTTTCCTGTTTTCCGAAAGCTTCCAGGCAGGATCGGGTACGGTAAGCTCCGAAGCGCCGGCAATCGTCTGCACTTCAGGGGGCTGCTGTAAAGCGGTATTTTCCTCTGTATCACCGTTTGCCTGTTCCGATGGGAATTCTTCTTTATTCATGGAATCGTCTTTTCCATCCCAAGATGGCTCGGAAGGCTTGTGGGATGGTTCATGATCCGCAGGATCATTTTCTTCACTGACAGGTGGTGTTTTTTCAGAATCGTTGGAATCCACTCTGCCGCCATTTGTTACAGGCGGTTTTGGAGGCTTTGTGGAGGGCCTGTCTGCGAAATCGTCATCCTGATCGTCGGTATGTTCAGGAGGCGGCTGAATGATGGTATCGGGTGGATTTCCGCCTGCATCTCCTCCATCCCGGTCGCCTTCATGATACCCTTCAAGGACAATTTCATCTGCGTAGGTAAAGGACAGGATGCCGGTTTGCCCGCCGTCATAATCGACCTGAAGGCGGTAACTGCTGCCCGGCGTCAGCAGACGGGTGGCAATCGAGAGCATTTCCTGACCCACATAAACGCCACTTTTCAGGCGGTTCCATGAACCGTTGTTTTCGGACAGCCATACGCTGATCTCATCCAATTCCCCCGGCGGTGTGACCCAGGGAAAATGAAGGTTTCCTCTGGCGGACAGAAAGCAGTTAATGTCCGGTCTGCCCGGAGCCTGAACAGAAACAGGAATTGAGATTTCAGGGAAAGCAATTCCCTCTGCAAACGCAGTATTTGCTGGTGCGGTCAGCTTTCCAATGGCATGGTACAGTCCCACAGTGTTCAAATCAATACCGGAAAAATCCCATTCCACCACAGCGGCGTAGCTGGTTCCATTGTCCGCATAGCAATCCAGATAGTAAGGGGAAAAGGCAAACAAATTTTCCAACGCTTCGGTTTGGCTGCCCTGTTGAACTGCAAACGCATCCGTATAAGGATACCATTGCTCTATGGAGGTAATGACAGCAGGCGGCATTTCTTCCACCCGGACGGAAATCTGAAGCTCCTGCAATACAGCTTCACCAAAGGAATACCCCTCTGGCAGCTCAATCCGGCCTGCTGCGGTATATTCGCCTGGAGTGGTCTGGTCAATGGCCGAAAAATCCCATGCGACAGAAAATGTTTCCTGCCGGATTTCTTCCCCTGCTGTTACAGTGGCGCAGACGGTTTGATACTGAAGGGCCAGCTGATAAATTTCCTCCAGGTCATCATCAGACGGTGTGGTTCTAAGGGGCAGGGTAAAAGCAGGCAGGGAGAGCAGTTCACCTTCATTTTGTATTTCTGTGACAAGGACGAGGGATGCTTCTTCCGATGCTTCCGGGGTTTTGCTATCCAGTGTCCCAGGAACCTCGCTTTCTAAACTCGGCGGATTCTCCCTTCTTTCATCGGCATTGGCTGGGGTTGCAGTTTTAGCGGCAAATGCGGGGATACTGCCGGTGAAGCAGAGGAGGCAGGCCAGACAGCCCCCCAGAATACGCCTGTGCATTTGCTTCATTCTCATACGATACCCCCCATTCCAGAGAAAACATATTGACGGTAGGCTTCCCGCAGCTGTTTTCCATTGCGGAGAGCAATCGGAAGCTCCTCCCCGTTTATCAAATGGAAGGTCTGACTGTCAACCTGGCTGATATGATCCATGTTGATCAAAACGCCCCGGTAGCAGGGCAAAAAACGCTTGTCCTTCTGCAATGCGGCAGTGACCTCCTGAAAGCCTCCGCTTACCGGTATCACGCGTTCCGCCGTATGAATCCGTGTCATACGGTTTTGATAATCTATGTACAGAATCTTCTCTGTGGGAAGTTCCAGCTTTTGACGGTCAGCCATCACCGAAAGTGTCATCACTTCATAGGGCGGTTTTAGCTGGCACAGCTCCATCGCTTCTTCAAAATCTGCCTGATGGAGCGAAAGCGGCTTCAGCAGATAATAACTGGCGGACAGGCTGTACCCCATCCGGGCATAATCTTCTGTAATGGTCAGAAAAACGATCTTACAGAGCCTGTTTTTCTGGCGCAGCCTTCTGGCGGCCTCCATTCCATCCATGTTCTCCATATAGATGTCCATAAAGACAAGCTGAAAATTGACCTGGGCGGCAGCTTTCAGAAAATTCTCTCCGTCCTCAAATTCTGTCAGCGTATAGTCCAGCTGATGCTTTTTCATATAATTTTCCAGGCAGGCAGACAGATCTTCTCTGTCCTCTGCCCTGTCATCCACAATCGCAATCTGCATCGTGCCATCTCCTTTGCACAATAATCCAATAATAGTATAACATAAAACCGCAGGAAAAAACTTGCGTCTTAAACAGGAAACCTGCGTCTTAAACAAAGTCGGTTGCATTTCTCTTGACAAGATGCTACCCTAATTATACTACCAGACTTTCCGATGAGAAGGTCTGGTTTTTTTGTTTTTCTTTTCAGGAAAGGAGGCTCAGCATGAAAATCGCACTTTGTACGGAGCTGAGAAATGTGGAATGGTTTGAAAGCAGGCTGCGCTCCCTTTTTGATGGGGATGGGCAGCTTGCGATTGACGAATTGTGGAATGAGAACCAGCTTGCCCAGGCACTCCGGCGAAGCCGGTACCATGCGGTTGTCATCGCCATGACCGGAGCAAAGGGACTGGAGGCGGCCATACAGGCGAAGCGGCTGGCACCGGAGACACCGCTTGTCTGGTGGAGCGATGATAAAAACTTCGCCCTGATTGCGTATCACCTGCGTATCCCTGCGTTCCTTCCGGCAGACTGCTCCGATCAGGAGTTATATGAGGCGATAAAATCCATCACAAAATGGAGGTGTGAAAATGCGAATTGCGCTGTGCAGTTATAGCCAGAAAGAAAAAGAAACCGCTTTGCTGATGAAGCTGGGCAAAGTAGACCGATTTGATAACGGCGTATTTTGTACCTATGCCATGCAGCGGGATGGGCCTTATGATGCTGTGGTGGTCATGGAGGACGGAGCCAGGGGGATGAATTTCTGCATGAGCATACGAGGGTACAGCAAGGATGTCCCTCTCCTGTGGATCAGCGATCAGGCAGAGTTTGAACCCCAAAGCCGCAGGATGCAGACGGACACCTTTTTGGTGAAGCCTGTGACGGAATATCAGCTGCGGGAGGCGGTATCCCAGCTGCTTCAGAAAACAACGAGAAGGAACGAACAACGTGAGGAGGATGAATAAAATGATGTGGAAATGGAAACGGCCGGCCGCATTTTTACTGGCGGCGGCAATGATTTTTACGATGCCGGGCGTTCCGACATTTGCGGTGGAAGCGGGTGCGTCCGCCGTCCATACGGGCTTGTGTGAGCATCACCCGGAACATACAGAAGACTGCGGATATACGGAAGGAACCGAAGGGGCAGCCTGTGAACATGAGCATAAGGTGAATGGCGGCGAAGCCGACAGAGAAGATCCCCTGGGGGATACTGAGGATTGCTACACCCTTGTGAAGAAGTGTGTCCATGAGCATGACGAAAGCTGTTACCCTGTTTTGGAAGGCAGCGTATCAGAAAATACGGCGACCCCATCTGAAGCAGAGGAGGCCCAGCCGACCGCGTGTACCCATGAATGCAGCAAGGAAAGCGGCTGTATCAAAAAAGAATTAAGCTGCCCTCATGAACGCGGCGAGCATGACGATAGCTGCGGCTACATCCCGGCCACAGAGGGGACGCCCTGCGGGTATACCTGCGAGCAGTGCAATTCTCAGGACAGCGGGCTTGTTCCTGGCGTGTCCGAGAATGCTCCGGCGGAGTGCATCTGCGAAACCCGCTGTGAGAAAGAGGCGGTCAATTCCGACTGTCCGGTCTGCTCTGCGGAAGATGCAGACCTGACAGCCTGCAAAGGCACAGCGGAAGCCGCCTGCATCTGTGAGAAATTATGCGGCGCTGATGCTGTGAACCCTGACTGCACCGTCTGCTCTGCTAAGGGTGCAGACCTCTCCGCCTGCCTTGGAAAAGAGGAGGCGGTGCTGGCTGCGTTTGCGCTGCCGCAGGCCGATCATACCCACTGCGTCTGCGGCGGGAATGGAGATGTCAACGGGCACGAACATGACACTGCTGGCACAGAGTGGACAGAATGGACAAAAACCGATTCCCTGCCTAATTCTGCTGGCAACTATTATCTGACGCAGTCTGTGTCGGGGAGCTGGACTGTGCCAACGGGCGAGGTCAACCTCTGCCTGAACGGGCAGACGATCAACGACAAAATCACCGTCGGCAGCGGCGCGACGCTGACGCTGACCGACTGCACCGACAGCGGCAGGGTTCAAGGCGAAGTGACCGTCAATGGCGGCAAATTGGAGCTGTACAGCGGCACGATCACCGGCGGCGTGCAGGTCGGTAAAAAGGGCGGCACCTATCAGACCGGCTCGTCCTTTACCATGTATGGTGGAGCGATTACCGGTAATGAAGACTACGGCGGTGTGTTCCTTGTCGGCACGATGAATCATATCGCCCCGCCGAGCTTCACCATGCATGGCGGAACCATTTCCGATAACACCGCGGGTGCGTCCGACGGCGGTGGCGGCGGCGTATATGTGGGTGAGAAGTGCAGCTTCACCATGGACGGCGGAGCCATCACCGGCAACAAGGCGACCGCCGGCAACGGCGGCGGGATCTATATCCACTTTAACGCCGGCACAGTTTCGATCTCCAACGCCACGATCACCGGCAACAAGGCGTCCGCCACGGGGAATACAAGTTATGGCCACGGGGGCGGCATTTATTCGGAGAGAGGGGTAACCGTCAAGGGTGTGACGATCACCGGAAACAACAGCACCTTCGAGGGCGGCGGCATCTATGGAAAGGGCGCTATTACCCTCACCGATGCTACCGTTACCGACAACAATCGATATGACGTTTACTACGGTGGAAAGGAAAGCAACACTCCTGAGCTCACTATTTCCGGCTTGGTGAAGGCCGGTTATTACGCCAATGATGCGTGGAAGCTGCCCATTCTTGTATCAGGCGCATTGAGTGAGGATTCGGTCATCCGTGTGGGCGTGCGTGAAGGCATAAAGCCCGGTTACGGCAAATCACTGGCCATCGCCGAACCGGCAAGCGGCGTGACGCTCAGCGCCGAGAACTTCAAGGCGGACGCCGCCGACAGCGTGACCAGCCTGGGCAAGGACGGCAAGGTCTATCTCTCCCTCTGCGAACATGAAATGGACGATACCGGCTACACCTGCAAAAAGTGCCATACGCAGTTCGATGCACGTATAGGCGAGAGCGCCTATTATCAGACGCTTGCAGAGGCGTTTCAGAATGCGTGGGGTGGCAGCACGATAACACTGATGCGGGATGTGAACCTTAATAAAAGTTGCTCCGCCTCCGATATTATAACGCTGGATCTGCATGGAAAGACGATCACCAGCGGGGATAAGTTCTTCAATGTCAACAACAAACTGACAGTCAAGGATTCCAGCGAGGGCGGCGGAACGCAGGCGCTCAATGTCAAGTTCCGCGTTTCCTCCAACGGAACGCTGGCGGTCGACAACTCCTACACCAGCGAGATTTCGCGCGTGGAGCTGCAGGCCGGCGGCGCGCTGGAAGCTTACACCGGTACGATTCAGGAACTGCTCCTGGGAAATGGTAATGGAACCGGTTATAGCGTGAAGCTGTGGAAGGGCAACACAAGTGCCTGCATCATCGGCAAGATCACGGACAGCACGACGAGCAAGGGCCTCACCGTTAAAGACCTGCTGAAAACCAACCATGCAAAGTGTGAATTGTACGGCGAAAAGGACGGTGCATGGAGCATCGTTCCCAAGACGAAAAAAATCTCCGAACTGACCGGCTATACAGCGTACAAGGTGCAGTTCGCAGAGTGCGTCCATCAGTGTGACAATGATACGGTAGAAAAGCCTGTGTGCTCCAAATGCGGCAAGGTGCTGGTCGTTAAGATAACAGCCACTGCTTCCGATGACAAAATAAAAACGGCCTGGTTCCCGGTGGACAGCGCCATCGAAAACGGGGACGGCTATGTAGAGGCCATCCAGACCTTGAACGGCTGGAGCGCCGAAGGGTACACTGATGCGACCCTGATGCCGCTCTGTGATGCACACAATGGCACCGGCGGTATCGGCATTGCTAATGTCACCCTGACCGGAAAGCTTGCTGTGGACGGCGGAAAGCATCGCATCCATTCGACGACCATCGCCTCCGGTGCAGATGTGACCTTCAAAACCGGTCAATTCTATCATATCACCGTCAACGGCAAGGCGTCTTTCGTGGGCGGCACCTACCTGGGCAGCGTGACTGCTTCCTCCGGCGCAGAGGCGGTCTTCAGCGGCGGTGCGTATCAATACCTGTATGTCAAGGACGGCGGTACGGCAGTGGTGAAGAACTCAGCTGAGTTTGGTGAAGATGTTGAGGTGACTAAAGGTACGCTGACTGTGGAAGGCGGCAGCTTTAAAGCTGCGGTTGTCGTCGAGGGCGACGGAACAATGAATGTGAACGGCGGCAGCTTTACCGGAACCGGGATTGATAAAGTGAAATATGACAACGGTGCGAATGGGACGGTCTCCGGCGGCTCCTTTGCCGAACTTTACTTATATGGGAGCGGCACAGCTTGGCTTGCCGGAGGCAGCTTCACTAAGCTGAGCACAGCCTCTTCCGACGTGCTCAGCAGCTTGCTGGCGGACGGTGCGGCTTACTACGATCAGAGCGGTAACGCCATATCGAACAGCGGAGTTTCAGAACTTAACAATGTGACTGTGAAGACCCATACCCACACTGTGGATGAGCAAACCGGCATTTGCAGTGTCTGCCAGAAGCAGATGGCGGCCTCCCTGACTGCCGGCAATGAAACAAGCTGGTATTTGACCCTTGACGCGGCCATCGAGGCGGCCAATGAGGGAACCGGTGAAAAGACGCTCAAGCTGTATCAGGATGTTAGGACAAATGTTCCGTCCTATGAATTGACCCATGGGCCGGTAGCGCTTGATGTGAATGGCAAAACGGCCTCTGGTATGATAATCACTGTAAAAGACATCCAGCTGACGGTCACCGGCACAGGTACGATCTGGGGTGTGACGGCCAGTGGCAGCAGCGCTGTGGTGAAAAATTCCACGGTCAAGATTAACTATATCACTGCCGAGAACGGCGGCAGACTGGAGCTGGGCGGCGGCTCATACATGGGTCTGACCGTAAAAAACGATGGCAGCAGCGCCAGTCTGAGCGGCGGCACATATAAAAAGATTGAATGGGGTAAATTTTATGTTCCGGCGAATGAATATCTGGCGGATGGATATGGCTATAAAACAAGCGACGGCACATGGGAGGATGGCACTGCCAGCGTAGACAATGTAACTGTCACGCCAGCGCCCATCAAAAGCACAAAGGTCTATCCGAACAGAGAGACGGGCTACTCCGGCAGTACCTTCGACGCAAAGGACAGCACCTCTGTGACGCTGACAGTGTCGGTCACATCCGAGGAGAGTGCAGGCCTGACCTATATCTGGTGCAGATCCATCAATGATGAGTGGCGTTGGCTTACGAATTCTTCTATTACGCAAGACTTGACTGAGAAATATACCGGTGCCGACAGCAAGACGCTCTCCATTACCGAATTGCCCGCAGGCCAGACATTTTCGTATAAAGTCCAGATTGCAACGGGCGACGGCTATAAGTGCTACAGCGAGCCGTTCACCGTGACCCGGCATCAGCATAGCTGGACGTACACGGCAAGCGGCGCGACCATCACTGCGAAGTGTAAGGAAGATGGCTGCTATCTGGCCGATAAGCTCGGCGGGACCTTCACGATTTCCGCGCCCGCTGCGAATACGCTGACCTATGACGGCAACGCCAAGGAAGCGACAGCAAAGCTTGACGCGGCCAGCGGCGTTACCAGTCTGCCCACCGTGGGCGACATCACCTACGCGCAGAATGGCGCGGCGCTGTCCTCCGCACCCGTCAACGCGGGCGAGTACACCGCCAGCATCACGGTGGGCGAGGGTGAAAATGCTGCCACCGCCAGCGTGAAGTATACCATTGCCCAGGCCGAGCTGACCATCGACAGTGTGACAGTTGCGTCCAAGACTTACAACGGCAGTGCTGACGCTGAGATCACTAATGTGACCTTCACTGGCTTGAAAAATAGCGAAGCGTTGACCAAAGGTACGGACTATGAGGTCAGCGGGACGTTCAACAGCGCCAATGTCAACGAGGCGAACAAAGTCACTGGTACTGTTACGCTGAAGGACACTTCCAAAGTGAAGAACTATAAGTTGCCCATTACGACCTATGACGTATCAGCAACCATCGCGCAGGCTGCCACTCCCGCAGCTCCCACCGGTCTGACCGGCGTGAAGGATCAGCTGCTCTCCACCGTGTCCTTGGCCGCTCACCCCGGCTGGAGCTGGGCGGACGGTGCTGTCTCAATGAGCACCGCTGGTTCTCAGAACTTCAATGCGAACTATCACGATAGCAACGGCAACTATGCCAATGGCACCAATGTGGCTGTGAACGTTAATGTGGTGAACAAGGCTGACACCGGCGTGACCATCACCGGCCTGCCCGGAACCGTAAGCTACGGTCAGAAGTTCACCCTGGCGGCATCGCAGACCGGTGACACGACCGGCGCGAACAAAAAGTGGACTTGGGATTACGACCGAGGATACTTCAAGCTGGTAGGACCCAATGCAAATACCGAAACAATCACGCTTCAGGCTATCAAGGCCGGTACGCCCACCAAGGGTATCACCGCGACCTACGAGAGCGGCACCCATAAGGGCAGCGCGACCGTGAACGCCGTCGTGGAGAAAAAGGAAGTCACCGTCACCGCCGGCAGCTACAAGGTGAGCAAGACCTATGACGGCACGACCAACGCAGGCACCGCCACCGGCGAATTGAACGTCACCGGCATCCTCTCCGCCGACAGCGGCGTGACGGTCAAGGTTACGCCCGTTGCCTACACCAGCGCCAATGTGGGCGGCCAGACCAGCATGAATGTCAGCATTGCGCTGGACGGCACCGGAAAGGATAACTACAAGATCAAGAACGGTGCAACTACTGTTTCTGTTCCCTGTGAGGTCACCAAGGCAATGCTGACCGTGGAAGGGACCGGCACTGCTTCCGGTACTTACGGAGACAAGCTGAGCGGGCTCACCGTCTCCGGCCTGACCGCGAAGCGGAACGGCACGGTGGTACCGGGTACATGGCGTCTCACCGGCGACACGGTCCCCAACGTGGGCGACAAGGGAACATACACCGCGACCTTTACCCCAGAAAGCGGTGCGGACAACTATGAGGCGCTGACGAAGGATGGGGTCACACTGAATATCACCAAGGCAACTTACGGCAACATGTCCGTCTCCGGCTCCGCCAAGTACGGCACGACCGGTTCCGTGGATCTGATCCGCTATCTGGCCGCGGGCGGCAGTTTTGGAACAATCACCACAGCAGATAGCGAAAAAGTCCTCAGCGGCGATCCCGTCATGGAGGGCAACTCCCTGAAGTTCACCTTTGTGAACGACGCGAGCAAGGCCAATAAAATGGCCACCATCACAGTTCCTGTAACCGGCGCGACCAACTATGAGAGCTATACAATCATCGTAACGGTTACCGTGAACGACAAGACTACCCCTGTGGTCACCGCTCCTACGGCCAAGACCAGACTGGTCTACAACGGCGCAGATCAGGTGCTGATTGATGCTGGCTCTGCCACTGGTGGTACCTTGCAGTACAGCCTGGCCTCTGGCAGCGGCTACAGCACGGAGCTTCCCAAGGTCAAGAACGCCGGTACTTACACTGTGTACTACAAGGTCATCGGCAACGATGGCTATGCGGATGTACCGGAGAACAGCGTCAGCGTCTCCGTCGCAAAGCGCGCGATCAGCGTCAAGGCAGACAACAAGAGCATGACCGCGAACGGAACACTCCCCACCTTCACCGTGACCTACGGCAACTTTGCCTCCGGTGACAGCGAAGCTACTGTGATCGAAACGAAAGCAACTGCTTTCTGCACGGCGGACGGCACAAGCACCGGCTCTTTCCCCATCACTGTGAGTGGGACGACTGCACTGAAATCCGGCATGGATACCAATTATGAAGTCGGAACACCTGAAAGCGGTACCCTGACCGTCAACCCTCGCTCCTCCAGTGGTGGCGGCGGCTCCAGCAGCTCCGGCGGCGGTTCTTCCTCCGGTGGTTCGGGCAGCAGTGGAGGTTCCTCCTCCGGCGATTCTGACGATTCCGACAACAATGATAACACCAACCAGCCGGAGGACAAGCCTCAAGCCCCTGTCACCGGTGAAACCAAACCCATACAGCCGGATAAAAACGGCAATGCGGCAGTGGACAACAGCTCTGTCCAGTCCGCCATCGACAAGGCCAAACAGGATGCGAAAAAGAACGGCACCACAGAGAACGGGATTGCCGTTACCGTTCCCATCACCTCGGCGGCAGGCCAGACCTCTTTTAACGTGACCATCAAGGCACAGACATTGGATCTGATGGTTAAAGAAAACGTCCGGCAGTTTACCGTTGCAACAGATCATCTGGTTTCGGTTAATATCGGGCTGGACACTCTGAAGCAGCTGGATAGCGTCTCCGCTGGTGGGGACATCATTCTCCGGGCAGATAAGGTGGATGCCCTGCGCTCCACCGAGGCCAAAGCCGCTATCGGCACAAGACCGGCCTACGATCTGTCGCTGGTGTATCTCTCCGGCGGCAAAGAAACACCGATTGCCAACTTAAATGGTCACACTATATCGGTGCGTTTGCCCTACACACCGGCAAAGGGTGAGCAGACAGGTAATCTCTATGCAGTCTATGTGGACGACGCGGGAAAGGTGGAATGGATCACCAAATCCAGCTACGATGCCAGCCAGAAAGCGGTTGTCTTTGAAACCGGTCATTTCAGCATCTACGGCATCGGCTACAAGAACCCTGCCCCGGCTTTCACCGACATTACCGGCCATTGGGCTGCGGACAACATCCTCTTTGTTGCCAGCCGAGGACTGCTCTCCGGCACAAGTGACACTACCTTTAGTCCGGGCATCGGCATGACCAGAGGAATGTTCGTCACCGCCCTGGGGCGGCTGGCAGGCATCAACCCGGACAGCTACAAGACCGGGAAATTCACCGATGTGAAAGCCGACGCTTACTATGCGCCTTATGTCAACTGGGCGGCGCAGACCGGCATTGTGGAGGGCGTTACTGCCATCACCTTTGCGCCGGATACCAACATCAACCGGGAACAGATGGCAGTCATCATGGCAAATTACGCCAAAAAGCTGGGCTGCGACCTTCCGAAAACCCTCCAGGCTGTGACTTTTGCGGACAACGCACAGATCAGTAGCTGGGCGAAGGATGCGGTTAAGGTCATGCAGCAGGCGGGCATCCTGGCCGGGAAGAATGGAAATAAGTTTGACCCCAAGGGAACCGCTACCCGCGCCGAGGTTGCCACCGTACTGCGGCGGTTTGTGGAGATCGTCATTGACTCGCAGACCGCAAACGGCTGGCAGCAGAATGACAGCGGCCAGTGGAGCTATTACAGAAATGGGAAGCCAGTGAAGGGCTGGCTCTCCGACGACCAGAAGTGGTACTGGCTGGTCAAGGCTACCGGAATGATGTTTGCCGGCGGCTGGAAGCAGATTGACGGAAAGTGGTACTACTTCTACCCAGACGGGACGATGGCGGTGAATACCACCATTGACGGATATACCATCGGCTCGGATGGCGCAAGAAAGTAATCTACAATAAAAAACAATTTGCCCGTATATCAGCGGACAAAGATAAACGCGGTCGGGTATCAAGAAACCCCACCGCGTTTATTTTTTCTCTTGTTTTTCTCTGGTGTCCAGCATTTTATCATAAAATCGGCAGAATCCCCCCCATCCCTCTTAGGTGGCGGGATGAATACCGCTATAATGATACATAGACAGATGTAAAATGGTAAGCAATTACAATTCTTTCCATTCCCTTTTGTGAAATCATGTGCTATAATTGATGCAGAACGTATGTTCTGTTTCGATTAGGAAAGGAGGACCTGTTTTGTATTTGACCGTATGCCAGCAGCTAAAGCATCTGTCCAAAGATGAATTCCTCATTCTACGGGAATTATGCCGCACAGCAAAAAACCTGACCAACCAGGCCATCTACCAGATACGGCAGCATTACTTTGAACATAGCCAGTATCTCCCATATGAGAAAAACTACGCCATCTTAAAGACTTCCGAAAACTATCGGCTGCTGAATTCCAACATGGCCCAACAGATCCTTAAGGAAGTGGACGAAGCTTTTAAGTCTTTCTTCAGCCTGTTGAAACTGGCAAAGCAGGGGAAGTATCCATTTTCATCCTTTTCTCTGACATAGCGGATTGAGCTGCCAAACGAGAAAACAATTTGTTGTCTTTTTTAGACACTCTCCGTCACCTCACACAATATTATTTTACGATTTGCCAATATTATGTGAAATGATTGCAGAGTAGCTTTTTTATAGCTACTATCCGTTCCTTATTTTGGCATAAAGAGGGAGCTGATGCTATACAAAGAAAATAGCCTGCCTGCTTTCGGCAGGCGTTCTTAAGTGGAGAGGTTTCTCTCCGTTGTAGAACGGTATACGGAAATTTCTGAATTGACTCCATGTATCTTGCATGAGTTTGTCGAGAAGATCGTTGTCCATGCTGCCAGCGATCCGAAGGGCAAGAACCGCACCCAGGAAATTGACATCTACTATAAGGAATCGGAGCCCTGGAAGTATCCAAAGTCACTTCATCAAGGCGAGAATGAGACGTCGCAGAACGTCCGGGGGACGTTCGCCTGCGACGACCGGAGTGGAACGCAGACATTCGAACCGTTCGAACCCGGCAGGACTCGAACATAGAAAAAAGAGCCATCCATCGGATGTCTTTCTTTGTATCTCTTTGAGAGCACGAGACGTCGCAGAACGTCCGGGGGACGTTCGACTGCGACGACCGGAGTGGAACGCAGACATTCGAACCGTTCGAGCCCGGCAGGGCTTGAACATAGAAAAAAGAGCCATCCATCGGATGTCTTTCTTTGTATCTCTTTGAGAGCACGAGACGTCGCAGAACGTCCGGGGGACGTTCGACTGCGACGACCGGAGTGGAACGCAGACATTCGAACCGTTCGAGCCCGGCAGGGCTTGAACATAGAAAAAAGAGCCATCCATCGGATGACTCTTTTTTCTATCTCTTTGAAAGCACGAGACGGGATTCGAACCCGCGACCCTCGCCTTGGCAAGGCGATACTCCA
>ONZS01001037.1_pt1 | contig 18223 bp, 13 predicted proteins | sample 1670921 | NCBI WGS metagenome assembly ONZS01 (sample SAMN06348104, study PRJEB24527) | human gut metagenome | biome: human gut; feature: ankylosing spondylitis patient; material: feces | host: Homo sapiens | place: China | collected 2015-10 | reverse complement strand
CGCATAACGACAGGCACTTGTAAGCCATCAACGAGCCACCAGCCGCAAGTGCAGGGCGGAAAGCATCCGCGCCCTTGCGCCTGATAAAAATGGAACTTTGATTTTCTTGCCCGGCTTTGCTGCGGTGGGACGATCAAAGGAGCGTGCGTTTGAACAAAAAGAAAAAGTCCACAAACACTTCCCCTTATCCCGATGAAGCCATCGAACGTCTGGCACGGGCGTTCTACCCGGCCATCCTTGCCTGCTGGAACAGCGAGGAAGGCCAACGAGAGTTTGCCGCGTGGCAGGCGGAACAGGCTCACATCTCCGGCAAAGAAAAACAGGAAGTTCCCGCTGGGGAACTCCCTGCCTTACTTATCGTATGTGGATTTTGGCAGGGTGCGTCCGGCAGGGCGCACCCTGTTTTTGTGCTTAACAAGTAATCATCGCATAGCCTTGACGAGCAAAGACAGCAGTGTTTGATAAGAATAGTAGCCATTTCTTACCGATAGTTATTTTTTAATGTCTTGGGGTGCCTGACATTATATGTTTACAGCAAAGGATGAACCTGTCGTTTCATGTAATTTTTTCTTGCACAGAACGATATGGTTTTTTCATGTCACTCGCTGTATGATAGAAATATCAAAAGAAAGGACGTCTTCTACTATGAAAAAATTCTTCTCGATTCTGGCTTCCATTTTTTTCTGTGCAGCAATTTTGCTAGGGACACCCATCGCCATTCATTCACCGACTGAACTCGAACCTTCCTCGTCTGATTTGGCTGCTTCATCTGAAAGCAGTTCTAGTAGTGAACCAGAATATCCCACTACACCAGCAGATGCCGCCACACCACAGGACGATATTACTTGACATTTAGAAAATAATGTCCAGATATTTTTTGGCCTCATTACGAATAATCTGTAAGTCATCCTCGTATCCCATAACTTTGCAAATGTAAAAGGCCTCACGATATCGCTCGGCACTCTCTTCTTTTTTGCCAAGGAGAAAATCACACTCAGCTTCGATTTCCAGACAAGAGTGAAGCACTTGATAATGTCCATATTTAATGCAAGCTTCTTTTCCATTTCTTGCAACTTTTGCGCTTTCTTCATATCTTTCCAACAAGTCCAGAGATCTGGCAAAATTGTAGAGAACCAAAGGAAGCATCCTGTTTGATGTGACCATTTCTTGGAGATGTCGTCTCATATACTGAAGCAACCGATAAAAAATATCGGCTGCTTTTTCATTATCCCCAGCCAAGGAATAAGCATTTCCAATTTGATTAACTAGCTTCATTTCGTCCAACGTGTAAAGATAGTCTTCAATTTTACTCAGTTGAAAATTTGGTATCGTCATTTGAACCGCTTGCATAAGCATCTGGATTCGTTCGTCACTTGAATACCTCTTATCCAACCCACCAAGAAGAACTTTTGAGCGGAGAATAAACTGCTGTGCAATTTGATCATCTGGCTTTACGATTTTCTCAAGCTGGCCGATTTTGTCAAAGCCTTCATTAACGTGTTTCAGCGCATTGCAGGCCACGATTTCCTTTTCCAATGCCTCAATTTCCAGTTCCTCTGGTGTTACAAGTGCATAATACCGATCATCTGGCAAGCCAAGGCGTTGTAGAATAGCATTGATCCTTGTACGACTAGGGGTCTGCCTTCCATTTTCAAATCTGGAGAGAGTAACAGGCTCGCAAATGCCTGCACAGACTTGCTCCTGCGTCAAATTCAACTCCTGCCGCCGCTGGCGGATATAATTACCAAGCCTATAGTTCTGCATTCTTCCTTTACCTCAAATAATCAATATTACAATTATTATAGTACGGCTTATGTCATCACGCAAGCACTTCTCTCGTTGACTTGTCGTCTTATGAAATTATTTATTCCACCAGACGATATGGTCAACCGGCTTTTATTGTGATAAGATGTAGACACCGCAAAACTCACGGCTTAACATAAAAGAAGTATGGCAGGCAGAACAGGCTCATCTCTCCGGCAAAGAAAAACAGAGCGTTCCCGACGGGGAACGCCCTGAGTTACTTATCGTGTGTGGATTTTTGCAGGGTGCGTCCGGCAGGGCGCACCCTGTTTTTGTTTTGTCCTCAATCCTCTAATCCATAGCTTCCAGCCGCATTCTTCAGGTATTCTTCCGGCTCACCGTTCAGGATCAGCTCAGCATACGCCAGCGGGTCATTGTAGATGAGGTAGTCCAGTTCTGACCTCTGCGCCATGGTTACATCCAACGCATCCTCGACCCCGGTGCAGTCAATAGAGATTTTTCTGCCATCCCGGAGTAGCAACTCCACGCAGCCGGTGTCCATGTTGAACTTGCAGGCTCTTTCATCGTACTTCATAATCTTGCGTCCTTTCTGCCTTACGGCACTCTTACAGTTGTGACCTTTGTGATACGGTCTTTCTTCTGATAAGGTTTCGGACACACAGCCGTCAGGGAAGAGCCGTTGTTCTCGTTTCCAAAGAAAACAAAAAATCCGAACCCTTCTCCTATCGAGAAAAAGTTCGGATTTTCATTGTTTGGTGCGGATAAGAGGACTTGAACCTCCACCGAGTTGCCCCGATTAGAACCTGAATCTAACGCGTCTGCCAATTCCGCCATATCCGCATATTCTGTTTTTGTTCGTGGCCGTTCGGCTCGGAACGATGATTATTATACCACGGATGCAGAGAAAGTCAAGCACTTTTTTCAAAAATCATGCTACAAATTTTCGAGCGAAAATTGTTGCATTCCGTATAGGCCGAATGGGGCGAAAAATCTGGCGGGATATGGTACAATAAATATCACCCCCTGCGGGGCAGGCGGCCCGGCGGGACTATTTACGGAAGAGGGAAACTACAGATGTTCAATATCATTATCTTTCTCATCGGCGCAGGCATCATGTTCTATATGGCGTGGCGGAGCTGGTCGCGTCGGCGCAGGCTCATGACCCGGGGCGAAAAAGTAGAGGCCGCAGTGGCGGGCACGGTGCAGAGCCGGGATGGCGAAGCCTATCTGCTGGAATTTTCCACCGCAGGCGGCATCCACCATCTCCATTATCCCAAGTCCGCAAAGGGCAGAGAGCTGGCGCATGGCGCGGTCGTTACCCTTTATTATGACCCGGACGACCCCGCCGAGATGTACGTTGAGGGTGATAAGGCCGTTCTGGGCGCGGAAGTGCTGTACATCGTGCTGGGCGTTGTGCTGCTGGTGCTGATGGCCGGCATCGTCCGCTGAGAGAGGAGAGAAGAAAGATGAAACTCGAACATTTTGGGATGGCGGAGCCGGGCGACTGCCGGGTGGTCTTTTCCGCGACGGCGGCAGAGCTGGAAGAAGCCGTGCAGGCCGTAAAAGCCGCCCCGGGGGCTGCGCAGGACGAAGACGATCTGCAGACGGCGGCGGTGAACCGGGCGATCCTGGAGGGCTTTTCGCCCCTTTTCGCCCAGCTGATGGCAGAGTACGGCTTGCAGCCTGTCACAGACCCGGATTTTGAGCTTCTGGCGGTGAACCGGGCCGAGGGATTCCGGGTGGGAGCGCAGTTCTTCTGTCTGCCGCCGCTGGAGCTGGGGGAATACACCGGCTTTGTCCAGCCCATCCAGCCCCGGCCCATCCGGGAACTGACCATCGAGTTGGAGATCAATCGGAATCACGGCGACGAGGACCGCGCCGCCGACGCCGAGGGCAGGCGAGAACTCCGGGCCAGAGTGACGCAGGAGATCTACGCCCAGCGCTGCCAGCAGGCCCGCGCCGTGGCCGAACAGGCCCTCATCGCCCAGCTGGGCACACAGGTCACAGGCCCGCTGCCCAAGCAGCTCGTGGCGGGCAACTACTTTGCCGAACAGCGTCAGTTCAACCTGCGGATGCAGGCCAACGGCATCAACTTCGACCAGTATCTGAAGGTGCAGGGCCAGACCGTAGAGGAGTTCCGCGCATGGCTCCACACCGAGGCGGAGCGCAAGCTGCGCAGCCGGATGGGCCTGCTGCTGGTGGCGCAGCGAGAGCAGCTCTGGCCCACGGAGGCCGAGGTGGAGGAAGAACTGGCCCACTGGGACGACAAGCGGGACGGGGAGCACACCTTCCCCTCAAACGACCGCCGCCGCGCCGCGCAGCGCATTGCGTCCAGCCGGGCCGCTGCCTTCGTGCTGGCCCACTCCACTCTTACGCCGCCGCCCGCTGAGCCGACGGTGCTGAAGGCCGAAAGCTGAATCTCATCCTCCGGGAAAACCGCAGGGCGATAAAAGGCAGGGGAAGCCCGCCGGATGGAAAATGCATCCGGCGGGCTTCTTTGTTAAGAATCTGCGAAGTTTTTGCAAAGTTACCCTCGAAACGCTGGTTTCTTAAATGGCGTCGTGGTATGCTACTATCAAACTCACAGGGAACAGCAGGGCACTGCCGTTTCCGAAATCATAAGCTTTGGTCGTCCCGCTTCAGCCTGCCCGGCACGCCAGTGCCTCTCCCCGTGGGAGAGGTGGCTGCAAAGCAGACGGAGAGGGCGAGGAGGGAACCCCATGAAAGAAGTCAAGACCCCCAAAAAGCCGCTGGCCATCTATTACGCCATCGTGCTGCTGGTGCTGATGCTGCTCAACTTCGTGCTCGTGCCGTGGATGAACGAACGGCAGATCAAGGAAGTGGACTACGGCACCTTCATGTCCATGACCGAGGAGAAGGACATTGGCCGGGTGGATGTGGAATCCAACCAGATCCTTTTTACCGATAAAGACGAAACACAGGTCTACAAGACGGGCCTCATGAACGACCCTGACCTGACCCAGCGCCTTTACGACGCGGGCGCGCAGTTTTCCAGCGAGATTGTCGAACAGGCCTCGCCGCTGATGAGCTTTCTGCTGAGCTTCGTGCTGCCCATCGTCCTCTTCGTCTGGCTGGGCAATGTTATGAACCGGAAGCTGATGGAGAAGGCCGGCGGCGCGAACTCGATGATGTTCGGCGGCGTGGGCAAGTCCAACGCCAAGGTCTATGTCCAGTCCACCCACGGCATCCGCTTCGCGGATGTGGCCGGCGAGGACGAGGCCAAAGAGAATCTGCAGGAGATCGTCGATTATCTGCACGACCCTAAGAAATACGAGGAGATCGGCGCTTCCATGCCCAAGGGCATCCTCCTCGTCGGCCCTCCGGGCACCGGCAAGACCATGCTGGCAAAAGCCGTGGCCGGTGAGTCCAATGTGCCATTCTTCTCGATCTCCGGCTCGGAGTTCGTGGAGATGTTCGTGGGCATGGGCGCCTCCAAGGTGCGCGACCTGTTCAAGCAGGCGAAGGAAAAAGCACCCTGCATCGTCTTTATCGATGAGATCGACGCCATCGGCCAGAAGCGCAACAGCGGCCAGCTGGGCGGCAACGATGAACGGGAGCAGACCCTGAACCAGCTGCTCACCGAGATGGACGGCTTTGAGGGCAACACTGGCGTCATCATCCTCGCGGCCACCAACCGCCCGGACTCCCTCGACCCCGCCCTGACCCGTCCCGGCCGCTTCGACCGCCGTGTTCCGGTCGAGCTGCCCGACCTCAAGGGCCGCGAGGAGATCCTGAAGGTCCATGCCAAGAAGGTGGCGCTTGCCCCCGGCATCGACTTCAACACCGTGGCCCGGATGGCCTCCGGCGCCTCCGGCGCAGAGCTGGCCAACATCGTCAACGAAGCCGCTCTGCGGGCCGTCCGCTCGGGCCGCAAGAGTGTGACGCAGGCTGACCTTGAGGAGAGCATCGAGGTGGTCATCGCAGGCTACCAGAAGAAGAACTCCATCCTTACCGACAAGGAAAAGTGCATCGTGGCCTACCATGAGGTCGGCCATGCGCTGGTGGCGGCGCTCCAGAGCCACTCCGCTCCCGTCCAGAAGATCACCATCATCCCCCGCACCTCGGGTGCGCTGGGCTATACCATGCAGGTCGAAGAGGGCAACCACTACCTCATGACCAAGGAAGAACTGGAAAATAAGATCGCCACCCTCACCGGCGGTCGTGCCGCCGAGGAGGTGGCCTTCCAGTCGGTCACGACCGGTGCATCCAACGACATCGAGCAGGCCACCAAGCTGGCCCGCGCCATGCTCACCCGCTACGGCATGAGCAAGGAGTTCGACATGGTGGCCCTTGAGACGGTGAACAACCAGTATCTGGGCGGCGACACCTCGCTGGCCTGCTCGGCCCAGACCCAGCGGGAGATCGACCAGCGGGTCGTGGAGCTGGTGAAGGCCCAGCACGAAAAGGCCATCCGGATCCTGACCGACAACCGGGCCAAGCTCGACGAGCTGGCAAAGTACCTCTACGAGAAGGAGACCATCACCGGCGACGAATTTATGGCCATCCTCGAAGAAAAAGCCTCAGATGAAAAATAAAAGGAAAGCGCTGCAATAATCCGACCGCCGTATCCGTATTCATTACAGATACGGCGGTTTTCTGATGCGCCGTGTCACAAATAAGATAGTAATTTGGGAAGACCCCTCCGTCAGCGCTGACGGAGAGGTCATCCCCCTACAGGAGGATACGACATATGAGACTGAACAAGAACACTGCACGCCGTGCCGCTGCTGCGGCCGCTCTGCTGACCATGACCGCTGCAATGAGCGTGGGCGCTTTCGCTGCCGATGACACGGTCGTCGAGGGCTATCTGCCCCCGCAGGCCGAGAGCGTCATGACGCAGGGCGACATCGCCCTCCACTCCGACGTTCCGGTGGGGGAGGTAGACCCCAACTACGGCGGCTACGCCTCCCCGGTGGAGAATCCCATTCAGGGCAATGTCATGATGATCTCCGACGCAGCGGAGGAAAAGCACGAGGCCCGTTACACCGTCAAGGGTCTGCTGGGCAAGCAGGTGCTTTATACCGCCCGTCAGGAGGGCTGTGTGCTGACGCTGGACGCTCCGGATGACAACGCTACCTTCCGGGCCACCATCCTCGATATGCAGGCCCTGCTGGATCAGGGCGTGAGCACGCTGGTGTTCAAGACCGGCAAGACCTCCACCACCCTGAACCTGACCCTCCTGTGCGAGGGCCAGAAGTCCGGCACCAAAGTGACCCTGCGCCACCTCGGCAGCAGCGCCCGCCTCACCGTGGGCTTCCGCAGCCGCCGCGACCTCATCGTCGGTCGCTGAGCCGCAAACGAACCGTTTTCTCTCCTCTTTTCCACTGATACGAACAGCAAGAAGGCCCGCTGCATTTATCCGCAGCGGGCCTTCTTGTGTGTTCAGATGGTATCGTCCGGGCCGCTCCCGCCCTGCTCCGAGGCATAGAGGAGCATCAGGTGGTTTGCACTGGCCTCCAGCTGGCTCTTGGCCTGACGGAGGTTCGCTTCCTCCGTCTCGTTCATCTTCTCGGGCTTATCCTTCCGCAGGCAGCGGCGGAGGTTCGCCACATCGGCTTTGATGCGGTTCTTCTCCTCCTTATCCAGCTCCTTCTTGCACTTCGAGAGGGCTTCGTCTACCTTATAGGCCAGCACCTCGGCCTGATTGTGGAGGTCGAGACGCTCCTTGCGGCGGCTGTCCTCGGCCTCGTAGGCGGCGGCGTCCGCCATGGCGCGCTGGATCTCGTTCTCCGAGAGGTTGGTGCTGCCGGTGATGGTGATGTTCTGCTCCCGGCCTGTGCCGAGGTCCTTGGCCGACACCTTGACCACACCGTTGACGTCGATGTCAAAGGTGACTTCGATCTGAGGCTTGGACGAGAAGCTGGCCCGGATGCCGTTCAGCTTGAACTTGCCGAGGCTCTTGTTGTCCCGGGCAAAATGCCGCTCGCCCTGCAGGACGTTGATCTCCACGCTGGTCTGCATGGGGCGGGCCGTGGTGAAGAGCTGGCTCTTGCGGGTGGGGATCATGCTGTTGCGGGTGATGAGGGGGGTGGCGACGCCGCCCAGCGTCTCGATGGAGAGGGTCAGAGGGGTGACGTCCATCAGCACGAGGCCCTGCGCCGCTGCACCGGTGGCACCGGCCAGCTTGCCGCCGCCCTGCAGCAGGCCGCCCTGTACGGCGGCACCCATCGCCACGCACTCGTCGGGGTTGAGGCTATGGCTCGGCTCACAGCCCAGCAGCTCTTTTACCTGACGCTCAACGGCAGGCATCCGGGTGCTGCCGCCCACCAGAAGCACCTTGCCCAGCTGGGAGGCCGAGATGCCGGCGTCCCGCAGTGCGTTCTGCACAGGGGCCACGGTCCGGGCCAGCAGGTCGCCGGTCATCATTTCGAACTGGGGGCGGGAGAGGGTCAGGTCGAGGTGGTGGGGGCCGTCCTTGCCCACCGCGATGAAGGGAAGATTGAGCTGGGCCGAGAGAGCGCTGGACAGCTCCTTCTTGGCCTTTTCGGCTTCTTCCTTCAGGCGGCCCATGGCGGCGGGGTCGCGGGAGAGGTCGATGCGGTCAGATTTCTTGAACTCAGCCACCGCATACTCCACGATGCGCTGGTCGAAGTCGTCACCGCCCAGACGGGTATCGCCGCCGGTGGCCAGCACCGTGAAGGTGCCGTCCTCGATCTCGATGATGGAGACATCGAAGGTGCCGCCGCCGAGGTCGTAGACCAGGATCTTCTGGGGTGCTTCGTTGTCGAGGCCGTAGGCCACGGCTGCGGCGGTCGGCTCGTTGATGATGCGCAGGACATTCAGGCCCGCGATGCGGCCCGCGTCCTGCGTGGCCTTCCGCTGGCTGTCGTCGAAGTAGGCCGGGACAGTGATGACGGCCTCCGTCACCGGCTCGCCCAGATAGCTTTCGGCGTCGCGGCGGATCTTGGTCAGGATCATGGCGCTGATCTCCTGCGGGGTCAGGTCCTTGCCGTCGATGTGGACGCGGTAGTCGCTGCCCATATGCCGCTTGATGCTGGACACCGTCCGTCCGGAGTTGGCGGCGAGCTGGCGCTTGGCCGCGCCGCCCACCAGCCGCTCGCCGTCCTTGGTAAACGCCACCACACTGGGGGTGGTGCGTTCGCCCTCTGCGTTGGTGATAACGACGGGCTTGCCGCCCTCCACCACGGCTACGCAGCTGTTGGTGGTGCCAAGGTCAATACCGATCACTTTGCTCATTCTGGTCGTCCTCTCTGTTTCTGCGACGCGCATATTTTCTCATAGGTATCATATCGGTTCCGTATGACGATTCCTTGGAGCATTTGTAAAGATTTTGTGTTTCAGCCCGACTCGTTCTCGAGCAGCTGGCGGATGACGCGCTCTGTCTCATCCAGCCAGCTCCGGGCCGTCTCGTCGCCCTCCTTTTGGCGGATGAGGAAGCCCTGTTTTGCCTCGGCCAGCTGGGCCAGCGCCTGCTTGCGGGAGATATACTGCGTCTCATACTGGGCCACCCGGAGGCAGACCTGCGGCATATAGGCGACGTCGGGGGTGGAGGCGCAGAGCTTCTGGGCCTTGCGGTAGGCCCGCAGGGCTGCGCCCACGCCCTTGCCCTGTACCATGGCGTCGTCGCCCAGCGCTACCCATGCGGCTACGTCTCCGGCATCGGCGGCTTTTTTCCAGAACTTCCGGGCCTGCGCGGGGCTTTTGCGGCAGCCTTTGCCCTCGTAGAGCAGTTCGCCCATCATGGCGAGACCCTCGGCGCAGCCCTCCTCGGCGGAGAGCTGATAGAAGTGCATCGCGTCGTCCCAGCGGCCCTCGGCCATGGCCCGGTTCCCGGCCCGCAGCTCCTCTTCGCCCGGCTCGCTGGTGTCGTGGCCGGCATGGAGCAGGCCGTTGAGGAGCGAACAGTCCAGCGTGGCCGAGCTTGTCCATGGGTCGATGACCACACCGTCGATGCGGTCAGAGTCCAGCGCTGACTGCATGGCGGCAGACAGAAGCATTTCGGCCATAGGGCGGCTGGCGGTGCCCTTGTCGGCCTCCGCCGCCCGCACCGAGGTGAAGAGGGGCAGATAGCACCGGCCCTTCTGGGTGTGCAGGGTCCAGAACGGCAGGTCCTTGGCCTTTTCCGCCGGGACGGGGTGCTCGGCCCACGGGGCCGCGCCGTCCGGCTGGTCGGACGAGGCTTCCAGCGGCACCAGCACCCGGGTGTCCAGCTCGAGGGCATAGTTGATGGCGTTCATCAGCGCCCAGAAGCTCTCCTCGTTCTGGCCCTTATAAAGCGCAGCCACTGCCCGCTCCACGGCGGGGCAGCCTGTGCCCAGCGGCCCATACTCCGGCAGCTTTTTGCGGTCTGCCGCGCCCACCGGGCGCAGCCGCAGCCGTGCTGCTCCATCCTTTGCCATAGCATCCACCATTCTTTCGTTTGAGATTCCTTTCCAGTATAGCAGGATTTTCCGTTTTTCTCAATCGGAAACATGGCATTCTGGTTTGGAATGCGCTATAATAAAAACTGTTTTGACTGAAATACATCAAAGAAAGGGAGAATCGAGCCTTGAATAAAATGCTTCGCTACCTCAGCGGCTACAAGCGCGAGAGCGTGCTTGCGCCGCTTTTCAAGATGCTGGAAGCCACCTTTGACCTGTTCGTGCCGCTTGTGATGGCCGACATCGTCAACGTGGGCATCGCAGCCCACGATTTCCGCTACATCCTCGTGCGGTGCGGCATCCTGCTCTTGCTGGCCTTCGTGGGCCTTGTCTGCAGCCTGACCGCCCAGTATTTCTCGGCCAAGGCCGCAGTGGGTTATTCCACCGGCCTGCGCCACGCGCTGTTTGAGCACATCCAGCGCCTGAGCTTCACCGAGATGGACACCATGGGCACCAGCACCCTCATCACCCGGATGACCAGCGACGTCAATCAGGTGCAGAGCGGCCTGAACCTCTTCCTCCGGCTGTTCCTGCGCAGTCCCTTCGTGGTGTTCGGCGCGATGGTCATGGCCTTTACGGTCAATTTCCGCGCCGCCCTCATCTTCGTGGTGGCCATCCCGCTGCTGAGCGTCGTGGTCTTCGGCGTCATGGTCCTCACTCGGCCTCTGTATAAGGCGGTGCAGGCGCGGCTCGACCGCGTGCTGGGCCTGACCCGCGAGAACCTCACCGGCGTCCGCGTCGTCCGCGCCTTCGACAAGGAGAAGACCGAGGTGGACCGCTTCGAGGACGCCAACGAGCTGCTGACGAAGATGCAGCTCCACGTCGGCCACATCTCCGCCCTGATGAACCCGCTGACCTATGTCATCATCAACCTCGCCATCGTGGCGCTGCTATATGTGGGCAGCATTGAGATCAACATCGGGGGCATGGCCTCTGGCGACGTCATCGCGCTGGTCAACTATATGAACCAGATCCTGATCGAGCTGGTCAAGCTAGCCAACCTCATCGTGCAGGTGAGCAAGGCGCTGGCCTGTGCAGGCCGTGTGCAGGCCGTGCTGGACACCGAGCCGGGCATGGAGTTCCCGCAGGAGCCGGCCAGTGAAGTCCCGGCGGAAAAGGCCGGCGACGCCGTCCGCTTTGACCATGTGGGCCTGACCTATCAGGGCGCAGGTGCACCCAGCCTCTCCGACATCAGCTTCACGGCCAGGCGCGGCCAGACCATCGGTGTCATCGGCGGCACCGGCAGCGGCAAATCCAGCCTCATCAGCCTCATCCCCCGCTTCTACGACGCCACCGAGGGCGGAGTAGAGATCATGGGCCGCCCCGTCCGGCAGTACCCCCGGGCCGACCTGCGGGGCAGGGTGGCCGTGGTCATGCAGAAGGCCCAGCTCTTCGGCGGCACCATCCGTTCGAACCTGCTCTGGGGCAACCAGAATGCCTCCGAGGCCGACCTCTGGGCCGCGCTGGAGACGGCGCAGGCTGCGGAGTTCGTCCGCTCCAAGCCCCTCGGCCTCGATGAGCCGGTGGAGCAGGGGGGACGAAACCTCTCCGGCGGCCAGAAGCAGCGCCTGACCATCGCCCGCGCCCTCGTGGGCAGGCCCGACATCCTCATCCTCGACGACAGCGCCAGCGCGCTGGACTATGCCACCGATGCGGCCCTGCGCAGGGCGCTGGCCGCGCTGCCGGGCGATCTGACCGTCTTCATCGTCAGCCAGCGTGCCGCCAGCCTGCAGCACGCCGACCAGATCATCGTGCTGGACGACGGCCATATGGTGGGCCTTGGCCGTCACGCCGAGCTGCTGGACAGCTGCCCGGTCTATCGTGAGATCTACGAGAGCCAGTTCAAGAAAGGGGATGCGCAGAAATGAGTGCAAAAGCAAAAAGCAGGCTGACTCCTGAGCAGCAGAAGGCCACCATGACCCGGGTGCTCCAGAAGATAAAGCCCTACGGATTTTTTGTGGGGTGCAGCCTCGTTGTGGCCGCAGTGAGCGTTGCGGCCCAGCTGTATATCCCCATCCTCTGCGGCGACGCCATCGATATGATGCTGGGCAGGGGCAGCGTGGACTTCACGGGCGTGCTGCGCATCGTGTATGAGATCGTGGCTGTGGCCGTGGCCGCCGCCTTTGCGCAGTGGCTGCTGAGCGTCTGCAACAACCGTATCACCTTCGCGGTCAGCCGCGACCTGCGGAATGCCGCCATGCGGAAGATCCAGACCCTGCCCCTCTCCTACCTCGACAGCCACCCCTCCGGCGACATCGTGAGCCGGATGGTGGCCGATGTGGATACCTTCGCCGACGGCCTGCTGATGGGCTTCACCCAGCTGTTCTCGGGCGTGCTGACCATCCTTGGCACGCTGCTGTTCATGCTGCAGCAGAACGTGCCCATCACGCTGGTGGTGGTCTGCATCACCCCCCTGAGCCTCGTGGTGGCCAGCTTCCTCGCCAAGCGCAGCTACGGCTACTTCCAGAGCCAGAGCACCGTCCGCGGCGAGCAGACCGCCCTCGTCAACGAGATGATCGAGGGCCAGAAGGTCGTGCAGGCCTTCGGCCATGAGGCGCAGAGCCTTGCGGCCTTCGATGAGGTGAATGGCCGCCTGCAGGATGTGAGCCTGAAGGCCATCTTCTTCTCCAGCCTGACCAACCCGGCCACCCGCTTCGTCAACAACATCGTCTACGCAGGCGTCGGCCTTGTGGGTGCGCTTTACGCGGTGGGCGGCGGCATCTCCATCGGCCAGCTGAGCATTTTCCTGAGCTACGCCAACCAGTACACCAAGCCCTTCAACGAGATCTCCGGCGTCGTAACCGAGCTGCAGAACGCTCTGGCCTGCGCGGCCCGGGTGTTTGAGCTGCTGGACGCCGAGGACCAGTGCTCCGAGGCGGAAAACGCTGCCCGGCTCGAGCCGGACGGCCACGTCCAGATCGAGGATGTTTCCTTCCGCTACCTGCCCGACCGCCCGCTCATCGAGGGGCTGTCTCTGGACGTCAGGCCCGGCCAGCGCATCGCCATCGTAGGCCCCACCGGCTGCGGCAAGACCACCCTCATCAACCTGCTCATGCGGTTCTATGACGTCAACGGCGGCGCCATCAAAGTTTCCGGCACCGACATCCGGGATGTGACCCGTGCCTCCCTGCGGGGCAGCTATGGCATGGTGCTGCAGGACACCTGGCTGCGGGCCGGTACGGTGCGGGAGAATATCGCCTACGGCAGGCCGGATGCCACCCTCGACGAGGTGGTGGCCGCAGCCAAGGCCGCCCACGCCGACAGCTTTATCCGCCGCCTGCCCGAGGGCTATGACACTGTCATCGCCGAGGACGGCGGCAACATCAGTCAGGGCCAGAAGCAGCTGCTCTGCATCGCCCGCGTGATGCTCTGCCTGCCCCCGATGCTGATCCTCGACGAGGCCACCTCCTCCATCGATACCCGCACCGAGGTGCGCATTCAGGCGGCTTTTGCCCGGATGATGCAGGGCCGCACCAGCTTCATCGTGGCACACCGCCTGTCCACCATCCGGGAGGCCGACGTCATCCTCGTGATGAAGGACGGACATATCGTGGAGCAGGGTGACCACGACACGCTGCTGGCACAGGGCGGCTTCTACGCCAAGCTCTACAACAGCCAGTTCGAAGGCGTGGAGACCTGAGAGGGGAGAAACGCAAATTTTGGAAAATTTTGCCGACGCTCACATGAAATCGTTTCAGCTTCGTCATGAGGCAAACTTCTTGACAGGGGCGGCAGGTTTTGCTAAAATGAGGTCACTTTGAACAAAGCGCAAATGCGTTGACGGGGAAAAAACGATTTTCTTCTGCGTGCAGAGAGCCGCCGGGTGGTGCAAGGCGGTGCAGAGGGTTTCGGTTACTGGCCCCTGAGCGGCAGGGCTGAAGCAGACAGTAGGCCCTGACGGAAGCCCACCGTTATCCGGGCAGCGATTCGCCCCAAAAAGCCGATCGTGCAAAGTGGCTGTGTGCTGAGCACAGCAAAGAGAGTGGTACCACGGGTGCCCTGTAACAGAAATTACAGGCTCTCGTCTCTCAGAGGATTTCGTCCTTTGAGAGACGGGAGCCTTTTCGTTTGTGGGAAACGGCCTCGCCCTCTCCGTCATTGCTTCGCAATGCCACCTCTCCCGAAGGGAGAGGCTTTTGGCTCCCCCTTTGGGGGAGCTGGCGCGAAGCGCCTGAGAGGGCAAGGCTGTTCCCCAGAAGTGCAAAACGTAAGTCAATAGGAAGCTGGAGGAAAACAAAATGATGGACGCTACCAAGTACGCACCGGGATATTACCCTGTGCCCGCCGGTTATGACAGCTGGGTCAAGAAGGACCACATCGAGAAAGCTCCTGCATGGTGCAGCGTGGACCTGCGGGACGGCAATCAGGCGCTGATCGTCCCCATGAGCCTTGAGGAAAAGCTGGAATTTTTCCAGATGCTGGTGAAGATCGGCTTCAAGGAGATCGAGGTGGGCTTCCCCGCCGCCAGCGAGACGGAGTACGAGTTCCTCCGCACCCTCATCGAGAAAAACATGATCCCCGGGGATGTCACCGTGCAGGTACTGACCCAGTGCCGCGACCACATCATCCGCCGCACCTTCGAGGCGGTCAAGGGCGCACCCCGGGCCGTCATCCACTGCTACAACTCTACCTCTGTCGCCCAGCGTGAGCAGGTGTTCCATAAGTCCAAGGAGGAGATCAAGCAGATCGCCGTGGACGGCGCAAAGCTGGTCAAGCAGCTGAGCGAGGAATACGAGGGAAATTTCCTCTTCGAGTACAGCCCCGAGAGCTTCACAGGCACCGAGGTGGACTACGCCGTGGAGGTCTGCAACGCGGTGCTAGACATCATGCAGCCCACCCCCGACCGCCCCATGATCATCAACCTGCCGGTCACGGTGGAGATGAGTATGCCCCATGTCTACGCCAACCAGATCGAGTACTGCGACAAGCACCTGAAGTACCGCGACAGCGTCATCATCTCCACCCACCCCCACAACGACCGCGGCACCGGCGTGGCCTGCGCGGAGCTGGCGGTTCTGGCAGGCGCACAGCGGGTGGAGTGCTGCCTCTTCGGCAACGGCGAGCGGACCGGCAATGTGGATGCTGTGACACTCGCCATGAATCTGTACAGCCACGGTGTAGACCCGAAGCTGGACTTCTCTGATATGCCCGCCATCTGTGCCACCTACGAGCGTGTCACCCGGATGCACATTTATGAGCGCACCCCCTACGCCGGTCAGCTGGTCTTTGCCGCCTTCTCGGGCAGCCATCAGGACGCCATCGCAAAGGGAATGGCCTACCGCAAGGAGAAGGGCGACCACCGCTGGACCTGCCCCTACATCCCGGTGGACCCCCACGACATCGGCCGCACCTACGACGCCGACGTCATCCGCATCAACAGCCAGAGCGGCAAGGGCGGCATCGGCTTCGTGCTGGAGCAGAACTACGGCTACAACCTGCCCGCCAAGATGCGGGAGGCGCTGGGCTACAAGGTCAAGAGCGTGTCCGACCACAGCCACAAGGAGCTGAGCGCAGGCGAGGTGCTCCACATCTTCGAGGAGGTCTTCCTCGACAAGACCAAGCCCCTGTCCGTCGTCGAGGCCCACTTTGCGCAGGTCAACGGCATCACTGCCACCGTCACGCTGGATCTGAACGGCCAGCGCAAGGTCATCACCTCGGTGGGCAATGGCCGTCTGGATGCCGTGGCCAACGCCATCCAGAGCGCCACCGGTATGGAGTTCCATCTGGAAACGTATTCGGAGCACAGCCTTGACGAAGGCTCCACCTCCCGCGCAGCCTCCTACGTCGGCCTTGAGTGGGGCGACGGCACCGTCACATGGGGCGCGGGCACCGACACCGACATCATCGTCGCCGGTGTGCACGCGCTGGTGAGTGCCATCAATAATAAGTAAAGAGAGTAAATAAGGGGCAGCAGCCTTGCCCTCTCAGCCGCCTCCGGCGTCAGCTCCCCCAAAGGGGGAGCCAAAAGCCTCTCCCTTTGGGAGAGGTGGCATTGCGAAGCAATGACGGAGAGGGCAAGCCGCCTGAAGGATAAAAAGGAGAGTACCATCATGGGAATGACCCAGACGCAGAAAATTCTGGCCGCACACGCGGGCCTCGCCGAGGTCAAGGCGGGCCAGCTCATCAACGCCAAGCTCGACATCGTGCTGGGCAACGACATCACCACGCCGGTGGCCATCAACGAGTTCGAGAAGGCAGGCTTTGACGGCGTGTTCGACAAAGAGCACATCGCCATCGTTCTCGACCACTTCGTGCCCAACAAGGACATCAAGAGCGCGACCCAGTCCAAGCAGTGCCGCGAGTTTGCCAACAAGTACGACATCCTCAACTTCTATGATGTGGGCCAGATGGGCATCGAGCACGCGCTGCTGCCCGAAAAAGGCATCGTGACGGCGGGCGACTGCGTCATCGGCGCAGACAGCCATACCTGCACCTACGGTGCGCTGGGCGCTTTCTCCACCGGTGTCGGCTCCACCGACATGGCGGCCGGCATGGCCACCGGCATGGCATGGTTCAAGGTGCCGGCTGCTATCCGGTTCGTCCTGACCGGAACGCTGCCCCCGCGGGTGTCCGGCAAGGATCTCATCCTCCACATCATCGGCATGATCGGCGTGGACGGTGCGCTGTATAAGTCGATGGAGTTCACCGGCCCGGGCGTCGCCTCGCTGTCGATGGACGATCGCCTGAGCATCTGCAACATGGCCATCGAGGCGGGCGCAAAGAATGGCATCTTCCCGGTGGACGACGTGACCAAGGCCTACCTCAAGGGCCGCAGCCAGCGGGAGCCGGTGTTCTACGAGGCCGACCCGGACGCCGAGTACGAGAAGGTCATTGAGATCGACCTGTCGGCCCTCGAACCCACCGTCAGCTACCCCCACCTGCCCGAGAACACCCACCCCGCCAGCGAGGGAAAGGACATCAAGATCGATCAGGTGGTCATCGGCAGCTGCACCAATGGCCGCCTCGAGGATATGGAGGCCGCTTACAACATCCTGAAGGGCAAGCACATCGCAAAGGGTGTGCGCGGCATCATCATCCCCGCCACCATGGCCGTGTATAAGGAATGCATCCTGCGCGGCTGGACGACGGCCTTCATCGACGCGGGCTGCATCGTCTCCACCCCCACCTGCGGCCCCTGCCTCGGCGGCTACATGGGCATCCTCGCCGAGGGCGAGCGCTGTGTCTCCACCACCAACCGCAACTTCGTGGGCCGTATGGGCCATGTCAAGAGCGAGGTGTATCTGGCATCGCCCGCTACCGCCGCCGCCAGCGCACTGACCGGCTATATCACCGACCCCCGCACGGTCTGAGAAAAGGAGAGTCACCCATGAACAACGCAAACGGTTCTGTTTTTAAATACCCGGACAACGTGGATACCGATGTCATCATCCCGGCCCGCTACCTGAACACCCAGAACGCCAAGGAGCTGGCCGCACACTGCATGGAGGACATCGACAAGGACTTCATCAACAAGGTGAAGGAGGGCGACATCATGGTGGGCGGCTGGAACTTCGGCTGCGGCTCCTCCCGTGAGCACGCGCCGTTGGCCATCAAGACCGCAGGCATCTCGGTCGTCATCGCCAAGAGCTTTGCCCGCATCTTCTACCGCAACAGCATCAACATCGGCCTGCCCATCATGGAGTGCCCCGAGGCTGTGGACGCCATCGGTGCAGGGGACACCGTCAGCGTGAACTTCGATACCGGCGTCATCACCGATGAGACCACCGGCAAGACCTTTCAGGCCGAGCCTTTCCCGCCCTTCATCCAGAAGATCATCGCCGATGGCGGCCTGATGAAGTCGCTGACGAAAAAGTAATAGAGTGCTTTTGCTGTGGGGGCGCGGTTTCGTCAGGTGAGTTCGCGCGCTGGTGGCGCGGGGGTAGAGCGCGGTTGCGCGAGGTTAAGTTCTCTTTTGCGTGCCAAAAGAGAACCAGAAAAGCACCCGCTACTTTCGAGGCGCGGGAGGCACGAATCAAGGGCTGCTCGCCCTTGATAATCCCGGAGGAGTTGTCGAAGCACAAAAATGCTAGCCGCTTCGCTAAACGCATTTTTTGTGC
>ONZS01001021.1_pt1 | contig 18624 bp, 17 predicted proteins | sample 1670921 | NCBI WGS metagenome assembly ONZS01 (sample SAMN06348104, study PRJEB24527) | human gut metagenome | biome: human gut; feature: ankylosing spondylitis patient; material: feces | host: Homo sapiens | place: China | collected 2015-10 | reverse complement strand
ACAAATTTTCTCTGGGTACTTGACAAAAGTGCCGGGGGGGGGGGTAAACTGCGGATAGAACATCCGTCCGAAACGATGGATGAAAAAATGGGGAGGAATTTTTTATGAAACTGTGGAAAAAAGCTGCTGCTGCCGTTCTGGCCGCAGTCATGTCTCTCACCCTTCTGACGGGTTGCTCTGGAAGCGCGAAAATTACTCGTGACAGCGAAAAAGAGAAGCAGGCGACGGGATGGATCCAGACATATGCCAAGGAATTTGCTGAGGCAAACGGTGTAAGTGGATTTGAACTGAAAGCAGATGACGCACTGGTTGAAGCAACGAGCGCAGGAGCAGTGTTCTACGTTCAGGCGAGTGAACTGATCAAAGACCTTCCGAATAATCCGGATGCTTGGACGGAAGCGGACAAGAAAAAGGTCGAAGATGGAAAAGCTCTGATAGCAAAAGCAGATAATGCAATCCAGCAGAAGCTTGCAGGGAAAAAGTATGTGACCTATAGAATGACATGCAATGAAAATGAATTCAGCGAGAGCATGATCAAGACATGGTTTGATGCAAAGAAAAAAGACATGAAAGACGATGTAATCAAGAAGTTTGATGGAAAACTCCCGAGCGGATTTGGTGTGGTCGTAGAGATCAAATCTGGTAAGGTCTATACCATCGTTACGATTGCAGCCTGAAAGTAAAAATGCCCGGTGTACAGAAATGTGCACCGGTTTTTTTGTGTCTCAGCCGAAGAGATGCTTTTTCTGCCTCAAATGGGGAAGAATGATGGAAGAGGCGGAGAAGATGAGGGGCGGGGCGGAAAAACTTTTGGTTAGAAGTGACGAACTTCTCCGCATTTATAGAATTTTGCTAAAATAGGTGGAAAATTGATTGAATTTTACAGCCGGTTTGAGTATAATGGGGAGTAAAGAATCTTCGTTCAATGCTTAACATCCCGGCCCGGAGAAAAAACAGGGCGTGCCGGGAAGCGCACACAGAGGGGGGCCGGACGGTGAAGGGCTGGTATAAAGCGCTGGAAGATCTGGTCTGGCTGACCCAGCTGGGGCTGAATATGCTGCTGCCGCTGGTGATGTGTCTGGGCGGCTGCTGGTGGGCCGTCAGCCGCTGGGGCTGGCCCATGTGGGTGTATCTGCCCGCTGTGCTGCTGGGGCTTGCCGCCGGGGCGCAGAACTTCTGGGTCTTCGTCAAAGAGCGGCTCGACCGCACCAAAAAGGACAAGCCCCGCCGGACGGGCTTCAACTCGCATCTATGAGATAAGGGAGACATCTATCTATGAAATTACAGCCGGAATCCAAAAAGGAGCTGCTCCGCATCGCGGGCGGCACGGCATTCTGCACCGTCGTTTTGTGGGTGCTTTTCGCGGCGCTGCATCTGGTGGGCTGGGTGAGGTTCGACTACACCGTCGTCCTCGGCAGCCTCGTGGGCGCGGCTGTCGCCATCGGAAACTTCGCGGGCATCTGCTTCGTGGTCCAGAAGATCATCGACGAGCCGGACGAGAAGCGCCGCAAGGCAACATTACAGCTTTCCTACAACAGCCGGATGCTCCTGCAGGCGCTGTGGGTGGTGGTGGCCATCGCGGCCCCCTGCTTCCAGCCCTTTGCCGGTGTGCTGCCGCTGTTTTTCCCTCGTGTTACCATTTATTATCTGCAAATAACGGGCAAGTACAAACCGCTCGCGCCGAAGGCAGAGCCGGTGGACGTCTCGGTGGAGGACGACCCCGCGCCTGCTGACGCGCAGCAGTCCGCACCCGATGGAAAAGGGGGTGAAACGTAACAAATGGAACTGAACGGCGCAAAGATCCTGTATACCATTCATACCAATATCCCTGTGCTGGGCGATTTTAAGATCACCCAGACCCTTGTGAGCACATGGATCGTCATGGCGCTGCTCTCGGCTCTGGCTTTCTGGCTGGGGCGTGACCTCAAGCTGGAAAACGTCTCCAAACGGCAGGCCGCCGCCGAGTTCATCGTGGAACGGCTGGACCAGTTCGTCCACGACAATATGGGCTATCACTTCGATAAGTTCATCCCGCTGGTGGGTGCCATCTTCGCACTCAGCATCGGCTGCAACCTCATCAGCGTGGTGGGCCTGTGGAGTCCCACGGCAGACCTGAACACCGAGGCGGCATGGGCCATCGTGGTGTTCATCATCATCATGTACTACAAGATCAAGACCAACGGCATCCTCGCCTACCTGAAGGGCCTGCTGGACCCCATCTTCCTGATGGCGCCCATCAACGTGCTGTCGGAGGTGTCCACCCCCGTCAGCATGGCCTTCCGTCACTTCGGCAACATCCTGTCCGGTACCGTTATCTCCACCCTGCTGTACTGGGCACTGGCGAGCCTGAGCCATGTCATTTTTGGCTGGCTGCCCGGCTTCCTGAGCCAGCTCCAGCTGTTCCAGATCGGCATCCCGGCCTTCACGGGCCTCTATTTCGACTGGTTCGGCGGCTGCATTCAGGCGTTCATCTTCTGTACCCTGACCACCATCTTCATCAAACGTGCTGCCGGTGAGGAGTAAGCCTCCCGCCCGGCATCCCCCAAAAACAAACATTTTCAGGAGGACACAAACTATGACTGACTTTCAATTCCTTGCTCGTGGTATCGCTCTGGCTGGCTGCGGCATCGGCGCAGGCTGCGCACTGATCGCAGGTATCGGCCCCGGCATCGGCGAAGGCAACGCTGCCGCTGCTGCCTGTGAGGCTGTCGGTCGTCAGCCCGAGTGCAAGAGCGACGTGACCAGCACCCTGATCCTTGGCGTCGCACTGTCTGAGACCACCGGTATCTACGGCTTCGTCACCGGCCTGCTGCTCATCTTCCTCGCACCCGGTATGTTCATGAACTACCTGCAGTAAGCGCTCCTTTCTGAGCTTGATTTCAAGAGAAAGGGGAGACGCTTATGCAACTTTATCAGGCATTGATCACGCTGGATGGCTGGACGTTTCTGGCCCAGGTCTGCAACCTGATGATCCAGCTCGTGATCTTCAAAAAGCTGCTGCTGAACCCGGTCAAAAAAGTCATCGCGGAGCGCAAGGCCAAGGCGGACAGCCAGATCGCGGACGCCGAAAAGCTGCGCGCCGAGGCTGAGGCCATGAAGGCGGAGTATGAGCAGAACCTGCAGAATGCCCGCGCCGAGGCCGGCCAGATCGTAGCTGCCGCCCAGAAGACGGCTGCCGCCCGCGGCGAGGAGCTGCTGGGCGAGGCCCGCGCTCAGGCCGCTGCCCTCAAGCAGAAGGCCGAGGCCGACATTGCGCAGGAGCGCAAGAAGGCCGTCAACGAGGTCAAGGACGAGATCGGCGGTATGGCGATGGAGATCGCCTCCAAAGTGGTCGAGCGCGAGATCAAGGAAGCCGACCATCAGGATCTGATCGACGAATTTATCAAAAACGTGGGTGAAGCATCATGACCGAGACTGCAAGGATGTACGGCGGGAGCCTGTACGACCTGGCCGCGGAGGAAGGGCTGGACGAGCGCATTCTGGGTGAACTGGAAGGCGTGACCGCCCTGCTGAACGGGGACGCTGAGTATCTGCATCTGCTCAGCATCCCCAGCATCCCCAAGAAAGAGCGCTGTGCGCTGTTGGACGAGGCCTTCCGCGGGCAGGTCCACCTCTATGTGCTCAACTTTATGAAGCTGCTGTGCGAAAAGGGCGCTCTGCGGGAGCTGCCGGGCTGTGCCCGGGCCTACCGTCTGCGCTACAATGAGGCCCACGGCATTCTGGAGGCCACCGCCGTCTCCGCTGTGCCCCTCACGGCAGAGCAGACCGCCCGCCTCCACGAAAAGCTGGAAAAAGTCACCGGTAAGCACATCGACCTCAAAACGAAGGTCGAGCCTGCCGTGCTGGGCGGCATCCGGCTGGACATCGAAGGCACCGAGCTGGACGGCACCGTCCGCAATCGTCTCGCCGGCCTGCGCAGCAGCATCGCGGCGGCAACGCTGTAAAACCAATACGAAGCTCTCCGGCGAAAGCGAGGCCCGGCTGCTCTCAGAGCCGCAAGGCGATGAGATGCAGCAAGACCGGCTCGCCCGTGGCGCTCCCTCTGGGAGAGCTGGCAAAGCCGACTGGCTTTGGCTGAGAGGGCTATCCACCCGAAAGTTTACAAAGAATTGAGTGGTGAAGACACAACAATGCAACTGAAACCTGAAGAGATCTCCAAGATCATCCGTGCTCAGATCAAGCATTACGAAAATGTCATCGAGCAGAGCGAGGTTGGCACGGTCATTCTGGTGGGCGACGGCATCGCCCGCGCCAGCGGTCTGGAAAAGTGCATGGCAGGCGAGCTGCTCCAGTTTGAGAACGGCGAGTACGGCATGGCGCAGAACCTCGAGGAGAACACCGTCTCCATCGTTCTGCTGGGTTCCGACGTCGGCATCAAGGAGGGCAGCACCGTCAAGCGCACCGGCAAGGTCGTGTCCGTCCCGGTGGGTGAGGCACTGATCGGCCGCGTCGTCAACGCACTGGGCCAGCCCATCGACGGCGCCGGCCCCATCGAGACGACGGAGTTCCGCCCCATCGAAAGCCCGGCCCCCGGCATCATCGAGCGCCAGCCCGTCAAGGAGCCGCTCCAGACCGGCATCAAGGCCATCGACTCCATGATCCCCATCGGCCGCGGCCAGCGTGAGCTGATCATCGGCGACCGCCAGACCGGCAAGACCACCATCGCGTCCGATACCATCATCAACCAGAAGGGCAAGGACGTCATCTGCATCTACGTCGCCATTGGCCAGAAGCGCTCTACCGTGGCAAACCTCGTCCAGAGCCTCACCGAGGCCGGGGCCATGAGCTACACCATCGTGGTGTCGGCTACGGCCTCCGAGCTGTCGCCCTTGCAGTATATCGCGCCCTACTCCGGCTGTGCCATGGGCGAGTATTTCATGCACAAGGGCAAGCACGTCCTCATCATCTACGATGACCTGTCCAAGCACGCCGTCGCTTACCGTGCCCTGTCGCTGCTGATCCGCCGTCCCCCGGGACGTGAGGCCTACCCCGGCGACGTCTTCTATCTGCACTCCCGTCTACTGGAGCGCGCGGCCAAGCTCTCCGACGAGCTGGGCGGCGGCAGCCTGACGGCTCTGCCCATCATCGAGACGCAGGCGGGCGATGTTTCCGCCTACATCCCCACGAATGTCATTTCCATCACCGATGGTCAGATCTTCCTGGAGACGGAGCTGTTCCACTCCGGTGTCATGCCGGCAGTCAACCCCGGCATCTCGGTGTCCCGTGTGGGCGGCAATGCCCAGATCAAGGCCATGAAGAAGGTCGCCGGCACTCTGAAGCTGATCTACTCCCAGTACCGCGAGCTGCAGAGCTTTGCACAGTTCGGTTCCGATCTGGATGCCGACACCAAGGCCCGCCTTGCACAAGGTGAGCGCATCGTGGAAGTGCTCAAGCAGAACCGTTCCGCTCCCGTGCCTGTGGAAAAGCAGGTGGCCATCCTGTATGCGACCATTCACGATCACCTTGTGAAGGTCAAGGTGCCGGACGTGGCCGAGTATGAGAAGGGCCTGTACGAATATCTGGACAACAATGCTGCGGGTGCCGCCGTCATGGAGACCATCCGCACCACCGGCAATCTGGATAAGGACACTGAGGAGCAGCTTAAGAGCGTGCTCACGGCCTACACCGAAAGCTTCGTCAAAGCGCACTAAGGAAGGAGGCGTAACGCATGGCTGGTTCCATGAAGGACATCAAGCTGCGCATCAAAAGCGTAGAGAGCACCATGCAGATCACCAAGGCAATGGAACTGGTGGCTTCCTCCAAAATGCGCCGCGCCAAGGAACGGGTGGAGCACAGCCGCCCCTACTTTGAAACGCTGCATGAGACTTTGACCAAGATCGCCGCGGCCGACCCCCGCGCCCGCAACCCCTACCTGCGCCGTGACAAAGTGAAGCGCACCCTGCTCATCGTCATTGCAGGCGACCGCGGCCTTGCCGGTGGATACAATTCCAACGTGCTCAAGCAGGCCGGGGCCGAAGAAGGCGAAGTGCTGGTGCTGCCCATCGGCAAGCGCTCGGCAGAGTATTTCGTCCATCACGAGGTGCCCCTGTTCACACAGGAGGTGCTGCTGGCGGCAGATGTCTCGGTGGGCGAGTGCTTCCAGCTGTCCCGCCAGATCACGGAAGGATATCTCAAGGGCGAGTACGATGCGGTAAAGATCTGCTACACCCGGTTCGATTCCATGATGACCCAGACTGCAGCCACCATGGAGGTGCTGCCGCTGTCCATCGAACCTACCGAGCAGCAGAAGGCGGATGCCCGCCGCAGCCAGATCCTGTACAAGCCCAGCAGCGAGGAAGTATTCAGCGCGATCATCCCGGAGTATGTGGCAGGCATCGTCTACGGTGCCGTGTGTGAGAGCGTAGCAAGTGAGCTTGCCGCCCGCCGCACTGCCATGGATGCCGCCACTAAGAACGCCGGTGAGATGATCGACCATTTGAACCTGTATTATAACCGTGCCCGTCAGGCTGCCATCACGCAGGAGATCACCGAGATCGTGGCCGGCGCGGAGATTTAAAACCTATCAAAAAGGAGTTGTAGCCTATGTCCGAAAAACATATCGGCAAGGTGCTCCAGGTCATCGGCCCGGTGCTGGACATCCAGTTTGAGGATGGCCAGCTGCCGGAGCTGCTCAACGCCATCGAGATCGACAACCACGGCGAAAAGCTGGTGGTCGAGGTGGCACAGCACACCGGCGATAACGTGGTGCGCTGCATTGCAATGAACAGCACCGATGGTCTGGTGCGCGGCACCGAAGCCGTGGATACCGGCGAACCCATCAAAGTGCCCGTGGGCGACCAGTGTCTGGGCCGCGTGTTCAACCTGCTGGGTGAGCCCGTGGACAACAAGCCCGCCCCGGCCCCGGAGGCCTACTGGCCCATTCACCGCCCTGCTCCCAGCTACGAGGAGCAGCAGTCCACCACCGAGATCCTGGAGACCGGCATCAAGGTCGTGGACCTGATCTGCCCCTACGCAAAGGGCGGCAAGATCGGTCTGTTCGGCGGTGCAGGCGTCGGCAAGACGGTCCTGATCCAGGAGCTGATCTATAACATCGCCACCGAGCACAACGGCTACTCGGTGTTCACCGGCGTTGGCGAGCGCACCCGTGAGGGCAACGACCTGTACGGCGAAATGACCGAGAGCGGCGTTATCAACAAGACTGCGCTGGTCTATGGCCAGATGAACGAACCCCCGGGAGCCCGTATGCGCGTGGCACTGTCCGGCCTGACCATGGCGGAGTATTTCCGCGATGTGAAGAATCAGGATGTGCTGCTCTTCATCGATAACATCTTCCGCTTCACGCAGGCAGGCTCTGAGGTGTCCGCACTGCTGGGCCGTATGCCCTCTGCCGTCGGCTACCAGCCCACGCTGGCTACCGAGATGGGTGCTCTGCAGGAGCGCATCACCTCCACCCGCAAGGGTTCCATCACCTCGGTGCAGGCCGTCTATGTGCCCGCCGATGACCTGACCGACCCGGCCCCTGCCACCACCTTTACCCATCTGGATGCCACCACGGTCCTGAGCCGTGATATCGCTTCGCAGGGCATCTACCCCGCTGTGGATCCGCTGGATTCCACCAGCCGCATCCTCAGCCCGGAGGTCGTGGGTCAGGAGCACTACGAGATCGCCCGCGCCGTCCAGAAGGTGCTGCAGCGCTACAAGGAGCTGCAGGACATCATTGCCATCATGGGCATGGACGAGCTGAGCGAGGAAGACAAGCGCACGGTCAGCCGCGCCCGCAAGGTGCAGCGCTTCCTGAGCCAGAGCTTCCACGTCGCAGAGCAGTTTACCGGTATGCCCGGCCAGTACGTCCCGCTGAAGGAGACGCTGCGCGGCTTCCGCATGATCCTGAACGGCGAGTGCGACGACCTGCCCGAGAGCGCCTTCCTGTTCGCGGGCACCATCGACGATGTGTTCGCTAAGGCGAAGAAGGGGTAAACCATGACGACCTTTCATCTGACGGTGGTCACACCGGACGGCTGCGCCTTTGAGGGGCAGGCCGAGCGTGTGGTCTGCCGCGCCATCGACGGCGACCTTGCCATTCTGGCCAAGCACGGCGACTACTGCACCGCGCTGGGCATGGGCGAGGCGCACATCGTCGATGCTGACGGCCAGCGCCGCCGTGCCGCCTGCATGGGCGGGATGCTCACCGTGCTGGACGGGGAGGTGCGTCTGGTGGCCACCACATGGGAGTGGGCCGAGCAGATCGACCACACCCGCGCCGAGGCGGCGAAAAAGCGTGCCGAAGAGCTTCTGGCCCGCAAGGACCTCGACCGCCGCGAGTACGAGATGGCACAGGCCCGCCTCAAGCGTGCGCTGGTGCGCACCTCCATCAAGAACTGACCATAGAAACGAAAAAACCGGGGCCCCGTCAGGGACTCCGGTTTTTTGCGGCAGAAAGGGTCAGAGCATATTCGCCTTCTCTCGATGAGGCTGCGGATGTGGTGGGCCAGCATCTCGATGGCGGTGGTGTTCTCGCCGCCGTTGGGGACGATGATGTCGGCGTTCCGCTTGCTCGGCTCGACGAAGGCCTCGTGCATGGGCTTGACGGTGGTGAGATACTGATGGATGACGCTGTCGAGGGAGCGGCCGCGCTCCTTGACGTCCCGCACCAGACGGCGCAGGATGCGCTCGTCGGCGTCGGTATCCACGAAGATCTTATAGTCGAACATGGAGCACAGCTCCGGCTCCACGAAGGGCAGGATGCCCTCCACGATGAGGACGGGGGCCGGCTCGATGTGCTGCACCTCGTTGCTGCGGTTGTGGTCGGCGTAGTCGTACACCGGGCAGTCGATGGCGCGGCCGGCCTTCAGCTCCTGTAAGTGGTAGATGAGCAGGGCGTTGTCGAAGGCGTCCGGGTGGTCATAGTTCAGCTTGCAGCGCTCCTCAAAGGGCAGCTCGTCGTGGCGCTTGTAGTAACTGTCGTGGGAGATGAGGCGCACTTCGTCCTCCCCGAAAAGAGCCTTGAGCCGACAGGCCAGAGTGGTCTTGCCGCTGCCGGAGCCGCCTGCGATGCCGATGATGAGATTGTTCATGTTCCAAAAACCTCCGCGTGCCGATTGTGGTAGAAAAAATCCCCCAAGTGGGGTATAATATCCTTACCCTACATAATAACACATTTCGCTCTGTTTTGACAGGGCCGAACACCTGCTGGGAGGCACTTTGATGAAAAAAATCGTTCCTGCCCCGTACATCGACCAGACCGAACGCTGGGTCAACGGCTGCGAGAGCATCAGCAGCGTCATGCTGCTGCAGGCTGTAGGCATCGGCATCGACCCCGATACCTTCATCGCCCGCGACCTGCCCCATGCTCCCTACTGGGAGCAGGACGGCAGGCTCTACGGACCTGACCCGTGGCAGGTCTACCCCGGAGACCCCCACGACCACACCGGCTATGGCTGCTATGCGCCCTGCATCGTGAAGGCGCTGAACAGCGCCTTGGAGCACGAGGGCGCAGCCGACCGGTTCGAGGTCGTGGACGAGAGCGGAAAGACGGCGGCCCAGCTGTGCAGCTACCTCGACGCAGGGATGCCGGTGGTCTTCTGGGCCACGCTGGACTTCCGGCCTGTGCCCGAGAAGCGGGATCACTGGCTGCTGGCCGACGGCACCGACTTTGCATGGAAGTGCAACGAGCACTGCCTGCTGCTGGTGGGCTATGACGAGGAAAATTACTGGTTCAACGACCCATGGCACGACCACGGCGTCTGCCCCCGGCCCAAGCAGCTGGTGGAGGACTGCCATGCTGCGCAGGGGATGTTCGCCGTCACCCTCCGCCCGAAAGGAGAAGTATGAAGAAGGAAAATTTTTCGCAGAATATGAAGGACCGGATGCAGCAGTTTGAGGACGGCGGCATCCGGCTCCTGAAAAAAGGCCAGAAGGGGATCGTCCACGCCATCTTCAGCCGCTTTGGGCTGGTGCTGCTGCTGATGCTGCTGCAGGTCGGGGTGCTGTGGGGCGCCTTCCGGTGGTTCGGCACCCTGCTGCCCCATTACTTCGGCGGCAGCGTTGCGGTATCGATCTTTATGGTGATCTACATCCTCAACAGCCGGATGGACAACAGTGCCAAGATCACATGGATGGTCACCATCGCCATCCTGCCCGTGGTGGGCGTGCCTCTGTTTTTCTACGTCAAGAGCAACTTCGGCCACAACGCCCTCCAGAAGCGGGCGTCCAGCCTCACCAAGGAGGCCCGGGGGCTGCAGCCCCAGCCCCTCGCCGCAGCAGAGGCGCTGGAAAAAGCCGACCCCGGCGCGGCCTCGCTGGCACGGTATCTCCACGGCAGGGGCGGCGGGTTCCCGGTCTACCAGAACACGGAGGTGACCTACTTCCCCAGCGGCGAAGCCAAGTTCGCAGAGCTGCTGCGCCAGCTGGAAAAGGCAGAGCGATACATCTTCCTCGAGTACTTCAGCATCGACGAGGGCCTCATGTGGGGCAGGATCCTCGAGGTGCTGGCCCGGAAAGCCGCCGAGGGCGTGGATGTCCGGGTCATGTACGACGGCACCTGCGAGTTTTCGACCCTGCCCCGGGACTATCCCCGCCGCCTTGAGAAGCTGGGCATCCAGTGCCGGGTGTTTGCACCCGTCCAGCCCTTCGTCTCCACCCATTATAACTACCGCGACCACCGGAAGATCCTCGTCATCGACGGAAAGGTGGGCTTTACCGGCGGCGTGAACCTCGCCGATGAGTACATCAACCACATCGAGAAGTATGGCCGCTGGAAGGATGCCGCCGTCATGCTGGAGGGGGAGGGCGTCCGGACGCTGACCATCCTCTTCCTCGAGATGTGGAGCATCCCCCGGGAGTCGGAGTTCGAAAAATTCCTCTCCGCGCCGCCCCATTCTGTCCCGGCAAAGGGCTTCGCCGCCCCCTACGGTGACTGTCCGCTGGACGGCGAGCGGGTGGGCGAGATGGTCTACATCGACCTGCTCAACCGTGCCAAGCGCTACATCCATATCATGACGCCCTACCTCATCCTCGACGGCGAGCTGGAAACGGCCCTCAAGTTCGCGGCAGAGCGGGGCGTGGACGTCCACCTCATCCTGCCCCATGTGCCGGACAAAAAATTTGCTTATGCGCTGGCAAAGACCCACTATGCCTCCCTGCTGGACTCGGGGGTCAGGATCAGCGAGTGGCTGCCCGGCTTTGTCCATGCGAAGGTCTTTGTGGTGGACGACTGCGAGGCCGTGGTGGGCACCATCAACCTCGACTACCGCAGCCTCTACCACCATTTTGAGGATGCAGTCTGGATGAAGGACACCGCCTGCATCCCCGCCATCGAGAAGGATTTCCAGAAGACGCTGGAATTCTGCCGCCATGTCGAGCCGACCCGGGAGAGCATCTGGGAGGGCAAGATCCTGCTCCATCTGGCGGGTATGCTGCTCAAAGTCATCGCGCCGCTGCTGTAAAGAAACCTCTCAGTCAAAGCCTTCGGCTTTGCCAGCTCCCCTATCGAGGGGAGCCTCTGGCGAAAAGGGAAAGTTCCCGGTTTTGCCAAGGCCTCTCCTCGGTAGGAGAGGTGGCATCGCGAAGCGATGACGGAGAGGTTTTTTCTTATAAATAATCCTTGTCCAGCGAGAAGCCCCGGCCGCTGACCTCGGTGACATGGCTCACGATGAGGAAGCAGGTGGGGTCGATGCTGTGGGCCAGCTTTTCCAGCCGGGGCAGTTCCCGGTTGGACACGATGCTCAGCAGCACCGCGCTGGGTTCGTGGGTGTAGCCGCCCTCGCCATGGAGGATGGTCACGCCGCGGTCCAGCTGGGCGAGGATGGCGGCACAGATGGCGTCGGACTGGCTGCTGACGATCTTCACTTCGGTGCGGCTGGCGCCCAGCATCAGCATCTTGTCCATGACGATGGTGTGGATGAGCACCATCACGATGCCGTAGAGCACCTGCTGCACCGGGCTGAACACGGCCTGCATCAGCAGCACCACGATGTCGAAGGCCAGCATGGTGGCCGACACCGGCAGCTTGAACCACTTGTTGAGCACCAGCGGCGGGATGTCGAGACCGCCGGTGGATGCGCCGGAGCGGATGACGAGGCCCAGCGCCACGCCGATGCCGAGGCCCGCAAAGACGGTGCAGAGGAAGATGTCCTCCGTCAGCACCCGGCCCGCCAGCAGCCCTTCAAAGAGGCCGAGAAAGGCCGGGCTGAGGACGCTGCTGGCCAGCGTGTTGAGGGCAAAGGCCCGGCCAAGAACTGCCCAGCCCCAGACCAGCATGGCAAGGTTGATGAAGAGCAGCAGCCCTGAGACGGACAGCCCCGTCAGCCGCCCGATGGCCAGCGCGATGCCGGTGGCACCGCCGGTGATGAGGCCCGCAGGCTCGAGGAAGAGGGCCACCGCCAGCGAGTAGAGCGCATTGCCCAAGAGGATGGAGGCCCAGGTCCGGGCCAGCTGTTTCCAGCGCGTATTCTGAATCATATCATTTACCTCCCGTATCATCCCTTTTATCATACCGGAAAACGGCAAAAAAATCCACGCCCGGCGGCCTGCCGCGGCGTGGATTTTTGTTCATCCGACAGATGAAAGCCCGCTCGGCTCAGTCTTCGTCCAGCAGACGCAGACCGGCGGTGTCGGTGACGGGCAGGGAGAAGACGATGACACCGGCCTTCTTGTCCGCCCCGTCCATGATGGACTTCATGATCTGGTTCTTTTCGCTGGTGCGGGCGACGATGAGCACCAGCTCCTTCTCGTTCACGAGGTCGATGCCCATGAACTTGGCCGCACCCTCCATGCCGGTGCCCTTGGCGTGGATGACGGTGCCGCCGCCGGCCCCTGCGGCGCGGGCGGCGTCCATGATGGAGCCGGTGTGGCCCTGATTGGCGATGACGAGAAGCAGGTCGTAACGGGTATCTTTCAAGGTGCTTTCCTCCTTCAGCTCAAGGGTCTGGTGCTCGGTGAGGAACAGCAGGGCGCGCTTGCCGCCGATGCTGCTCACCGGGACGATGAATGCGATGCCGGTGCCCGGCACATCGATGCGCATCTGACGGCGCAGGGCTTTCTGGATGCGGGGCCAGCTGTCCGCTGTGATGACAGCAAAAAGGACGGCTTTTTCGGTCTTTTCCAGCCCGAGGGTGGAAAGCGTCTCCTGAATGGCGGTGCCTGCGCCCACGGTGCGCAGGCTGACATTGACGCCGAAGCTCTGATAAAGCTTTAAAAAGGCGTCTGTCGTGGGGCGGTCGGTGATGGTGACCAGCCAGTAGAGCGTATTCACGGCAAGACCTCCTTACAGCTCGATGATGGCGTCGTCCGGCAGGTCAGCCAGCAGGGCGGCAGTGTCCAGCAGGGGCTGGGCGCTGCGGGCCTTGCGGGTCTTGAGCTGGGCCACAAGGCCCATGAGCTGGACGGTGATGAGGGGGGTCATGGCGACCATGGCCACCACGCCGAACGCATCGGTGACGATGTTGCCGCCCACGGCGATGCAGGCCCCCTGTGCCAGCGGCAGCAGGAAGGTGGCCGTCATGGGGCCGGAGGCCACGCCGCCGGCGTCGAAGGCGATGGCGGTGTAGAGCTTCGGCACCACGAAAGAGATGCTGATGGCGAAGAGATAGCCCGGGATGAGGAACCAGAGGATGGAGATGCCGGTCAGCACCCGCACCATCGCAAGGCCCACCGAGAGGGAGACGCCTGCCGAGAGGGCCGCGCCCATCGTTCCGGCGGAGATGGCGCCGTCGGTGACTTCCTCCACCTGCTTGTTGAGGACATAGACCGCAGGCTCGGCCCGGACGATGAAGTAGCCGATGAGCATCCCGATGGGGATGAGGAGCCAGCGGCTGCTCTGGCCGCCCAGCACCTGACCGAGGTAGTTGCCGGCGGGCATGAAGCCGATGTTCGCGCCGGTGAGGAAGAGCACGAGGCCGATGTAAGTGTAGACGAGGCCCACCCCGATGCGGCCCAGCGTCCGCCGGTCGATGCGGAGCGCCACCAGCTGGAAGATGCCGAACATCACGATGATGGGCAGCAGGGAGAGGGCGATCTCGTGCAGGTAGGTGGGCAGTCCCTCGCCGAACAGCTGCCACAGCTCCACCGAGTCGCCCACTTCGGGGATGACGGGCGGGATGTAGCTGCTCTCGCTGGCGTTGAAGACGATGCCGAGGATGAGGACGGCGAGGATGGGGCCGACGGAGCAGAGGGCCACAAGGCCGAAGCTGTCGTCCGCTGCGTGGCGGTCAGAACGGATGGCCGAGACGCCGACACCCAGAGCCATGATGAAGGGAACGGTCATGGGGCCGGTGGTGACGCCGCCGGAGTCAAAGGCTACGGCGAGGAACTCCTTCGGCACGAAGGCGGCCAGAAGGAAGATGGCTGCATAGAAGATCACCAGCAGCCGGGGCAGCGGGATGCTCAGCAGCATACGCAGGAAGGCCATGACGAGGAAGAGGCCCACGCCCACGGCCACCGAGAGAATGAGAGTCATGTTGGGGATGGAGGGCACTTGGTTTGCAAGCACCTGCAGGTCCGGCTCCGAGATGGTGATGAGGAAGCCCAGCAGGAAACCTACCCCGATGATGAGGAAGATGTTCTGGCTGCGGGTGAGCATGGCGCCGACCCGCTCGCCCATCGGCGTCATGCTCATCTCCGCGCCCAGCGTGAAGAACATGATGCCGACGACGATCATGGCCGCACCCAGCAGAAAGCAGAGCAGGATGCTCGGGGAAACGGGGGCGATGCTGAAACAGAGAATCAGCACGATGGCCGCGATGGGCAGGACGGCCTGAAGCGCCTCCAGCAGCTTTTCCCGGAGCTTGGGGAGGGATGATCTGATAATGGTGTCCACCAGCCTTTCTCACCCGGCAGCAGGGCCGCCGGGCGTTCAAAATGAGAAATGTATCCTTTATAAGTATACAAAAACAGACAAAAGTTCGTCAACAGAAGAACGGCTAAGATTGGCAAAGACATATAAATGTTACAAAAAGAAAAGGCTGCCTGACAGGCAGCCTCTCCGTTACGCCTGCGGCGTGCCGAAGCCCGGCCTTGCTGAGCGAAGCGGGACGGAGAGGTTTATGACAAACAGCCTTTTCAATATACAATGTTAGATGCCCTGCTTCGTCAGAACGTCGGAAGTCGGGGTGGAGAACACCGGGATGTCGGCGTAGGGGTCGGGGGCGGTGTCGGCGGGCAGGGACTTCATGTAAGAGTCCATCGACTCGGCCACCTTCTTGGCGATGGCTACGGCTTCGACGACGGTGCGCGCGCCCATGACGGCGTCACCGCCGGCGAACACGCCCTCACGGGTGGTGCTGCCATCTTCGTTGACGGTGAGCAGACCGCGCTGGTTGGTCTCGATGCCGGTGGTGGTCTTGACGAGGGTGCTTTCGGAGCCCTGACTGACCGAGACGATCACGCCGGTGTGGGGGTAGAAGGTCTCGCTGCCCTCCACCTGCGTGAATCTGCCGTCCTCGCCCTTCACGGTGTCGCGGCAGATGATGCCGTTCTCCCGGATCTCGACGGGGGCCTTGCAGAAGTGGAAGCCCACACCCTCGAGCTTTGCGTACCGCACCTCGTGCTCGGAGGCACTGATGCACTCCTCGTCGCGGCGGGCGTAGCAGGTGACGTGGCGTGCGCCGTTGCGGATGGCGGTGCGGGCGCAGTCCATGGCGGAGTTGCCCACGCCGATGACTGCGATGTCATCGCCCAGCTGGAAGGCTTTGGAGTTGGCGAGGTAGTCGATGCCGAAGGCCACGTTGCCCAGCGACTCGCCCTTGATGTGCATGGCGTTGGCCTTCCAGAGGCCCGCGCCGATGAAGACGCTCTTGTAACCGTCCCGGAACAGGTCGTCAATGGTGATGGTCTTGCCGATGGTGGTGTTGGGGCGGACGTGGATGCCCTTCAGCTCGAGGTGACGGTACTGGAAATCGTCCAGCACGCTGTCGGGCAGGCGGTAGTTGGGGATGCCGTACCGCATGACGCCGCCGATCTTGTCCCGGGCATCGAAGATGGTGATGTCATAGCCCCAGCGTGCCAGCAGGACGGCGACGGTCAGGCCTGCAGGCCCCGAGCCGACTACAGCGGCCTTCATTCCGTTCTTGGGGGCGGGGCCGGAAGTCATCTTGTTGGCGTAGGTGGTGGAGATGTAGTCCTCGATGATGGAGAAGTGGACGGGGTCGTGGCTGGGCATCCGGTTGCGGACGCAGTGGCCCTCGCACTGGTTCTCATGGTTGCACACGAGGCTGCACACAGTGGTCAGGGGGTTATTCTCGAAGAGCATCCTGCCGGCGTCATCCAGATGATTGTCCTTGAGCAGACGGATGACCTCGGGGATGTTGGTGTGGATGGGGCAGCCCTGCTGGCACAGCGGCTTTTTGCAGCCGAGGCAGCGGTTGGCTTCGTCCAGAACGTGAAGTGCCATGGTTCCTCCTTATGCCTGTTGTGCAGGCAGTGTGTTGTATCCAAGTTTCTTTACTATAATACACCGAAACCGCCTCGGCATACAAGTGCCGAAATAACAAATTTTGCAGAAAATTTTCTGTCATTACGTCAAAAAGATATTTTTTTGACGAAGTAAGCTGCCCATCGCCTCGGGCGAGACACGGCAGAGAGCGCCGAAGTCGGCGGCGGCAAGCTGGGCCTCGGTCATCCGGGCGCAGGCTTCGCCGGACTCCCGCAGGCGGGCCAGCGAGTGGGAAGCGGGGAGGGAACAGCCTTTTAAAAAAGGAAGCGCATCCTTCCGCCCGCCCAGCAGGTGGAGATAGGGCGGAAGGGAGGGAAAGCTGTCGGCGGCGTAGCCCAGCGCGGCGTCCATGGCGAGGCGGCGCATCCGCGCCCGGGGGTAGCGGACAGTGGTGAGCGCGTCCAGAAGGCCGTCGTAGGTGGTGCTGGCCCGGACGGCGGCTTCCAAGCGGTGCTCCAGCCCCTCGGAGATGCCGCGCACCTGCCCGAAGGGCGTCTCACCCCGGCAGGCAGAACGGAGAAGGGACAGCTCGCACCGTCCGGCGACGGAAAAGTCGGTATACTGCCCGGCAACGTAAGCCTCCCGGTAAAGGGGGAAGACCGCCTCGGGCACATAGGGTGCGAGGGCATCTGATCCCCCCTCGGCCCAGAGGCGGCGGAGGGCACTGGCACTGGCGAAGGGACCGTGGGCGGCGTGGAGGGCCTCGCCATGATCCGCGCCCTGCCGGGGCAGGGGATGGGCCTCCATCTGAGGCGCAAGGCAGCGGATGGCCCGGCAGTACTCGACGGCGAGGTTGTTGTTGGGCTTGTCGAGGAGGGCGGCCACCCGTCCGTCGGGAGCAAGCTTTGCCGCTGCGGCCTGCCGTGCGGCGGCGAAGCTCTTCGCCCCGCCGGACAGCTGGGCTTTGAGGGCGGTGCGGTAAGCGTCGCTGTCCAGAAGGGCGGCGGCTTCCATCAGGAGGGCAGCGTCGGGGGTCTCGGCCCCGAAGACCAGCCCATCGCACCCGGCGGCGGACAGCAGGGCTACGCCTGCCCGGGCGAAGGCCTCCGCCCCCGCGCAGGCGCAGGGGGCGGGCAGGGCGAACACAAGGTCGGCTCCGCAGGTGAGCGCGGCCCGGGTGCGGACGGCCTCGGGCAGGAGGGGCAGTGCGCCCCGCTGCACGAGAGAGCAGCTCATGGCGACGGCGATGTGCTCTGCGCCCAGCAGCTTTGCCTGAGCCAGCTGCCACGCGTGGCCGTTGTGGAAGGGGTCGTATTCGGCGATGATACCGGCAAATTTCATGGCGTGACCTCGAAAGTTTGTGAAATATCTGTCATACTGCATGGAGAACCGGGCCTGAAGAACGGGATTCTGGGCAGGATGTACAAAAAGCCCGGAGACATTGTGGCAGGCTTTGCCGCCATTGCGGCTTGAAAACCGGCTGACCCTATTATATAATAATTCTAGGAATCTGTAAAATTCTGCTCTTTCGGGGGCGGACAAAAACATATCTGGAGGAAACAAGAAGATGAAAATTCTGGTTATCAACTGTGGCTCTTCTTCCCTGAAATATCAGCTCATCGATATGGACGGTGAGAAGGTGCTGTGCAAGGGCCTGTGCGAGCGCATCGGCATGGAGAGCAGCATGATCACCCATGAAGCCAACGGCCACAAGGCTACCACGCCCGCCATCTTCCCCACCCACACCGAGGCTTTTGCTGAAGTTGTGAAGAAGATGACCACCGGCGAGGGCAAGTGCATCGACGATGTCAGCGAGATCAGCGCCATCGGCCACCGCGTCGTCCACGGCGGCGAGAAGTTCAAGGCCAGCTGCCTGATCACCGACGAGGTCGTCAACACCATCCGCGAGCTCAGCCCTCTGGCTCCTCTGCACAACCCCGCAGGCATCCTCGGCATCGAGGCAGCCCGCAAGGTGTTCGGCAATGTCCCGATGGTCGCTGTCTTCGACACCGCTTTCCACAGCACCATGCCCCCGAAGGCTTATATGTACGCCATCCCCTACGAGTACTATGAGAAGTACGGCGTCCGCCGCTACGGCTTCCACGGCACCAGCCACAAGTACGTCGCTCACAAGGCTGCTGAGTATCTGGAGGAGCCGATCGAGCGTCTGAAGCTCATCACCTGCCATCTGGGCAACGGCTCTTCCATCGCCGCTGTCGATCAGGGCAAGGTCGTGGATACCTCCATGGGCATGACCCCGCTGGCCGGCCTGATGATGGGCACCCGCTGCGGCG
>ONZS01001017.1_pt1 | contig 18686 bp, 26 predicted proteins | sample 1670921 | NCBI WGS metagenome assembly ONZS01 (sample SAMN06348104, study PRJEB24527) | human gut metagenome | biome: human gut; feature: ankylosing spondylitis patient; material: feces | host: Homo sapiens | place: China | collected 2015-10 | reverse complement strand
ATCTACACTCTTTCCCTACACGACGCTCTTCCGATCTAAAGCAGGCTGAATATTTCCACTGTATCATTCGCTTTTTTATTATGTGCAATGACAAAGCTGACATCATCAGAAAGGTATGCTTCATCGCTATTGCGCTGCTCTACAGGCTTCATTCCTGTAAAATCTGTCAGATGCTTTTTCGACTTAACGGTTGCAATTGGTTTTTCCCAAAGGCTTTCAGACAGAATCGAATACATATATTCCCCTGTTTTCGACTTCTTTGCTGCAATTACAGTTTCCAAGCAGCAGACGTAGCTGCGCTTATCATAAAAATATGTGCGGATTGTAGCATTCTTCGCTCCGCCAAGAATGCTTTTTGCCTCCACATGATTGATGGGCTCATTTTTCACAATATTTAAGGCCAAGCTAATGACCTTTAATACCGAGGTCTTGCCAGATGCGTTAATTCCAATGAAAGCACAGGCAGAGTGGAGATAGTAGTTATCCGTCAAACGGTAAAGACTATCTTTGTCCTCTTCGCAAACACGTTGCTGCGTATAAAAGCAAATATCCAAGTCTTTTTTGAATAATGGGAGTCCTTGTGCGGTGATACGGAGTATTTTCATAGGTAGTCCTCCTATAAAAACAGTTTTTTCGTTTTTATTTTCTTGTAATCTTATTATACGCCGCAAGTCAGAAAATATCAACGGATTTTCCGTTTTTATTTTCTAAATTGTTTTTGACACTAAAAAGTATCCGTTCCATGCGGCGAAAGCCGTAATCAATGATACATTACCGTCCGTATCGAATAAACAAGAAACAGGGCACGGAATTCCAATGTCCTGTTTCTTATCTTTTTTGAAAGGAATTTCTTCTCTTAGAAATCACCCGTACACCTTGTCCTGAATCAAAAGGCTATTTTCCAGAACATTGCTCATCACTTATCCTCCCAGGGTTGCTCCATCTTCTTCCCATTCTCACATATTTTTCTTGAGCAGGAAATCTGCCACGGCAAGATCCAAAAGTGCCATGCCAGTAGAATCAAACACCGTGATGTCGGTATCGCTTTTACGACCCGCAGCCTTTCCAAGAATGAGATCACCAATCTCTCCACAGATTCGATCTTCAGACAATGTGCCCTGCTTCAAGGGAATCTCAATTTCTCCGGCGTTCCTGCAGTGTTCGAGGTCGTCCACAAAAACAATGGCATCCTCAAAAATTTGGGAATCAATTTCTTCTTTGCCCGCCATATCAGCACCAATGCAGGAAAAATGTGTGCCGGGTTTGACCCATTCTTTTTGAATCAGCGGGGTGTGGGAAGGCGTGATTGTGATGATAATGTCGCTGTCGGATACGGCTTCTTGCAAATCAGAAACTCCTTCGAAGGTTACCGAGGCTGCCTCAATTGCAAAATCGGTTTGCAGCATTGCGCGAATCTTCGACGCAAATGCAGCAGCATGTCCTGCGTTATGCGGATTGGCGATCCGGATCGTTTCCAGCGTAGGAAACACCTTCAGCAACGCAGCAATCTGGAAAGGTGCCTGATTGCCGGTGCCGACGATCAAAGCGTTCTGGGAATTCTTTCTGGCCAGATATTTTGCACCAATGGCTCCTGCCGCACCAGTGCGCATTCCGGTCACAGAGGAGCCGTCCACAAGGCCAAGCGGCATACCGGTTTCCGAGCTGAACACGGCAATCAGACCCACAAGATCCGGCAGGCCTTTTTGCACATTTGCTTCCATGAACGCAACCGTCTTGTGGCCGAAAATATGCTGTTCCGGCAGATAACCGGATTTAATATCCATATCTGCATGGCCGGGGTCGAATTCATAGAAAATGGTAGGCCATACAACGGTTTTGTCTTGACTTTTCAGCTTATAAACATTCTCTGTGCATTGGATCGCATCTTCCATCGAAAGATTTTTTCGAACTTCTTCTGCGGAAATATAGGGAATATTCATCGGGGTTCTCCTTTCTTTTACCGGGTTTTCATTGCAATATACTCGCTGATGGCCTTGAGGCCATCGATCAGATCCTGCTTTCCGTAGGCATAACCGATGCGCATACTGTGCGGCACTTCAAAGCAGTCACCAGGAGTCACAAACGCGCCGGTCTTCTTGTACATTTCTTCGCAGAATTCGTAGGAAGAAATGTCCAGATCATAATAAACCAATGCCGTAGTGCCGGCTTTCGGCTTTACATAGCTGACGTGCGGTTCGCTGCCGACCCAATCGTCCAGAATCTGCAAATTCTCCCGGACGATCTTTCGGCTGCGTTCCAGCAGCTTATCGCGGTGCTTCAGCGCAGCTGCTGCCAGCATTTCATCGAATACACCGCAGCTCACAAGATTATAATCCCGATGAGAAAGGCAGCTCTTTACAACGCTCATATCGTGCGTTGCAATCCAGCCAAGCCGAAGACCAGCCAGAGAAAAAACCTTTGACATACTGCTCACCGAAATGCCCTTTTCATACAGATCCACAATGGAAGGACACCAGCCATCTTCCTGTGAAAGGTGACGATAGACTTCATCGCACAAAATCCAGGCATCTGCGGAACGCGCAATCTCCACGATCTCCCGGAGCATCTGCTCAGACATCAGCGCACCCGTAGGATTGTTAGGGTTATTGATGCAGATCATTTTTGTTTTAGGTGTCACCAAACGGCGCAGTTTTTCTAAGTCCGGCAAATAATTGTTTTCCTTACTCAGATGAAGGATCTGAACATCTGCTCCATAGGATTCCGGGATGGAATAAAGCTGCTGATATGTCGGCATGATGCTCACTACACGATCACCGGGAGAGATCAGCGAATAGAATACATGATGGTTTGCTCCGGATGCCCCATGGGTCGGCACAATATTTTCAATGTTCAGCGTTTTGTAAAGGCCGCAGACACCTTTACGGAATTCTGGCAAACCCTCAATATCGCCATAGCTCAGACGGCGTGCGCACAAACGATTCAAAAATTCCGTCTTATCTTCCCCTGTCAGCTCGAATAGCTCGTTCATACTGATGGAGTCCACACATGTTTCAGCGATGTTATACTTTGCGCCGACCTCCCAGGCGTTCATCCATTCTTCTACGGCAAACGGCTTGATTTTCATTGCTTTTTCCTCCTTGTAATGGTACATGATAAAAAAGAAAAGGGCACACAGAGCTTTTCCTTATAACATGGTGAACCATGCCGTACCTACGGAAAAACTCTGTGTGCCCTTTGGCCTCCACCCGGTGGTGGAGAGGGTTTCAATATTCAATCACCTTTATAATACTACACAAGCTGCACATCGTCAAGACGATTTCCCGAAACTTCAAACGGTAACTTGCCGTCCGAGAACGCACTTACAATCATTTTTCTATCCGGCCACTTAACCGGAAATCTCCGGACTACTTCCTAAATGCTTTTCCTTATGGGTAACACATCATTGACAAACCTACACGTATCGTAGACAAATTCCGATTCTTCAATGGCTTAAATATTTCGTTTCAGTACATCCGATGCAGAAACAGCAGAAACTTGATATACGCCTTCCTCCAGATGCTTACGCAAAAACACATAATATGCCGCTTTATCTCAAATACTCCGTAAAGAATGCGTTGAGCTTTTCAAACGGAATGATGCCCATCTGATCGTAAAGGTCAGTGTGATTTGCACCGGGGATAATGAGCAATTCCTTGTTATCGCCGGTCAGCTTGCTGTACGCTGTTTCGCTGAAATAGCGGGAGTGCGCCTTTTCCCCGTGTACCAGCAGCACAGCAGAGCGGATTTCGCTGCTGTATTGCAAGATCGGCATATTCAGGAACGACAGCGAGGAGGTCACATTCCAACCACCGTTGGAGTTTAGGCTGCGGGAGTGATAGCCACGTGGCGTTTTGTAGTAGGCATAATAGTCCTTTACAAACTGCGGTGCGTCCTCCGGCAGCGGATCAACCACACCACCCGCCAGCGCATAGCTTCCGCTTTTATAATCCTCGATGCGCTGTGCATTCATGGCTTTTTTCTTCTCAAAGCGTGCCTGCTCAGAATCCTCAGCATCAAAATATCCGTTGGCCGTTACACGGGTCATGTCGTACATGGTCATAGCCGCAGTAGCTTTGATGCGGGTGTCAATGGCAGCGGCATTGATCGCCATACCGCCCCAGCCACAGATACCGATGATACCGATGCGCTCCGGGTCAACATTCTCCTGCACGGAGAGGAAGTCTACCGCTGCGCAGAAATCCTCGGTGTTGATGTCCGGCGAAGCGACATAGCGGGGTGTACCGCCGCTCTCTCCGGTGTAGGACGGGTCAAAGGCAATCGTCAAGAAGCCAAGCTCCGCCATTTTCTGCGCATACAGACCGGAGGACTGCTCCTTTACCGCGCCGAACGGACCGCTGACGGCAATAGCGGGCAGCTTGTCCACCACACTCTTTGGCGTATACATATCCGCCGCCAATGTGATGCCGTAGCGGTTATGAAAGGTTACTTTCTTGTGATCCACCTTGTCGCTTTTCGGGAACACCTTGTCCCATTCCTGTGTCAGATTCAGTTTTTCCATATTCAGACCTCCTTGCCTGTTGCCTTAAAATATACTGTGTTGTCCACGGCTTCCAACCATTCATTGGAGGTTTCATCCCCCGGAACCTCTACCGCCAGATGAGAGAACCTGCTATCCGGCGCAGCACCGTGCCAGTGTTTTACACCCCAATGGGAAAGACCATTTCATTCTGATGCTTGGCTTTTGCGTCGGCAGCATCGTCCTCCGCCCATACCTCCTTTGCCATACGGAAGGCAGCCCATGCCTTGGGCCAGCCTGCATAAAATGCCGCATGGGTCAGGATCTCCGCAATTTCCGTTTTGGTCACACCGTTGTTCTTTGCAGTTGTCAGATGGTACTGAAAGGACGAATCCGTCAGCCCCTGCGCCATCAGCGCCACCACTATTACAATGCTGCGGTCTCGCAGGGAAAGCTTGTCTTCCCTGCTCCACACCTGCCCGAACAGCACATCATCATTCAATTCCGCAAATTTGGGAGCAAATTCCCCCAAAGCCTCTCTGCCTGCCGTTTGTTTAACTGCCATGGCTCACACCTCCTTGCCCATCTGATAAGCTTGCTCCAGTGCAGGATGTCCGGCGATCTCACCCGCGCCGTTCATACCGCCTGCAAACACTGTGCCCACCAGCGCACAGCGTGGGAAGCAGTCTACCCAGCCCTGCACAGCCTTCTCTGTGCCCGCAAAGGTCTCCGGTGCGTTCTCTGCCGCTGTTGCAAGCAGATAGGCTTTCGTAAAGGCGTAGTCCGTATCGAACAATGGGTTGGCACGGTCCAGCATAGTCTTGAGCTGACCGCTGACGCAGTAATAGTAGACGGGCGTTGCGAACACCAGCACATTTGCATCGTGCATTTTGGCAGCAATTTCCACGGCATCGTCCCGGATGACGCAGTGCCCCAACTTCAGACAAGCAAGACAGCCCTTGCAGAAGCCAACCTGCTTTTCTCGCAGATACACAGTTTCTACCTGATGGCCCGCCTCCCGTGCGCCCTTGGCAAACGCTGCCGCCAGCGTTTCGGAGTTGCCGCCCATACGGGGACTTGAAGAAATGATCAGCACCTTTTTATCCATTGTAAAACACTCCTTGCATTTTGATATTCTCTGTGTTATTCTCATAGTAATACCTGAACCTAACTTTAGGTCAAGATGTTTTTGAAATTTTTTTGGAGGGAAATTTATGTATTCAATTGGACAGGTAGCAGAGATGTTCGGATTGCCTATCTCCACGCTGCGCTATTATGATAAACAGGGACTTTTTCCGAACATGGAACGGGTGTCCGGCATCCGCAAATTCGGTGACACGGAGATTGAAGCACTCCGGGTCATTGAATGTCTGAAAAAGGCCGGCATGGAGATCAAGGACATCCGGCAGTTCATGGATTGGTGTGCTGAGGGTCCGTCCACCTATCCACAGCGCAAGGCCATGTTTGAGGAGCGGAAAGCCCACATGGAAGCAGAGATTGCGCACATGAACCGGGCACTGGATATGCTGAAATTCAAGTGCTGGTATTATGAGCAGGCAATCCAAGACGGCAGCGAGGACAGACTAAAGGCACTGATTCCCGACCACTTGCCGGAGGGAATCCAAAAAGCATATGAAAACGCGCATAGCTAACCTTTCCCGTGCTATGTATCGTCTGATTCAGAGCAAAAAATACCCCGTTGGTTTCCCAACGAGGCATCGAAGACGATTCTATTCTGTTTTCTGTAAACTGGTAGTCAGAAAAACTTAGTCAGTGACCAAGTTAGTGAGCAAGATAAATCGCCGGACATCCCACACGCAGTTTTGAATCTTTGTATGGCTTTTGCAGTGTCTGCATCATAGCCCAGCACCGCGATCAGCTGCTTTTGAAAGGAACCGGCAAACAGCGCCCACATTCCAAAGGGCATTCCAGCGTATTTCATTGCAGATACCTCCCGGCTTCCGCTTCCAGTGCCTGCCATACCGGGTAGGCTGCGCCGTTCGCATCGAAAAATTCCTTGAGATCCCGGTTCAGCGCACTCATTTCATCGATGGCGTTCATTGCGTGGTCGGAGGCGCAGAGCTTGCCCAACGAGGTGGCACACATCAGCTTGAAAAAGCGCAGGCAGGTCTTGCGGTATTTCTCCCCTTCAAAGTCTGCATCCTCCTTGGGCAGAATGGTGTGCCCGGCATCTCGGATGGCGCGGTATCCCTCGATGTTGGCATCCAGCACACGGTTCAGGTACGCGGTATCGCCTGCACATTGTTCCCCACAAAAACGATGTTCTTCGTCCGGTTCGCCCGCAGCGTGTCCAGAGCGGAATCCAGCTGTGTATAGCGCAGGACCACAAAGATCACATCGTACTTTGCATCCGGCGCAAGCTCCGTCACCACCGGAATGCGGCTGACCGAGGTGCGGAGCGAAAATTTGTTCTTGATCCGCAGGCCGTTCTGCTTGATCTCCGCAGCCCAGTTTCCCCGCGCAAGCAGAGTGACATCCTTTCCGGCGCGCAGAAGATTTCTTGCCAGATTACACCCCAGAACGCCTGCACCATATACCAGAATTTTCATAGCTTGCCTCCAAATCCGATCTTCACGATCTGCATTTTCATCCCGTTGTCCCCGACCCTTGCAAGAAACCGAAAAAAGCCGCTGACGGAAGGGTCTTTCAGGTCGTTGTAGCCCATCATATAGCCCCTGCTGGATACTTGCAAACGGCTGTCCCATGGAGAAAGCTCCCTTTCCGCATCCGAAACCGCGAAATATGCTCCCACATCCTTGATTTTCGCCGTCCTGAGCCACGTTTTGGCGATCATCTTCACCGCCGTACGGTTGGCAGCATCAAAGACCAGCACTCCGCAGGGGAAAGCGTCCGCCATCCCCTGCACCAGTTCCCGAACCTGCTCCGTCAGGAAGTAATAGAACACCCCGGAGGCAAAGAACACCGCCCCGCCGGAGGCATCGATCTTGTCAAACCATGCGGGATCTTTCAGGTCGCAGGGGATGTTTTGCTCCCGCTCACCGGCGGGCAGAAGCTGCTGCCGCAAGGCGATCACATCCGGGAAGTCCAGATTGTAGATCTTGCATCTGCCATTGTCGCAGGCTCTACCGGTGTTATCCAGCCCGCAGCCCAGATTGACCACTGCCGCGCAGGGGTGGTTTTTCAGGTACGCCTGCACTTCAAAGGCAAGGTCATTCTGCCGCATGGCGACCTCCAGCGCACCGAAACGCTGCATCAGGCTGCGGGAATTTTTCTCTGCCTCTGAAAAGTCGTAGTCGATCTGGTCGATCAGACGCACCGCCGTTTCGTCCCGGTAAAGGTTCGGATACAACTCCGTACACAGCTTCCGTGAATACAGCGGGAGGATCAACGTCTCCTGCACGGTGTTTTTCTCGATTTTGTATTTCATAGGTTCCTCCCTCAGTGAGTAAAAATAGTCATCATTGCCGCCAGCACCATTTTCTCGTATGTTATAAGTCCCAGCTTCACACACCGCTGCTGCACCGCCGGGCTGTAAAAATGCACCATCCCAACAGCCCCCTTACGAATGCCCGCAGCGCAGATCAGAACCAGCAGAACTCCCAACCCAAGGCCTTCCAGAATCGTTTGTAAGACCATCCCTGTTCTCCTTATTCTGCTTTCCGGCAGGCAAACCATGCCATGCTCTTCACTGTTCCAAGTGTTACGGTTACGTACCGTTTCTCCAGCCGTTTTTTCAAACTGAAGGCCATCTCGTAGGGCGGTGTGAAGAACCCCGTCTTTTCATAAATGTGCCGGACAAACCAGTCCGTCCGCTTCTGCTCGCCCTTCACATAAAAGCAGCCGCAGAAAGTCCCGCCGGGCCTCAAGACCCGGAACACCTCCCGATAAGCGGCCTCCTTGTCCGGGAACGCGTGAAAGCCGTTCAGCGACAAAACAATATCAAAGACGCCGTCCGCATACGGAAGTGCACCCACATCGCCCTGCCGGAAGGTCACATTTTTCAGGTGCAGGCGGTCTGCCTTTTCCTGCGCCTGTCCCATCATATCTGCCGAGTAATCCAGACAGGTGATGTCCGCTTTTGGCAGCGTCTTGTAAAGCGGCATGGTCAGAATGCCGGTGCCCACCGGCACCTCCAGCAGCTTGCCAGAAAAATGCTCCGGGATGCCGGACAGTGCCTTTTCCAGATAGGCATCGTTTTCCACCTTGTTCATGTCCCACACAAGACGGCACACCGCTTTCCCGCTCAGGGTGGAGCAGGTGATCATACCATCATAAAAATTGTTGCCGCCTGTCAGCCGATAGGCACCGCGGATTGCTTCTTTTCGTTCCATGCTCCGTCCTCCTTACACTATTTCACCGCTTTTGCGCTGTGACGCACAGCCAGCCCTTTTTATTTTTGTGACTCTGAACCCTGCCAAAGCCCGCTTGCTCCAGATACACTTTCAGATCAGCATCCGTATAGATGGTCATACCGTTAATGATTCGCGTCCATTTGTCGTCTTTTGCTGTTTCGCCGTTTGCTTCGTTACAGATGAAAAAAGTCCCGCCGGGCTTCAGCACCCGATAGACCTCTCTGAAATTTTGCGCAAGCTCCGGCCAGAAATAGACCGTTTCAAATGCGGTCACCACATCAAACTGCTCCGCTTCAAACGGCAACTCTGCTACACTTGCCTGCTGCACAGTACACTGCCCTGCTGCAATGGCACCTGCATTGACCTTTCGCGCTTTTTCTACACTGACTGCCGAATAGTCGATGCCCTGCACCTTGCCCTTGGGACACAGCTTCAGCAACGTTTTGATGTTCGCTCCACCGCCGCAGCCGCAGTCCAGCACCATGGCATCCGGGGCGGGCTGCAAAAAATGCAATCCCCACGCTGCCATTGCGCTGTGCCCAAAGTTCATCATAGCAACCATGATCTTCCCGCTAAAGCCTACGGGCTTTCGGGTGTTTTCAAAGAAGGACATATCACACCTCCGATTTCACACATTCCGTATAGGTCAGCGGAAAAGAGGCCTTTAGAACAACACTTTTTCGCACTGTCCAATCATTCTGTTGCAGAAATTTTAGGTATTCTTCACTCGTCCACTTGCTGTGGAGAGGAAAGCCTGCCAGATTCATGAAAAAGGCTTTGACCTTGCCAGGAAATGAGTTTTCTGCGTGCGTAAAGGTAGGCGCGATCAGCACACCGTCATCCTTCAGCACCCGTTTGATCTCTCGCAGTGATTTTTCTGGCTGAGGCACAATGTGCAGTGCGTTTGATACGATTACCACATCGAATGATTTGCTCGCGTATGGCAGAGAAAACATATCCTGCATGGAAAAACGCAGCTTCGCAGAGTAATTCCCCCGTTTGGCCTCTGTAATCATTTCCGGAGAGGCGTCCGTCGCCTCGATGTGTGCCGCTGCTTTTACGATGTGCTTGGCGATCAGTCCCGTTCCGGTAGCCACCTCCAGCACTGTTTTGTCTTTCACGACCGGACAGATCAGCTCATACATTTTCTCGTATACTGCCCTGTCTTTTCGCATAAAGCAGTCATACAGACCTGCATTTCTGTCCCAGAAATTTTTGTGTTCTCGCATTGCTGTCTCTCCTTTTATAGTTAGATTTGTCTAAGCGGCACGCGCACATTGATAAGTTAGGTTCGGCTAACTCATGTATTTAGGAAAAGCCGCATTTCTGCGGCCTTTCGGCTTATACAAATAGCTTGCTGCAAGCATCACACATCTGTGTTTTCAGCCACTGAGGATAACGCCTCGCGATCTACTTCCTTATGGAAACAGCCAAAATCTATTTTCACACTATTGCGGTGACTTTTGCCTTCTTATCCATATTATATCGTGCTCACTTCTTTTTTGCAATGGTATAGTATCTCTATTTTGTCATTTCCAAACGCAGAGCACGATTAGATTTTCTTCGCAATCGTAGACAGCTCCAAAATAATGCTCAGAAGATCATTTTTGACTTCCTCTTTGCTTGGCTCGCTGCCCATCAGAGGATAATCCGTGCTGGCATGGAGGATGCAGGACAGTTCGAGATTGAATTGTGTCGGCGATAAGGGCACCTGACAGTCCTGGGCTTTTGCGAAGCAACCGCATCCTTTGCCCGGATGATTTTAATCTGCATTTCCGCAGATGGTTCCGATACTCTGATATTCCTACTCATGGCCACACCTCCAATGGATCATGATATTCATAATCCTTTTTCCGGTTCAGATAGCCCAGTTGTTCCAATCGGATAGCAGCTGCTGATCTCGAAACATCAAAGACACCACAGAAAGTATCTATTTTTACCTGATCCTTGTCATAAAAACGCCATCCGTAACAGGTCAGAGGCTCCGAGTACCTGCTGGGAAGCAGCGGCACCTATGTCGTAGAAGCTCATGAAAAAGGCGGCGCAAAAGCAGCGAAAGATATTGAAGAACTGGTCAGCGAAGTGACCGGTATGTTCGCTGGCGGCGAATTAAGCGAGGATTCCATCGAAGGAGCTTATAAAGCTCTGACCGATGCCTACTGGATTGCCAAAGAGAACAATAAAAAATACGCCCCGAAAACGAGGCGTAAAAAATCCGATCAGTGATATTTATCGTACACACTTTTCGCTATACTGTAAACTGGAGGTGGTATGATGAATGCGGAACAGCTTTCACGGGTCGGTGAGAAACTGGTAAAACGCTGCGGTTCCAGAGACCCTTTTGAAATTGCAAGGCAGCTTGGTATCAATGTCATGCTTTGCGAAAATTTCGGTTCCCTGAAGGGAATGTACCGGGTGATTAAGCGAAATCGCTTTATTTTCCTGAATAACAGTCTTGATAAAAATATGCTGCGCATCGTATGCGCACATGAATTAGGGCATGACCAGCTTCACCGGAATATGGCGAAAACCACCCCGATTCATGAGTTCATGCTCTATGACATGAAATCCAAACCGGAATATGAAGCCAACATCGTAGCAGCGGAGATCTTGATGAACAGCGATGAAGTCCTTCGCTACATCTATGAATATGGATACACAGCCGAGCAGATCGCCAGCGCGATGTCCACCGACATCAATCTGGTTGCGCTGAAGGTAGCACACTTGGCTACACTTGGCTATAATTTGCACGCACCGGAACATGAAAGCAACTTTTTGAAATAACGTATCTTCGAGGAGCCTTGACCAGCTCCTCTTTTTTGTTGCAAATCGTGCAGATGCCGTCTGCACAATTATCAGCCTAACATCTGCATGTGATAGAGCTTCACTTTTTCCTCGAACGGCAGTCCCGGATCAATGCCGACTTCTTCCCACATCACACCATACGGTGCGCCGCCATCTGTATATCCTGCGATAAAAGCAAAACGATCATCGCAGTCCTCATACAGTTCTGCCAGCCGTTCCCTCTCTTTCGCTTCCCGCTCCATTCTCCGCTGCCGGAGCTGCTGTTCTTCAGCCCGTTTAATCTGGTCGAGTTGTTCCTGTGTATAATTGACTCCAAGCTCCTGCAAATCTTTCGCGGCAGTCACAGCATCCACATGAAAGCGTTCCCGGTAATGCTTGTTCATCTTTTTCGGTGAGCCGGTATAGGTGAGCAGCCACTGCTTACCTTTTCGGAGGCGTGCTTCCTTTCGCTCAGCCTTCGTCATTTTCTTTTTCTTTGCCATTTGCGGAATTTCCCAGATTTTTTGCTGATGATTTTGGGTTGCGCTTTTTCGGTGCTATCAGCTCATGGCTCAAAGAAAGCAGGTCCTTGATGGCATCATCCAGCTCCGTTTTGCCGAGCTGAATACTGAGCCACTTTTCCTTGTTCATGTGATAGGCCGGAAAATAGCCATCCTGCCCACGAAGAGAGCCGATCAGCAGCGGATCGCTTTTCACATTAAGGACATCAATGATGTCTGCCTCCGGCAATCCCAACTTATCAGCAGATACTTCCAGAACCACACCATACCATTTATTATTGTCGTTGTGCCGCAGCACAGCATTCCAGTCATGCCAGGGGTATTCCGGCTCTGTGCCGTACTGCTGACGTATCCATGTAAATAATTCTTGTCGTGTCATTCCATCGCTTCCCCGCTGTTTTATGTGTGGTTTTGTGCAATAACCTGTTGCACAAATTCTTGCCTCAGATAACTCTCCACGCTGCATTGATATCAGAAATCATCAAGTGCAGCATCTATCTCTTCCAGCCGGTCAATCCAGCCCAAGTCAGATTTCTTCTTGGCTGCTGATCTTTTCTTATCACCACCAACCACTTCAAACCGTTTCTCTTCCGTTTCGAACAGACCTTTCACCTGAATTCTAAAATCCGGCTTGTTGTTGGTCAGTCCCTGCATGAGCTGCACATTCTTGTATCTATGCAGAAGGATTTGACAGATAGCCTGAATGTCTTGCTCCTTAATACACGGTGCCGCCATGAACTTTTTCGTTATGTAAGGCTTTATATCTGCCAGCACCTGTAACATAGAGGCTTGCGCTGCCGGTTTCGCAGCCATGCAGCGTACTGCATTCTGCAAGCAGCTCCGGTCCGGCGGCACGATGAATGCAGCCGTCCACACCGCCGCCGCCCAAAAGAGAAGTATTGGCAGCATTGACGATTGCGTCAACGCTCATTTTTGTAATATCGTTCCTGATAATCTGTAAGGGCATTGCTTATTTCTCCCCCTTCTGCCACCTCGTTAGATATGCTTCTTTTTCAGTTCACGAATCAACATCTCAACCTGTACTCCTGTAAGGAACGGTGTTTTGATTGTCGATGCCCAATAAAAATTCCGCTTCAAAATTGTTTTAATCTCATTCGGAGAAAGAGCAGGCAATGCTTTAACATCTCCATTGAAATTTTCCGGCACAATCATTATGACACTATGATATTTTTCATCACCCACTTCCGTTGGTGTGTCTGTAACTATCTGTCCAACTGCAATAATTCCTCTTCCTTTGGAATAAAAAAGAGCATAGTCATCTTTGCAGAAACTGTCGATATACCGTTTGGCATCTCCATATGCCGCTATTTTGTTTCCGAGAATCATCTCGGATTCATTTGTATCTGAATACGAGATATTCGTATCAAACATGATTCCTTTACACGCAGAAAACTTCAAACGATTATTTTCTATTTCTGTCAGAAACTTCACCCAGTATAAAACATTCTCCGGAATGATATGAGACTTATCCGGATTGATCGCAAATTCATAGATAACCGTTGGATCTGCTGCTTTCACATTTGAATATTTCTGTTCATTCTGAACGTTTCCTTCTGTTGTAAGCAAATACACTTCACCATTCAGGCTGGAATAGTCATCTGTATTGAGATCAACATCACCCTTCTTTACCTGAATGTAAATATGCTTTCGGTTCAGGTCATTTGGATCAACCAATACGCACTCATACTTTGGCGTAGCAATTTTATTTGTCGATGGGATGCAGACATAGCCTTTCGTATCATACAGCCACAGCGCAAGTAAATCTTCAACATCTTCCGGCTGAAGCAGGCTGTAAAAATGCTTTTCACATAAAGAAAGAGCCGGATCGGGATAATTGAATAGATCCAGTGCTGAATCGTGAACACGGTTATACAACATCTGACTGTATTCTTCCACTCCATTTTTCTTAATTCTCTGGATGGTTGAACCCATAATAAATGATGTTGCCACAGCACCAGGAACGGATTCTTCATCTGCCTTATCTGTAGCTGGATACCAGTCTATATTGGTCAACTGATTCGCTGCATCCATCTGTACTGCATCTTCGCGAAACACCCAGGTACTGTTCGCCTTAACTCTCGCAATATAGTATTTCCCTTCATTTTTTGAGCGCATCCATAGGAGGTCTCCTTCTTTCACATCCTCTACCATGCGGCATACACTGTCGAATGATTTATACTGAGTTCTTGCCAGATTACAGTAATCCAAAAACGTATGTATCCCAGAACGTTCTGCCTGGGTTAATTCACGAAGACTCCATCCTATTGCTGCGACATGATTTTTCAAGCAATAGTCGGCAACATTTGTGCCTCCTGTATTCACCTGTAATCTCCATACTGCCATCTTGTCTTCCTCTTTCTTTTTGCATTTAGAACTTTCTCATCATTCGCTTCGATATTATTATATATCTTCCACACATAGAGTGACAGATGCAATGTACATTATTTTGCACATTTCCGATTTGGTCTTGCGGTATTCTGCATAGGAGCTTTTCTTTCGTTCCAGGAGCATCGCATACTCTGCGTTCAGCTCGCTGATGCGTGGAAGCTTTTTGTCAGAGCCGTTCTCTTTCTTATAAGCATCGAACGCCTTTTTCGCTGCGCTGTTGAAAAATGCCATAAATGTGTACCGCGGCAAAGGAAGGCTACCATTGCACAATTGCCTTTGTGATTCAGATGAATGGAATTCATCGGGTGTTTCCAAATGAGGCGAAACAGCCAGAGTTTAAGGAGGCACTTGTGCAAGCTGCGAAGGCAGGTGTTCAGATTGTCTGTTACAGTTGTCATGTTGAAGCCGAAAGCATAAAGATCACAGCAGTAACCGGATGTATGTAACCATTACGGCCAATACCGGGAGAGATAAGGAACCTGAAAAAATAAACAAAATCAGGAAAATGTTTTCATAGTATGAAATCATAAGCCAGAGCATCAGAACACTCAAAAACAGTATTGCAAAAGCAAGGACAGCGAGCAGGATAATCCCTCCCCATAACTGTTTTCTGGTTGGAAGAATGATCTGAGAGGTAACTCGAGTATATATTGATGTAATCATATTTCGTGTAAAACTTTTTTCATATGAATTCTCCAATCTCTATGTCTGGTTTTTATTTCTTTAATTCTTCCCAGTCCGGACCAAGCTGCAGGCTGCCGTCCGCACTGGCTACAAAGGTATTTCCATAGCACTTACCTACAGTGAGGAGGGTGAGGCTCATAATGAATGGCAGATTACCGATGCAGCTACCATCGATGCCTGTATGAAGGCTCTGAAGCAGCTTGTCGTCGGGGAGGAGACAGAGCTTCGCACCATGGACGCCGGAGAGACTCTTGCTTTCCAAATGGCGGACGGAAATGTCTGGACGCTGGATTTTGAAGCCGGAAACCTGTTGAGAAATAACACTTGTTATGAGACAGAGGGCTGGAAGAATGTTCAGAATGTGATACGGGATGATCTTACGGAGGAGGGTCTGCGATGAGATTACGAGATGGAAAGAAGGCAGGGACATTACTGCTTGCGGTGCTTTTACTGACCGGCTGTGGCGGAGCAGCAGATACAGCATCAAATGTGGGAACGGATGCCGCAGTGGATACTGTAACGACTGCTGCCGCAGACACTGCGGCAGGAACATGGGAGCTTGTGAGCATGACCTATAACGGTATGACTGTCGGCAAGGAGGATCTGGAAGAGATGGGAACTGCCATGACTCTGGATCTCCTGGAGGACAGTACCGGAACCATGGATTATGACGGGACGGTCTATGATCTGACCTGGGATGATAGCAGTATTACCATGGAGGATGTGGCAGATTTCTATACGCTGGAGGATGGTGTGCTGATGCTGGCAAATGCCGATACAGAGATGGTATTTGAACGGCCAGGAAGCGTAGCAGCTGTGACTGCACCGGATGAAGAAGAGGGTGAGCAAACAGCCTCCAACACAGCAGCATCGGTAGAGGACAGCTGGACAGTCGTTCCGCTGGCGTCTGCTCAGGAGCTGGTGCCTTATAGCTGTACAGAATTCAGTATGAATATTCCGGAAGGCTGGAGCGTGAAATCTTCTGCCATGTACACCGGTATGTTTCATGCAATTCATGTTTTTGATCCGGAGAATCCGGTAAATCAGATTTTCTTTATGCTAAAAATGGAACCATTATTTTCAGATGAAAATTCCCGGGCGATGATGGCGCTTTCCAGTGATTTGTTTGGAAAATGTCCCATTCTTACGAATGTATCGACACAGGGAGTCTTTGAAATATTCCCACAGTTTGCAGACGCAATGAATGCAACTGCTGACTATGCGGATATTCAGACACCGTACATTGCAGATTTTTCTGTGACAGAGAGCTTTGAAAGTACTCAGGGAATGAGCAGCGTTGCTATTTCCCCCTCCATTCTTCGGGCGGATTTTACACAGAATGGCACAACGGGAGAAGGAATGTTCACGGCGGATGTGGTTCCCTTTGCCATGGGCACGGGAATGGGATATTATTCTGTCTATAATCTGACAGTCCTCAGTGCAGAAAAGGGAAGCTTTCAGGACTGGCAGCCTACTTTGAATAAAGTTCTCAGCAGTCTTAATTATACGCCGGAGTTCCAGAGCTTTGCCATGTCCCAGAGCAATCAGGCAGCCTCTACCTCCCAGTCTCTCAGCCAGTCAGCCAGTGAGATGTCCGACAGCATCATGTCTTCCTGGGAAAACCGGAACCGGAGCCAGGATATTATGAGCCAGAAGCAGAGTGACGCTACCCTGGGTTACGAGCGCATCGTGGACACTGAAACTGGAAATATTTACAAAATTGACAACGGTTTCACCGATTGGTATGACGGCTCCCGTTACAAGTCCATCACTGATGATCAGTATACGGATTCGGTGGAAGCAGTGATTCACTGGAAGTAGAGTCATTGATTTTTTAAGGCATTTGCGGTATCATGGCATGGTATAGTTTGGGATAAATAAAAAGGGTAGAGAGGGATTAAGAAATGGAAAAAAGAAACGCAAAAGCCTTATTGCCTATCGCGGTGTTTGTGGTTTTATATCTGGGACTGGGGATTCTGTTTGAATATGGCCTGAATATCGAGATGGGATTTTACAAAATTCCTGTTGTGATTATATTTTTGCTTGCACTGCTTGTTGCATGTCTGCAAAACCGGAAATTAAGCCTGAATGATAAACTGAAAATAATGGGAGTTGGAATCAGCGATCCGAACATTATTACCATGATCATTATATTTATGCTGGCTGGAATTTTTGTGGGTGTTGTTGGAAGAACATCAGCAAACAGTGTGGCATATTTTATTCTGTCACTGATACCGCCTCAGTTCGCGGTTGTGGTGCTTTTTGTAGTAAGTTGTTTTGTATCACTTGCAATGGGGACTTCCGTAGGAACCATTACTTTAATTACCCCGATTGGAATAGCCGTGTCGCGAGCATCGGGGTTTGACCTGCCGCTTTGTATTGCGACAGTCATGGGTGGTGCAATGTTTGGGGATAATCTGTCCTTTATCTCTGATACGACAATTGCCGCGTGTAATGGACAGGGTTGTAAGATGACAGATAAATTTAAGGAAAATTTCTTCATTGCACTTCCGGCAGCAATTGTCAGTCTGGTGATTATTTACAATCTGTCTGTGAAAAATTACAGTGGCGGAGTTGTGCAGGAAGAATATCATCTGATACAGGCCATTCCTTATATACTGGTACTGGCGGGAGGCATTCTTGGCTTAAATGTGTTCCTAGTACTGATTACAGGAATCATAAGTGGCTCCATCATCATGATTGCGACAGGGATGATCGTGCCGACGGATTTGCTTGGAAATATGGGAGACGGGGCAGCAGGCATGTTTGAAACCAGCATGGTTGCCATTCTGGTAGCGTCTATCTGTGCACTGATCAAAGAATATGGTGGATTTGCTGCTCTGCTATATTGGATAAAAAAAGTGTTTAAAGGGAGAAAAGGCGGACTCCTTGGCATGGGTCTGTTGGTAGGTCTGATGGATATTGCAACGGCGAATAATACAGTCGCAATTGTTATGGCAAATCCAATTGCAAAAGAAATGTCAGGAAACTACGGAATCAGCAATAAGAAAGCAGCATCTATTCTGGATACATTTTCCTGTATCTTTCAGGGAATTCTTCCTTATGGAGCACAGATGCTGGTTGCCATCTCAGCGGCTTCCGGCCTGGGTGAGACAGTCAGTGCATTTGATATTCTGCCAAGGTTGTTTTACCCGTATATGTTGTTCATCAGTTCCCTTGTCTTTATTTCTTTTGAAAAAAATGCATAACTGGAAAAACAGATAGAAAAAGAAGGCGAAAGCAATGTTCGGAGAATGTCATGCCCATGTAATCATGGACGGAATCAATTATAAAGCAGCAGTGGCACTTCATAAAGATGGTGTCTGCGAGGCAGCAGTCCGCGCCCATCTTAAGGAATGGAAAGACGCTAGAATAACCTTTGTGCGGGATTGAAATGGAGTTAGCAAAGGTCTCCTCCGATGCGCAAGGTTCAAAAAAGACAGCTGGAAATGAATCGAGCTGTCAAAATAATTGAGG
>ONZS01001008.1_pt1 | contig 18778 bp, 22 predicted proteins | sample 1670921 | NCBI WGS metagenome assembly ONZS01 (sample SAMN06348104, study PRJEB24527) | human gut metagenome | biome: human gut; feature: ankylosing spondylitis patient; material: feces | host: Homo sapiens | place: China | collected 2015-10 | reverse complement strand
AGTTCGGTGTAAAGGTCTTTCTTGCCAGTACATCACCACAATGGCGCTCATTTGCTAGAACACCTGCAAGTGTACCGGGATTCCACTCCACACGTCCCAGCTTCGTCTTACGGCTATACTCCATCAAAAGGGTTGCAATCTCCGTAAGCGAATATCCATTCAGGTACAGGTAGTAAATCACCTTTACAGTCTGTGCTTCCTCCGGGTTAATTACAAGGTTGCCTTCCTCGTCTTTATCGTATCCAAGCAATGCAGGGGTCAGGAACAGGCCACGGCTGAACCGCCGATCTATCGACCAGTTCATAATGATAGATTTGGAATGCGATTCTTCCTCTGCCACCGATGCCAGAATCGTCAGAATCATGCGTCCATTGCTGTCCAGCGTATAGATATTATCTGCTTCAAATTTCACACCCACAGGCGGATTCAGATTTTTCAGAAGTTCAATCACAGAAAGGCAGTCAACGATATTTCGAGCAAAACGGGCAATGGATTTTGTAAGAACGAGGTCAATCTTGCCTGCCTTGCAGTCCTCAATCAACTGCTGCATCCCTTTTCGGTGTTCCAGAGATGTGCCGCTGATGCCCTCATCCGCATAGATTCCAACAAATACCCATCCCGGCTGTGCCTGAATATAATCCGTATAATAGTTTTTCTGAAGTTCATACGAAGAAGTCTGTTCATCATTATCAGTGGAAACACGGATATATGCTGCCACACGCCGAATCACAGAACTTGTTTCCAGATCCTCTATGATTTTGGCGGGAATGACCTCCAATTCCGATATATCTACACCCTTATAGCGGTCTCTGATTTTTTGCTTACGGTCTACTGCTTCTACTTCACCGGTAATCATGTACTTTTCCTCATTCTCCCGTATGGATGCTCCAATACCACTGTCGCATCTTCCGATAACTTCGGATACCGAGTTCTTTCTTCGTATTTTCTGCGGTTCTGCGGCTGATTCCTTCATCTTTCATCCGCATATAGATTTCTCTTGCTCTCATATCGCCATCAGAAAGCAACTTTTTTATCAGATATGCTGCCTTTTCTGTTTTTGACTCAAATTCTGGCACTTCCGTTTGTTCCGATGAAACGAATGTGCTCTTGCACTCCAACCATTGAAAACCCATCTCTGCTGTTATAGAAAACCGAATTTCTCCATCAGACGGAGCCAAACTGTTTTTTATCTGCCGGACAATGCGAATATCTGTATCTTTCTGGTCACGCTCCACCTGCAAAACACTTCGCGCAGCAACCACATCTATGCTGCCAAGGCTTCGGTACAAACCTTTCGTTCCCTCTTTCTTATTGAGATGACCAATCAGCACAATGGCACAATCATATACTGAAGCCCACATTCCGAGACGCTGCATCAGTTTTCTGGCTCTCCCTGCAATCTGAAGGTCAGAATCACTTCCTAAATACGCCTGAATCGGGTCTATAACTACAAGCCGTGGGCGAAATTCAATGATTGCCTGACGGATACGCTCATCATCCAACGTTAGGCCACTGTATGTTTCTTCATTGATAAAAGCTACTTTTCTACAATCTGCGCCGCATCTTTCCAGTCTGGGTTTAATGGTATCTGATACTCCATCTTCCGAACACTGGTAGATAATCCTTTGCGGCATCCCAACAGGCTTTCCATCCGGTGTTGTCCCTCCCTTAGAAAGTTCCGCAATCAGATTCATCATCATGGTTGACTTTCCATCGCCGGGATCGCCTTGTAGCAATGTTATCTTTCCCACTGCAATGAATGGATACCACAACCAGTGAACAGAAGTTGCCTGCACATCACTATATAATGTAAGAATTCTTTTTTCTACCTTGTCCGCCATCGTCTTTCCTTCCTATTTGCAGTCTTTTCCTACCTCTATTATAAAGCATTCGTTGCGTTTTGACTGCTACCCATCAGGTAGCATGAGTTGCCTTTTGCTACCCAGTAGGTAGCAAAACAGCCTAAGACCACAGAGCAGCTAGCAGTGTGTCCCTTTGCGGTCTTAGAACCTTTGATATAGAGTTGCTCTACCTACCATCATGCGAGATAATTGTACTGCCTTATGCGGGGAATCATAAGGAGAAAAGCACATGGCTACTGATTATAAAGCTTTGGGCAAGCGAATTTCAAATGCCCGAAAACAAGCTGGTATCACGCAAGAGGCCCTTGGAGAGCAGCTTAACATGACACGAAAACATATTAGCGTAATTGAATCCGCTATCAAACGCCCAAGTCTTGATGCATTGGTTGATATTGCCAATGCTCTTGACGTATCGACTGATGATTTGCTGGTAGATAGTTTGATACACTCGACTTCAACCTCAAATTCCGAAATTCACCGTCTTCTCTTGGACTGCAATAAAATCGAACAGGAAATTCTCACTCGGATGGTAAGAGAGATGAAAGCAATACTGTACGGTTTAGGAATCTGATTTTGTAACCCGTTGATCATATAACAAAAAAGCCCGCATAAGCCACAGCTGCACTTCGGATTACACCGGGGTGCTGTCTGCGGCTTATGCGGGCAAAACCATTCCTACGGAATGAAATGCCCGCCTGATCGAGAAGATTTGCGAATCCTCTCAACCAGACGGGCATTCTTTTTGCTCACCTTGCTGTTTCTATGCAGTTATGTGCCATACTTTTCCAATGCTCTCCGAATCACATCCTCACAGTTGAACTCTATTTTCATCGTTTGGTCGTCATACAGATAAACCATGCTCACAAAAGCATCCACACATTCTTTTGTCAGCCCACCGATGTACGTTTTCTCGCTGGCCTGCTTTGTCAGAGCGCGGATTTCTTCATCCAGTTCATCGGCACACTCCTGTTCTTCCTTTTCTGTCCGTATGCTATCCTGCAATGCAGCCAGTTTTTCCGAAAGAGCTTTTTTCTTTTCTATGTACGCATCCCGTAGCAGTACACCGTCCGCATACGATTCATACAGTTTGATTTGCTCTACCCGAATGGCTTCTGCTTGCTTTTCCAAGTCCTCAATGTCCACGCAGCGCACCGTGATAGACTGCTTTTCCTGCATTCCCTGATTTACCACATCCAGCGCATTGCTGACTGCCACTTCGATTCCCGGCGTTCCGTTGTTCAGTTTCATGCTGTCAAAGGAATTATTCACAGCAATAAACCGAACTCCCATCAACGGAAAAATCTGCTCAATGTAATCGCCAACACCGATATAGTCACGACCAAGGCGGGATAAATCCTTTACCATGATGACTTTTATATTGCCCTGCTTCAAATCCACGATCATTTTCTGAAAAGCTGGACGATTAAAATTGGTGCCAGTATAGCCATCATCTACATATTCTACAATCTCGCCAAATAAATCTTCCTGCTTTCCAATGTAATCGTGGAGCAGCATCCGTTGGTTCTCAATGCTGTTACTTTCATCCTTGCTGCCCTTTTTCAAATCTCCGTCTGCCAATGATAAGCGGAGATTCTTTAAGATGCGTGCGCTCCAACGTTTCAGGAATTGAAATCGCTCGGAACTTCATCAACCAGGGATTCCCACGGCTAAATGCTTTTTCTATGTCATTAACAGCCAGCATTACTTTTTTAAAAGCCGCTTCCTGCTTCTGGACCGCCACCTGATACTGATGTTCATACTCCTCTATCTGTTCTAGTGAAATTGATCCCTGCCCGCAGTCTGCACAGCGCAGAAAACCTGATAATGGATAAACTGTTGTCTGCGATGGTGCGGTACGAGTGTCCAGTTCCAACAACTGTTGTACTTGCTGGAACTCGCCTTTGCTGATAATGGCATCATGCGCATCCTCCACCCGAATCCAGTTTTCACTTCCAACATCATGGCTCTTTTTTACTTTGTAATTGATTTTCCTGCGTTTACCCTGAATCAATGTTCCCGTATAGGATTCATTTTTCAAAATACGATTGACGGAAACCACTGTCCACTTCTGATTCAGCCCAGCCTGAAAACCGCAGGTATAGTTGAATCCATTGGCTCTCTTATACTCGTTGGGCGGCAGGACACCCAGTTTGTTCAAGTAACTGGCAATGCGCTGTGAACTCATTCCGTTCAATTTCTGTTTGAAGATTTCCTGCACGATGCCCGCCGCGTATTCATCTATAATCAGATGGTTCTTGTCTTTCGGGTCTTTCTGATACCCGTATCCTGCAAAGCTGCCGATAAACTGACCTTCTTTTCGTTTCACATCCAGATGGCTGCGGACACGCATGGAAATGTCCCGGCAATAGGTGTCGTTGATAAGATTGTTAAACGGAATCAGGATGCGTCCCTTATCATCATTATCTTCTGCACTATCATAATGATCGTTGATGGCGATGAAGCGGACTCCCATAAATGGAAAGATTCTTTCCAGATAACGTCCTGTTTCAATGTAGTTTCTGCCGAATCGTGATAAGTCCTTGACGATGATACAGTTGATTTTCCGATTCTCAATGTCCTGCATCATCCGTTTGAAATCCGGACGTTCAAAATTCGTGCCGCTGTATCCATCGTCTACATACTCATCGACCTTATGCAGTTCCGGGTGCTTTCCCAGATAATCGATCAGTAAGGCTCTTTGATTTTTGATGCTGTTGCTTTCCTGCTGATCGCCGTCTGAACGTGACAATCGAAGATACACAGCGCAGCGATATTGTCCATTTTCCTGAAAAAACATAAAAAGCCGATAACCTCCTTAATCTATTTGTCGTTCTGACAATAAACCAAGAAAATTATCGGCTTTAGTTAGCATATTCTGTTTTGACCCAAAGCCATTATCTCATATTTCGCGGTCCATGTCAACGCTTTAATGTGCTAAAGTGCAAATTTTCTTCTACTTTCTTCTTTTTTATCTCATATGCGTCCGTGCGCATTTTTTCAGTGTGTCCTCTAATCGGTTCTCTCCTGCAAAGCTGATCTTCACAACCATGCCCTTGTCAAGATAGCAATAAGGGTTCTTGATCTGCGAAATGAAATCGACCATCCGCTCCCGCTGCGACAGGTCTTTCTTAATTTCCACATCGTTGATGTCCACCAGTTCTTCACGGTTCACATCCCGAAGTTCCACCGCTGCCAATTTCTTCAAATCCTCAAGTGTATGCGTCATTTTCTGGTACATCAAATCACACTATGGCACGACCAAAAAAGGCAGAAAGCATCAGACGCACAAGCAATGTAATGGTTCGTTTCAGCAGCATTGAATATGAACTGGTGGCCGGATATGCAAAAGATGCCGGTTATCCCATCTCCACTTTTGTGCGCAAGCAGGCTCTATCTGAAAAAGTGACTGTCAACTACAACATTGTTGCCGATTTGGGCGAGATTCAGAATTTGACGGTGCAGGCCGCAGGCATCGGAAATAATCTTAACCAGATTGCCCGCTATTTTCACGGCGGCGGTCTGGCATCGCGTGGAATGTTGGAAGAACTGAAAAAGTGTATTGCGGAAATCCGTGAACTGCGGCAGGAAGTCGTTCAGCTTGGAGGTGCATATCGTGGCGATTCTAAAACACATCGCAAGTAAAAATGCCAATTACGGGAGTGCCATCGACTATCTGAAATACCAGCACGACGAGTTTCATCTGGTTCCCGTTCTGGATGAAAGCGGAAATATGCTGCTTCGGGAAGAATTTTACCTTGATGGGCTGAACTGCAATCCCGAAACCTTCGACCTTGAATGTGAATTGTTAAACCAGCAGCACCATAAGAACAACACCTACGGCGAAATCAAAAGCCACCACTACATTATCAGCCATGACCCCAGAGATAACGCTGACCACGATCTAACAGGAGAACGTGCGCAGACCATTGGGCTTGAATATGCAAAGGCTAATTTTCCGGGACATCAGGCTTTGGTCTGCACCCATACAGATGGCAATAACGGCACTGGCAACATCCACACCCACATCATAATCAACAGCCTGCGCAAATTAGATATAGAGCCTCAGACCTACACCGAACGGCCAATCGACTGCAAAGCTGGATATAAGCACCACCTTACCAAAGACTATTTGAAGCACCTGCAAAAATCCTTGATGGATATTTGCCAGCGCGAAGGGCTGTATCAGGTCGATCTGCTCTCCCCTGCTGCGGATAAAATCACTCAGCAGGAGTACCATGCGCAGCGGCGCGGCCAGCTGAATCTGGATATTGCAAATATGGAACTTCTGGGCGATGGCATCACCCCCATGCACACTACCTTTGAAACAAACAAAGAAAAAATCCGCAATGCTATTTCTGACATTGCGGAACGTGCCACATCTTTTGAGAAGTTTCAGCGATTATTAAAAGCAGAATACGGAATTTCAGTAAAAGACCATCGCGGACGATTCAGCTATCTGCCTGCTGACCGACAAAAGTATATCTCAGCTCGTGCGCTGGGTTCCAATTATGACCGTGACAGACTTCTCCGCATTTTTGCAGAAAATGCACGGACAGCAAGGCAGAACAATCCTCACTGGGCAGCAGATGATTCTATGGGCATCCTGTTCATCAAGTCCGATCTGCGCCTTGTGGTTGACTTGCAGACCTGTGTAAAAGCACAGCAGAGCCGCGCTTATGCGCAAAAAGTCAAGATTTCTAATTTGCAGCAGATGGCACGGACCGTCGCTTATGTGCAGGAACATGGATATGATTCTTACGAAAAGCTCTCCGATACCGCCGACACCATCCAATCCAAAATGGCGAAAGCCCGAAGTGATGCCAAATTCACCGAAGCCAAATTGAAAAAGGTTAACGAACAGATTTGCTATTTAGGCCAGTACCTTTCCACCAAATCAGTCTATGGTGATTTTTTGAAATCCGGCAACAAGAAATCTTTCCGGCAGGCTCATGCAGAGGATATTGCAAAATATGAAGAAGCCCTCCGCATTCTAAAGCAGCACTCCCCAGATGGAAAGTTCCCGACCATGAAAGACCTCCGGGCCGAAAAGGAACAGCTTACCATTCAGAAAGATGCGCAGTATGACACATACCATTATTTCAGAGATTACCACAAAGAACTCCAAACTGTATGTACTAATGTAGATAACATTCTGGGAACAGAACGAGAAGCACAGCGCGAACAGCAGCAATCCCGAAAGAACGAACACTCTCTCTAAAACAAAAAGCCAGCCCTGGTCTTTCCTGCGAAAGACTAGGGCTGACCCTTTTCTACCATATTGCTCTTAGAACAGGATTTGAACTGTCGCATCCTGAATCAAATCAATGAACTGCTCTTTCGTTATAACTTCTTTGCGGCAAATAATCGACTTATCTGCTTGCTGTCGTGTATAAGTCAATTTTCTATCATCGCGGCGAAGCTGCCGCACCGCATCCAAAGTCAAGGCTCCCTCACGATACATCTGGCACAAAATAAAGTCATTTGACTTAAAGGCCACCGAAATCGGAGAATCCAGCGCAGGAGTAAATTCAGAATTTCCCATTAAAATGCGCTCTGCATTCGTTTGGAACTCATGCGCATCGGTATCCTGCGTATAAATTGTCAGGCTGTTCACTCCATCATGATACCACGCGAATATTTCAGCAAGGATCGTCAACGAGATTTCTCCCGCATTCTTTTTAAGAATGCGGCCCGTTGACAGCGTTCTTCCATAGATCGGCCATTCATCGTACAGCTGATTCATCCATTCTTCTGCGGATGGCAAGTCAATCAGATCTTCAGTTTTCACTTTTCTGCGAAGGAAGCGCATCAACTCTGACACACGCGATACCGCGGCTTCAACGATGTAGTACAGATTCACATCTTCATCATTGACAAAAGCACCGTACTTTGTTTCATCAATCCAACGAATAGGATACCCTTGTGCTTGAAGCTGCTCAACATAGGTACTTCTGTATGTAGAATCCTCAATTTCTTCCATTACCCACTTTGGTATCAGAATCAAATCGTATACGCTGAGGATTCTATCAGATGGATAGCTTCTCTGGCTCAACTCGTGCATAAATGCCAGTGATGAGTTATCCATAAGTGCTATTTTGGTTTCCCCACCATATTCTTTATACTCTGGTATATTAAGCATCGGCCTCTCCCGTCAGCATTTTAAATTCACTTAAAACCGTTTTTAGAAATGCTTCATTGTCTTTATGGTATTCCACTTCCGGCTCATTGCGAATCGTCTTATTGATTTTCTCTTGCAGCGGACTTACATTTACTACATACGAAGGCCGTACAAGGGAATCATCCAATCCCAAATCGCGGAATCTGTGTGCAATGTCTTCAACCTGCACATCAAAGTTTTCCTTAACTTCTTCCGCAATAGCCGTGTTCCCATTCTTTACTGCACTCTCATACAGAGAGATCAGCACCGCCTTGTAGGGAGATTGGAAAGCATTCATGCACTGAAACGCTTTTGCTTGGAAATCCATATCCTTTAACCCCTCAAAGTACGGCATAAGGTTTCCCAGAAGCATAAGCGCAGCAAAGTATTCTGCTTTTCGTTCTTCCATCAGGGTTTCGGATTCAATCAAATGGTCAAAAGAAACTTCATCAAACAACAGATGATAAATCTCATGCCACGCAGTAAAATACTGATTTGCTCTCGGAAGTGCCGTATTTATCAAGGGGATTCGTTTTCCATCCCGAACAAAAATCGCTCCGCTTAAATAGCGATTATCAATCGGCAGCTGTATCAAACCATACGGTCTTAAAATCTGTAACGCCAACTGTATCGGAGAATTTATCTGCATCGGATTGTATTTTGACCAAATAAGCGAAGCACTCTGCTTCATCTGTTCCTCAATGACTTCGTTCCTTTTGATAACTTCATCTAAGTTGGCTGCTGTAATTCGCTCACTCATAGCCTTCCGCCTTTAATAATAAACACTGCAAAGGTTTAGAATATCCTGCAACAGATCGTACTCCATCTTTGCCTTATCATTCACCTGATAATCAATCGGCGCATTCTCTGAGAACACAGCATCTACACTTTGCATTCTCGGTGAAAATCCCATCAAAGTATCCGGGTCAATGCTCAAACTGGTAAGAATCTTGTTCAAGTGCTTATCGAATGTACTTTTGCTATCTATCTCGCCATTCAAAATCTTATCTAAAGTAGGGCGAGAAATCTCTGTTTTCTTGCAGAACGATACCTTTGAGAATCCATTGCTGCGAATATAGTCCTTTAATTTTGTCCCTGTCAGTTTTCTCTTTTCAAAAAGTTCATCAAAACGCATTTTTCATCTCTCCCTTCTGCTATTATTATATACCATCAGCTTCGGGAAATCAATCGCGATGTAAAAAAGTTTTTTACATTTTGGCTCTACGCAAAAAAAGATGGCCTCCTTTTTAGGGAAGCCATCTCAACGACATTACGGCATTTTAACTTTTTCGACTTCTTTCCTGCTCCTGCTGCGGTGCATTGTCTTTTTGCCGCCGCTCAGCCTGCTTGATATGCAGCCGATCCAGCACCGACCACCTGCCACCAATGCGCCGGGGCTTTTTCGGCACATTATTGACGCAGCCATCTATCATATTGTAATTTTGCTCTGTGCCGGATTCTTTGGCACGTTCCGCTGTGCCATTTTCAAAGAACTTCTGGTGGTGCAGCAGTTCAGGCTTTGGGCCTTGCAAGAAAGTGCGCATCTTTCTGGTAGCTTCTCCATCGAAACCTAACCATGCCGCCAGACCTCGGCGTACTTCTGGTCGTTCCAGTCCACGGTGTTTTCCTTGTGGCACTTCCAGTTACCAGAAGAAAGTCGGATGCGCTCGCCGTTTTCGTCAAGGTCATATACCTTTCGGGCTTTCGGAAGCCACTTGCCGTGTTCGTCCATTGCCCGGAGCGTCAGCAGAATGTGGGCGTGTGGGTTGCCATCACCCTTGTCGTGGATGGCAAAATCGGCAATCATGCCCTTGGAAACAAACTGCTCCTGACAAAACTCTTTTATCATGGACAAATACTGCTCTTTCGGCACCTCTATCGGAAACGCCAACACGATACGCCGGGCAAGCTGGGAGTTCCACTGGTTCTCCACGGCTTCCACGGCGTTCCAGAGGGTTGCCCGGTCTGCATATCCGGGCGGCGCATGGGACGGCAGCATGATCTCAGCGTGGACAAGTTCTTTCTTCTTGTTGTAGAATTTTGTTTTCTGGTCGTACTCGCTGAACAGCCGTTCGCCGCTCTGGTAAGCGGCCCCGGCAACAGCGGACTGCCCTTGGCTACGCTTAACGATGGTAATTTTGAAATGCGGACACGGAATAGGCATCACCCCCAAACAAAAAGACCGCCCAGCAAGATTGCTCTTGATGAACGGTCGAATATCAAATTATATTATTCAGGCATATTTAACTTATCGAGTTGCGATAGTAGCTCTTCCGATGGTAAGCTTTCATAGCATTCCTTCGTAACTAATTTCAACTTTAATGGAAATTCCTCTCCATTATCTAATATATTAAGCAAAGCCTTCACTTTGTCAATCTGCATAATCTGAGTGTTTTTTAGTTCTCGAACAATTTGAATGTCAAAATCGCTGCCAAATATTGTTACTCTGCTTGGTCCAACATGGACCAAATCCTCTATAACATCACCTGTTTCCATTATTCTATTTCTAAATCCATCTCCAGCTATTGCCGTACATTTGATTTCATCTACGTTTCGCTTCACCCTTTCACCTCTTAGCAAGTCGCTCAAATAGCGAACCTGTTTATAGTCCTTTGTCATAATGACATCTGGAATTTTTATTTTGACAGAAAAGTGCTCTTCAATCTCGCAAATGCGTCTTAGAAAATCTAATTCGTCATCCACATTGGAAAATCCGCTCTTGTAATCACAATTCCTTAGTGGTCCACTAAGGAAAACTGTGTTATTCTTCAAATCATAAAGCGAAATTTTTTTCCCCTCCGATGCTGCTTTCATCAGCGTGACATATCTCAAAAGCGTTTCATTCGAATGATCTACAGCTGTCATAGAAACACTGACATTATGGGTATACACATTAAAAACCAGTCTGATATTTATCAGTGGCGATTGTTGTTTTTCGTTTGTCACTACAACGGATTTGTCTTCTAATATTTCACTTGCTCCCAATTCGATATAGTCAAAGATTGGAGTGTTATCTATTCTAATAGAATATGATTGTTTCCTATTAGGAACGCTGTAAATACAAGGCTTTTCGGAGCCTACGAACCCAAAAAAATAATATTTGATCTATCACATTACACAAAAAGCCGTCCGGCGTTCAAATCGGGCGGCTTTTTTGCGTGGATAGACCGGAAGGAGGCGGAAAAATAATTACAGAAATTTAACCCGCAAAATTGTGCAACTTTCACGAGAAGGAGGATAGTGAATGGCAGATGAAAAATTGAACACAGGCCCCGGTGAGGAGAAGCTCCCGGAGACTCCCGCTCCTGTTACGGCTGACGGGCTCCAGGCTCCGGCTCCCGAACAGGCCGCCGCTCCCACACCCCAGCAGGAGGGGCCTGCCCAGCCCGAGCCCGGTGATGTGGTGGTGTCCTTTGACAAAATCAATGAGCTGATGAATGAAAAGCGGCAGACAGCCCGGGCCGAGGTAGAAAAAGAGGAGGCGGCAAAAGAGCCGGAGGAGAAAACGCAGGAGGAACCTCCCGCCGCTGGGGATGATAAACCGAAAAAGGCCCGTCGGGGCCGTCCCCCAAAAGAGGAAAAAGCGGAGCCTGCTGGCAAGGAGGCGGCGAAGCCCCGCAAGGGCCGCCCACCCAAGGCGGATAAGGCGGCCCCCGGCGAGGCCACGCCGACTAAGCGAGACAAATTGTCCCGAAGTGGGAAAAAGGCTGCGGAGGTTAAAGCTGCCCCCGAACCCGAAAAGGCCCCACCCGAAAATGCGGCTCCGGCTCCGGAACAGGCTCCGCCTGAGCCAGCCGCTCCACCCCGTCCTGTGGAGGAAGGAAAGCTGGTCTATCTGAAACTTTCCGAAATGCATCCGTTCCACACATTCCGTCCCCACCCGTTTAAGGTGCGGGACGATGCCAAAATGCAGGAAACGGTAGCGTCCATCAAGGCAAACGGCGTAATGGTTCCCGGCCTTGCCCGCCCGGAAAAAGACGGAAATGGTTATGAGATCGTGGCTGGCCATCGCCGCCATCATGGTTGTGAGCTGGCTGGGCTGGAGGAAATGCCCTTTATCGTCCGGGAAATGACTGACCACGAGGCGGTACAGGCTATGAAGGACAGCAACAAGCAGAGGGATCAGACGCTCCCCAGCGAACTGGCCGCCCTGTTGGAGCTGGAAGTGGAGGACATCAAGCACCAGGGCGGGCGGCTGAAAAATGTGGCCGAGGGCGATATTGGCAAACGCTCCGTTGAGATTGTGGGCGAGGCGCACGACATGAACTATAAAAAGGTCATGCGTTATCTGCGGCTGAACTCCCTTGTGCCGGAACTGCTGGACAAGGTGGACGATAAAAAAATGGGCTTTATGCCCGCTGTGGAGATTTCCTATATCCGCCCCAAAAACCAGCGGCTGATCGCTGTTTCCATTGACGGAGAACAGGCGTCCCCCTCTCTGGCCCAGGCGAAAAAGCTCCGGGAGCTGGACAAGGACGGGAAACTCAATGGTGATGTCATTGACGGCATCTTATCAGAAAAGAAAAAGGAGGATCGAGGCGTGATTATTTCTACCGCTGAACTGGAAAAGTATTTTGGCAAGGAGGCCACTCCCGCCAAAATGAAGGAGCAGATCATGACTTTGCTGGACGAGTGGAAAGAGAAACAGCCGCCCGAACTGGCGAAGGCTCCGAAAAAGATGGAGCAGGACAAGTAACCACTTCGAGACATTTTGTCCCGAGGGCCCTGACCTCCGCATCATGGCTCTGGTGGTATATATCCCCCGTCGCCGCCTGTTTTTTCGTACAGCCGGGAGCGGGCTGTCAAGGGTGCATCGCACCGCCGTTTTACGGCGGCCTGCCCTTGACGGTCTGCCCCGGCTGTGCTATTTCCCCGGCAAGCGGCGGGGGTATATCCTCCAGAGCCGCCCCCTTTCCCATGGTTGGGAAAGGGCGGGGGGATTGGGTTGAACTTTCTTATTAAAATATCGGAGGTATTGACTATGAAGCGTCCCCTTGCATACATTACCGCCGCATGGTTGAGCGGCGACAGTGAAAACGCAGAACAGGCCGCCCGCTACTGCCGGGCGGTTTATGAGGCAGGCTTTTCCCCGATCTGCCCGCCCCTTTATCTGCCCCTGTTTCTCAATGACGCAGTACCCGAGGAGCATAAAAGCGGAATCGACATGGGCCGTGACCTGCTCCGCCGCTCCCATGTGCTGGTGGTCTGCGGCCACACCATGACCGAGGCCATGAAAAATGATATTGCCGTGACCCAGCGGCTGGGAATTACCGCCACCACCCTTGAGGGCATCCTGACTGTCAAGGGACAGGGCAAACGCTGATGGAGTCTGTTTTTGAGGCTTTCATTTCAAATCCTGCCCTTTACAGTGCGGGGCATCTGGTGGGGGAAACGCTGCATTTCCCCACCAACACGGAGGAGGTGCAGTCCCTCTTAAAGAGGATCGGCGTGGACGGGGTGCGCTGCCAGGAATACTTTATTATCTCCTTTGACAGCGACATTCTCGGCCTTTATGACTATCTGGGCGAGTATGAAAACATTGACGAGCTCAACCACCTGGCCCATCTGCTGAAGGAGCTCTCCCCATCAGAACGGGAAACGCTGGAGGCGGTTATGGACAGCGGCCAGCATTGTGGCTCGGTGCAAGACTTGATCAACCTTACGCAAAATCTGGACTGCTACGACCTGCATCCCGGTGTGGACAATGAGGAAATGCTGGGCCGCCTTTATGTGGAGGATATGGAAAGTCTCGAAGTGCCGGACAATATAAAACCTTACTTTGACTTTGAAGCATACGGGCGGGACATTTCCATCAACGAAAACGGACACTTTGCACCGGGCGGCTATGTGACGAAGGTGAGTGACGATTTCCGGGAGGTCTACCACGGCCCCCAGGACATCCCCGCTGAACACAGGGTTTTTGCTTACCCTCAGCTTTCGATCCGGGAGCAGATGGCCGCTTATCAAGAAATTATTGACGGTTCCTCAAAGGAGGGGTTCCGGCGGCTGGCTGAAAAACACCATGAGGAACGGTAACTGGACTTCGAGACAATTTGTCCCAAGGCGAAAGGAGGCGGTGTAACTGATTGATGAAGAAATTTCCCGGAGCTCCATAGCGATTTCTGTCCGGGCCAGCAAGCTGACAGCCCGGGGGCTGGCCTATGTGCTCCGGGCGGCGGGCCGCCAGATCGCCAAACGGCATAAGAAAGCCCAAAGGCCCCACGGCAGGCAGAGCGTGAAAAAGCTCATGGCCCACGGCGAAAATGTGAACAGCATCGAGGTGGAGGCCCCGAAGCTCTTTGACCGTATGGCCCGCCGTTTTCATGTGGACTATGCCTTTTACAAAACCGGGCCGGACAAATACCTGTTGTTTTTCAAGGCAGGACAGGCGGATGCAATTACCGCCTGTTTTGAGCGGTATTCCCGCAGGCTTCTGGAACAGTCAAAATCCAGCCGCATCCCCATCCGGGAACAGCTCAAAAAAGCGGCGGAACAGCTTGTAAAGGAACCGCTCAAAACACAGGAACGGACAAAGGAGGTGGTTCGTGAAGAACGATAGCATCAAAAAATACCTTATTCCCAACATCCCGTATCTGTTTGTCCTGTGGGCCTTTCTCAAGCTGGGGACGGCCTACCGTCTGGCGGCGGGTGCGGATTTTGCTCATAAGCTCATGGGGCTGGGCCAGACCATTGGCCCGGCCTTTGCCGACTTTGCCCCGGGGCTTGCTCCCTTTGACTGGCTCGTTGGCATTGTAGGGGCTGTGGCGTTCCGGGTGATGGTCTATGTGAAAAGCAAAAACGCCAAAAAATTTCGGCGGGATGAGGAGTATGGATCAGCCCGTTGGGGCTGTCCGAAAGATATAGCCCCTTTCGTAGATCCAAAGTTTGAAAACAACATCATTCTGACCGGGACGGAGTTCCTTACCATGAATACCCGTCCGAAAAATCCAGCCAACGCCCGCAACCTCAATGCCTGTGTGATCGGTTCGTCCGGCTCCGGCAAAACCCGGTTCTGGCTTACCCCGCAGATTTTGCAGGCCAGCGCAGACAAAAACGGCGGATGCAGCTATGTGTGTGTCGATCCCAAAGGAGGCGTTCTCGGGCAGGCGGGCCACTTCCTGCAAAAGCGTGGGTATCGGATCAAGGTGTTCAATTCCATTGATTTCACAAAATCCATGCACTATAACCCGCTGGCGTACATCCGCAACGAGGCCGACATTCTTAAATTTGTGGACGCTCTCATTTCCAACACAAAAGGCGAAGGCAAGGAAGGCGATCCATTCTGGACAAAATCGGAAACCCTGCTTTACTGCGCCCTCATCGCCTATATCATTTTTGAGGGCCCCGCCGAGGATCGGAACATGAACACCTTGGTTGACATGATTTCCGGGATGGAGGTCAAGGAGGATGACGAGGATTTTATGAACGCCGTGGACTATATGTTTGCGGGCTTGGAAAAACGAAAGCCGGATTGCTTTGCGGTCAAGCAGTATAAAAAGTACAAACTGGCCAGTGGTGATATATGCTCTAAGTGACTTCTTAATCATGATTTTGTCATGGTTAGTGAAGCAATCACTTAGAGCATTTTTGTTTCAGGAGGTACAGCCATGAGAAATGAAAAAATTACCCCACTGTACGAGCGCCTGAGCCGGGACGATGAGTTACAGGGCGAGAGCAACTCCATATCCAACCAAAAACAGATGTTAGAGGATTTTGCCCGCCGGAACAGGCTGCCCAACCCTACGCACTTCACCGATGATGGTATCTCAGGCACCCGTTTTGACCGCCCCGGATTTTTGGCAATGATGGAGGAAGTGGAGGCAGGGCGTGTAGAGGCAATCGTCATCAAGGACATCCAATCTATGCAGCAGCTCCATGAAAAAATCGCTGATATGAACATCCGTTACTATGACCTGCGGGGAAAGATCGTCAAGGCAGAACGCCGGATCGCCGCTCTTACCGAGCGCGGGGAGATGTGGGAACAGTACAATCAGTACAAGTCCATCCACAAACAGCTTGCCAAAGTAAAGCCGGAAAAGCGGGAACAGTTTGAGCAGCGCCACAGCAGGGAACTGATCCTGTATGACGCAGCAGCCCGGTATCTGAAAGAATTGAAAGACAGCGGTGAGGCAATTACCCCGAAGGCATGGCAGCGGGAAATCGACCAGCTGACCGCCGGAAAGCAGACGGACACGCTTTCCATGAAATCCATGCGGGAGGATTTGAAAGCAGTGGAACGGCTCCGCAAAACCGCCGAGCAGCTGTCCCGACAGGAACGGGACAAGTCTCACGAGCGTGGGCCGGAGCGGTAAAGGCTACCGCGTTTTGGCGTACCCCTGTCAAGTGCGTCGCGTTTCACGACATACTTTTGCATACAGAAAAACCGCCGTACAGGTTTCCCCATACGGCGGCAGACTGTTTATTTGCCGAACAAGTCGCTGTGTGTGCCGGTGCGGGCCAGCGTCAGCACCAGAACATCATCCTCTATGCGATAGACAAGCAGCCAGTCCGGGAGAATATGACATTCCCGATGGCATGCCCAATCGCCGGACAGGTCATGGTCACGGTTTTTATCCGGCAGCGGCTCGCCCATTGCCAGCAATGCTACGACCTGCTCCAGCAGCTTGATCTTCAAGCCACGCTTGATGGCTCGTTTGTAGTCTTTTTTGAAACTGGTCGTGTACTTGACGGTATATTTGGTTTCTTTCATCTTTTCAGGTCAGCAAACAACTCGTCAAGGTCATTGTAGCCCTTTACAGACGGGTCTTTTGCAATCCTTTCCGCTTCCAGCATGGCAGCAACCGTTTCTTTGTTCGGCTGTTCCAGCCTTACTTCAAAGGGAATGCCGCCTTCACGAAGCGACTGGCGCACAAAGATGTTAAACGCCGTAGTCAGGTTCATGCCAAGTTCAGTAAACAGTGCGTCCGCCTGCGCTTTCAAATCTGCGTCCATGCGGATACTGATGTTTGTGGTATTTCCAGCCATACGATCAACCCCTTTCTGCTGGCAATTATAGTATATGCCATTTGCACGAAAAAAACAATACTTTGCACGAATATTTAACAATAAATTCACTGGAGGAGGTTACACGCTTTATGAAAGAAATCATTTATGAAGAACAACAAGACTGAACCTATCCTTGTCATGGATTACCGCCAGTACCGCAGAGCGCGGAGGCTGGTGCATGAGTGCTGCAACTACATCGACGGAAACTGTATCGCTCTGGACGATGGGGAGGAATGTGTCTGTGTCCAGTCTATTTCCTACTCCCTGTTGTGCAGGTGGTTTCGGACGGCGGTATTGCCGCAGGATAAGGAACTGGAAACGGCGCTGTTCCATCGGCTAAATGCTAAGAAGTGCGCCGTATGCGGGGCGCTGTTTACCCCCGGTTCTAACCGGGCCAAATACTGCCCGGAATGTGCCGTACGCATGAAGCGGATCAACGCCGCAAAGCGCAAGCGGAAACAACGGGAGAAATGTCACGCTTTAGGGGCTGAAAAACCCTTGTAAATCAAGGCTTTTTTCGAGGGTGTCAAAGGCAGTCTGATAGATTTATCCTCTGACCCCTAAAATAGCCTTAAAATGCGTACAGAATCCCAAGAGAACCCCAAAGGAGGAACCCTATGTCAGACAATCGAAAATATTATTACCTGAAACTCAAAGAAAACTATTTTGACGATGATTCCATCGTGCTGCTGGAAAGTATGCAGGACGGTGTGCTGTATTCCAACATTCTGCTCAAGCTGTATCTGAAATCGCTGAAACATGGCGGACGGCTTCAACTTGACGAGGACATCCCTTACACGGCGCAGATGATTGCCACCATTACCCGCCAGCAGATCGGCACTGTGGAGAGAGCCTTGCAGATCTTTTTGAAGCTGGGTCTTGTGGAGGTGCTGGACAGCGGCACATTCTACATGAGCAACATCGAACTTTTAATCGGCCAGTCCTCTACCGAGGCTGAGCGAAAGCGGGCTGCGAGGCTTCAAAATAAGGCTCTTTCTGCGCTCCAGACAAGTGGCGGACATTTGTCCGACATTCGTCCACCAGAGATAGAGATAGAGTTAGAGAAAGAGATAGAGATAAAGAGAGAGATAGAGAAGGGACACCCCGCCCCCGCCTATGGCCGTTACCAGAATGTTTTCCTGACGGACGGGGAACTGGCAGACTTACAGGCCAGCTTTCCCACTGTATGGGGCCAGTACATCGAAAAGCTGTCCGAGTACATGGCTTCTACCGGCAAGCGGTATCAGAGCCATGCCGCCACCATCCGGCGCTGGGCCGGTGAGGACGCTAAAAAAACGATCACACCCTCACGCAACCGGGATTACAGCGTAAAGGAGGATGAAACTGTATGATTGAGATTACCGCAGAAATCCGGGCGCTGATCGACAAGGCAGCCGCCAGTGTGGAGCTGGCCGGGGACGAGTACATAGACCCGGCAGACGGCCTCATTCACTGTAAGAGGTGCGGCGGCCAGAGGCAGACCGTTGTGCCATGCTTTGGGAAACCCGGCTACTTCATGCCCCGCTGTATCTGCCAGTGCCAGCGGGAGACCGAGGAACAGCGCAAGGCCGCTGAGGAACGGCAGCGCCGCATGGAGCGTATCAAGCGCCGGAAGGCCCAGGGCCTGCAAGACCGCTATCTGTACGACTACACCTTTGCCAACGACAACGGCCAAAATCCCCTGATGGACAAGGCCCGCGCCTATGTGGAGAACTGGAAAGAGGCATATAAGAGCAATATCGGGCTTTTGCTG
>ONZS01000959.1_pt1 | contig 19634 bp, 19 predicted proteins | sample 1670921 | NCBI WGS metagenome assembly ONZS01 (sample SAMN06348104, study PRJEB24527) | human gut metagenome | biome: human gut; feature: ankylosing spondylitis patient; material: feces | host: Homo sapiens | place: China | collected 2015-10 | reverse complement strand
TGAAGCTGCTGGATGTGGACTTCGACAAGAAGCGCATCAGCCTGTCCATGAAGGCTCTGCTGAACGACGACGCTGAGTGATCAGCCCGCAGCATAGTCTCTTCAGACACAATGCGAACAACAGCCCCGTTGCCGGGAAAACGGCGGCGGGGCTGTTTTTGTACAAGGAGTCAACCTCTCAGTCTCGCATTCGCTCGACAGCTCCCCTACCGAGGGGAGCCTCTGGCGAAGAGGTGAAGTTTTACGGAATGCCAAGGCCTCTCCTCGGTAGGAGAGGTGGCACGCCGTAGGCGTGACGGAGAGGTTTGGCCCCGAGAAAGTTTCTCTTATGGTGAATTTTTTTAAGAAGCACCGCGAGGTGCTGGCTTATCTCATCTTCGGGGTGCTGACCACCCTGCTGAACATCGTGCTGTACACGCTGTTCAGCAGGATCTTCGGGTACGAGGCCGCCAACAGCTGGGGCAATGTGCTGGACAATCTGCTCTGCATCCTGTTCGCCTATCTCACCAACCGGGCATTCGTCTTCGCCAGCCGGACGCAGGGCAGAGAGGCGCTGAAGGAATTTGGTGCATTCGTCACCTGCCGTCTGGGCACACTGGTATTGGACGCCGCCATCATGCTGGTGCTGGGCAACCTGCTGGCAGCCCAGGGGGCGGCTCTGGTGGAGAGCTTTATGAACGGTGCGCTGAGCCTGCTGGCTGGCTGGTTTGGCCCGGACACGGTGCTCCATATGGCGACAAACAGCATAACGCCCCCTGCATCCATTTCGGACGGCTCTGCCGCCATCGCCATCATCGGCGGCGCCGACGGCCCCACCGCCATCTTTGTTACCAGTTTCTACGATGCGCAGGCCCTCTGGGGCCTCGCCGTCAAGGTCTTCTCCAACGTAGTGGTGGTCGTGCTGAATTATGTGTTCAGTAAGCTCATTGTTTTTAAGCGCAAGTGAGATGTTTTTCGCCAACGGCGGGAAAATATCCAATATAACTTAGGAGGTACGGTATTATGAAACGTGGTCTGAAAGGTTTTGCATTTCTGGTCTCCGGCCTTGTGCTGGGCATCATCGGCGCAACGGTGTCTGCAACGGCCATCGCCCTGAGCGCTGTCGGCATGGCAAAGGTGCGCCGTGCCACCAAAAATTGATTCAGGAGGAAAAAACATGAATCGAGAAGAGATCCTGTCCCACGTCGATCACACCCTGCTCAAGCCTGAGGCCACATGGCCCCAGATCCAGACCCTGTGCGACGAGGCCATCGCAAACCACACGGCCTCCGTCTGCATCAACACCTGCTATGTGAAGCAGGCCGTCGAGTATATGGTAGGCCGCATCCCGGTGTGCTGTGTGGTCGGCTTCCCTCTGGGTGCGATGGATACCGCCTCCAAGGCCTTTGAGGCCAAGACCGCCATCGAGAACGGCGCCGCCGAGGTGGATATGGTCATCAACATCGGCCGCCTGAAGAATGGCGAGTACGACGCCGTGCGCGAGGACATCCGCGCCGTCAAGCAGGCTGTGGGCGATAAGATCCTGAAGGTCATCATCGAGACCTGCCTGCTGACCGACGACGAGAAGCGCAAGATGTGCGACATCGTCTGCGAGGCAGGCGCTGACTACATCAAGACCAGCACCGGCTTCTCCACCGCAGGCGCAACCTTCCACGACGTCGAGCTGATGGTCAAGGGCGTGGCGGGCCGCTGCAAGGTCAAGGCCGCTGGCGGCATCTCCACCGTGGACGATATGGAAAAGTTCCTCGCCCTCGGCGCAGACCGTCTGGGCACCTCCCGCGCCGTCAAGATCCTGAACGGCGAGCAGGCAAAGGGCTACTAAGCTTCCGCTCCGCAAAGGGCACAGCTCCGGCTGTGCCTTTTCTGTTTGCGGGGGAGAGGCTGCGCTCTGGCAGAAAAGAAATGAGGACGGGGGCATCATTTTCGAGAAAATGCCGAAAAAGAGCGCAGCGCTTCTTGACATTTCGACGCAGCAATGATAAGATATTACCCAGACAAACTGAATACCGACTTATCAAGAGCGGCTGAGGGGACAGGCCCTGTGAAGCCCGACAACCTGTGCGTGAGCATAAGGTGCCAAATCCTGCGGGAAACCGAAAGATAAGAGTGCAGACGCTCAGAGCTTCGGTTCGGAGCGTTTTTTGTTGCATGAGCTTGATGAACGTGTAGGAAGCTGTCAAGAATAATACACACCCCAATGCCAAGGAGGTACAAAAATGGCAAAGAACCGTCTGTTTACGTCCGAGTCCGTCACCGAGGGCCATCCCGACAAGATCTGCGACCAGATCTCCGACGCCATCCTCGACGAGATCCTGACCCACGACCCCGACGCCCGCGTGGCCTGCGAGACCTGCGCATCCACCGGCCTCGTCCACATCATGGGCGAGATCACCACCAACTGCTACGTCGATTTTCAGAAGATCGTCCGCGAGGTCGTGGCAGACATCGGCTATACCCGTGCAAAGTTCGGCTTCGACGCCGACACCTGCGCCGTCATCTCCAACATCGACGGCCAGAGCCCGGACATCGCCCTCGGCACCAACGACGAGGTCGGCGGCGCGGGCGATCAGGGCATGATGTTCGGCTATGCCTGCGACGAGACCCCTGAGCTGATGCCCATGCCCATCAGCCTCGCCCACAAGCTGGCCAAGAAGCTGACCGAGGTGCGCAAGAGCGGCGAGCTGGACTACCTGCGCCCGGACGGTAAGAGTCAGGTCACGGTGGAGTATGTGGACGGCAAGCCCGCCCGCGTGGACGCTGTGGTCATCTCCAGCCAGCACAGCGAGGCCGTCAGCATGGAGCAGCTGCGCGCCGACGTGATGGAGAAGGTCATCAAAGCCACCATCCCCGCCGAGCTGCTGGACGAGAACACCAAGTATTATATCAACCCCACCGGCCGCTTCGTCGTGGGCGGCCCTCAGGGCGACACCGGCCTGACCGGCCGTAAGATCATCGTCGATACCTACGGCGGTTACGCACGCCACGGCGGCGGCGCATTCTCCGGCAAGGATCCCAGCAAGGTGGACCGCAGCGCCGCTTATGCGACCCGCTGGGTGGCCAAGAACATCGTGGCCGCCGGTCTGGCCAAGCAGTGCGAGGTGCAGGTGGCCTACGCCATCGGCGTGGCAAAGCCCGTCTCCATCATGGTGGACACCTTCGGCACCGGCGTCGTGGAGGACGAGAAGATCGAGAAGGCTGTGGAGAAGGTCTTTGACCTGACGCCTGCCGCCATCATCCGCACCCTCGACTTGCGCAAGCCCATCTACCGCAAGCTGGCTGCCTACGGCCACATGGGCCGCGAAGACCTCGGCGTGAAGTGGGAGAACACCGACCGCGTCGAAGAGCTGAAGGCTGCAGTCGCTGCCCTCTGAGCGCAAAAATAGAATAGAATGACTTTTATCGCAATTTTCAAAAATAGCGCCGATCAGAATAGCATATTTGCGATATGCAGTTTGCGGATGTTGCCTGTGCATTAAAAACGCAAACTGCTATAAGCCGGAGATTGTATGTTTTTTGTAAAAAACACATAGTCTCCGGCCTTTTTTGGAAAAAGAGATGTGCAAGGCGCAGAAAATGCGAGTTTTTAGTGTCGAAACGCCGAAAATGTGATAGAATATATACCGGATATGCACTTCAACGTCTGATTTTATCGACCGATAAAAGAAACATTAAGGAGCTGTAATTATGTCTGTCATTACCCCCAAGGATTGCTTCCACCAGCCTCAGGTCGCCGACCTGCGCCTCATCGCCTGCCCGGGTGCCGAGGAGCTGACCGACCTCATCGACAAGCATCTGGTGCGCTGGGCCGCTGAGGCCGGCTACGAGACCGAGAGCTTTGTCATCGAGAGCGCCTGCCCCCGTTTCCAGAGCGGCGATGCCAAGGGTCTGGTCAAGGAGTCGGTGCGCGGCGACGATATTTTCATCGTGGTCGATCCCGGCAACTACAGTGTGACCTACAAGCTGTTCAACTATGAGAACCACCTGTCTCCCGACGACCACTTCGCCAACCTCAAACGCCTCATTCAGGCTGTAGCGGGCAAGGCACACCGTGTGTCCGTCATCATGCCCAGCCTGTACGGCGGCCGTCAGCACCGCCGCGTGTCCCGCGAGAGTCTGGACTGCGCGGTGGCCCTGCAGGAGCTGCAGGCCATGGGCGTCAAGAATATCATCACCTTCGACGCACATGACCCCCGCCTGATGAACGCTGTGCCTCTGATGAGCTTCGACAACGCCATGCCTACCTATCAGGTACTGAAGAGCCTGCTCAAGAAGAATCCCGAGATCAGCTTCGACAAGGACAAGTTCATCGTGGTCAGCCCCGACGAGGGCGCGATGAGCCGCAATATGTACTTCTCCAGCGTGCTGGGCTGCAACCTCGGTATGTTCTACAAGCGCCGCGACTACACCCGCGTGGTTAATGGCCGCAACCCCATCGTGGCCCACGAGTATCTGGGCGACTCTGTTGAGGGCAAGACCGTCTTTGTGGCCGATGACATCATCGCATCCGGCGAAAGCATGCTGGAGGTCGCCACCAACCTGAAGGAGCGCGGCGCAAAGCGCATCATCGCCAACGCCACCTTCCCGCTCTTTACCAGCGGCCTCGAGAAGTTCGACAAGGCTGTGGCCAACGGCACTCTGGACTACGTCACCGGCACCAACCTGACCTACCGGATGCCTGAGCTGCTGACCCGCGACTGGTACGTCGATGTTGACGTCTCCAAGTACGCTGCTTATTTCGTCGTGGCCCTGAACCACGATATGTCCGTTTCCAGCATCATCGACCCCATCAAGAAGATCGAGGCCCTGCTGGCAAGCCGGAAATAATGACAGACGACCCCTGATATTCTTCCAATAGAAAAACACCTGCAATGCTGATGCACTGCAGGTGTTTTTTTGTTGTCATCAAAAGCTCTCCCCTTGGGAGAGCTGGCGCGAAGCGCCTGAGAGGGCAAGGATGTCATCGAGAAATAAAAAACACAGCGATAATATCAGCCCTGACAAAGGCCGGTGCATATCGCTGTGCAGATATTCTATGGAAACGGGCTTGCCCTCTCCGTCACCTTCGGTGACACCTCTCCCAAAGGGAGAGGCCGAGAGTCGGTTTATCGCAAGTCAAGAAATTAGTGCAACATTCAAACAGCATATTTGCGATATGCAATTCAACGCTGTTGCTGTTGCATTAAAAAGTTGAATTGCTATAATCCAGATCCTTCAGCGCTTCGAGCACACGCTGATATTCCTTCTCTACCGGAGGGAACAGCTCGTCGGCACTGTCAAGGCTGCCGCCGCGGAGCGCCTCGGTCAGGGCGCTTGCGGGGGCGTAGAGGGCATCGAAGCCGAGGTTCTGGCAGACGCCCTTGAGGGTGTGGGCGGCACGGAACGCCGTGGGGGCGTCCTGCGCTTCCAGCGCCTTTTTCAGGTTCGGGAAGCTGTCGTCCTGCGGGAATTTCAGGGCGAAGCGGCGGACGAAATCCGCGCTGGGCAGACGCTCCATCACGCCCTTATAATCGCCGCCGATGGCGGAATACATTTGTTCCAAGGTCATTTTTATACCTCATCCAAGAGAAGTTTCGTCAAAGGGAAGTCTTTTTTCTGGGGGGGGGCGGGGATATCCATCCCGGCCTCCTCTGCGAGGCGGTCTTTTACGTCACGCAGGCATTCCAGAAGCAGCGGGTTGAAGGTGCCATACGTTCCGGCTTCCAGTTCGGCGATGGCCTGCGCCTGCGGGAGGGCCAGATGCTTGTCCCCCTTGCCGACTAAGCAGTCATAGGCGTCGGCCAATGCGACCACCTGCGCCGCGATGGGGATGCTGTCACCCTTCAGGCCGTCGGGGTAGCCGCTGCCGTCCCAGCGCTCATGATGCCAGCGGCAGATCTGGAGAGCGAACTTCACCAGCGGCTCGTCCTGATACTGAGCCAGATTTTCCAGCATCTGCTCACCCAGAATGGTGTGGGTGCGGAGGATGGCCTTCTGCTCCGGCGTCGGGTCGGGGGCGTTGAGGACGCGGTTGTCAAGGGCCATCCGGCCAATGTCGTGGAGGGCGGCCGCTGTCGTGATGAGGCGGCGGTCGGCCCCGGTCAGACCGTAGCGGTCGGTCTTCTGGCAGAGCCGTTCCAGCAGGATGCCCGTGATCCGCTGCACCCGGGGGATGTGGTGGGAGCTTTCGCCGTAGTGGACCTCCATGACCTGACTGAGGATGCCGAACAGGATCTGGTCGTTCTTCTCGCGGTCGTAGAACTGCTGGGATACCATGGCCCGGAGCCGCCGCTGGCGGGCGTAGAGCCGGGTGATGTTGGTGACGCGGCGGTGGACGATGCGGGCGTCGAAGGGGCGGCTGATGTAGTCCGAAGCGCCCAGCTCGTAGGCGCGGCGGACGGTCTGGGCGGAGTCCTCGCTGGAGATCATCACGACGGGGAGGTCTTCGAGCAGGCCCTGCGCCGCCATCCGGGACAGCACATCGAAGCCGTCCATGTCGGGCATCACGATGTCCAGCAGCACGATGGAAAGCTCAGGGCCGCGTACATTTAGAATCTCGAGACACTCTGCCCCATTGGAGGCTTCCAGAACCTCGAAATCGTCGGAGAGAATCTCGGAAAGGATGTCCCGATTCATGGGGGAGTCGTCCACGATGAGGACCGTCGGGCGATGGACGTTCCCGGAGCAGACGGAGCTGGGGGCGACGTCCTCGGTGACGACGGTGTTCTTGCAGCGCTTGGCAAGATACATCCTCTTATCGGCCACTACTACCGCATCGCTGATGGGGATGTCTGCGGCCATCATGCCGCCGATGCTGGCGGAGAGCTGCAGCTTGCTGAACTCGGGCAGGTGGGCCACGGAGATGCGCTTGCTGATGTACCGGAGCTTCTGGACGAAGTGCCCGGCGGAGATGTCAGGCAGGATGAGCAGCAGCTCGTCGCCGCCGTACCGCACCAGCATATCGGTGGAGCGGATGCAGCGGTGGATGATGGAGGCGATGAGCCGGAGCGCCGCGTCGCCTGCCGCGTGGCCGAAGGTGTCGTTGCAGAGCTTGAAGTCGTCGATGTCGATCATGGCGACACCGGCGTTGAGGTATTTGTGCTTCAGCTCCTCTTCATAAAAGCGGCGGTTGTAAGCCCCGGTGAGGGGGTCCGTGTAGAGCTGCTCGTCGGAGTGGAGCGTCTGCAGGGCGCTGGAGTCCAGCGGAAGGACCATCTCGATAACGGATGGCTCACCATCGACCTCAACATAGCGGGCGGTGGCCTGGTAGAGCTTGCTGCCCATCGTTTCCAGCTTGGTGCACTGGCATTTTCCGGCCAGCGCCTCGCGGCCCACACAGCTGGTGCAGGGGTGGGCGCTTTTCCAAGGCGGATAACAGGGCTGCTCCGCTAATATCTTCCGGTCAAGCAGACGGACGATGGGGAATATCTTGCGCAGGCAGGCCATTTCCTCTTCGGCCTGCTGGCGCGTCATAGTATGGTCGGTAAGTTCGGACATGTGTCGCTCCTATGATAACGGGGGATGATGACGTGGGAGGGGGCAGAAAAAACTGCGGACCTTCTGCGACAAACAATTATATATAAGACTATGTTACCACAAGGAGGGGAAGGTCGTCAATGCAGGAAGATGGATTTCCCAAAAGGAATGGAAGTTTCCCGGGAAACCTGACAAAATAGAAATTTGGCGCAGACCGATAAAATTGTTGCATCTTCGGGCAGGGGAGACAGAAGATCCTGTAACCATTTTGCAAGAAATTACGCACAGACACACGATTTTTGGACGTAAGTTGCACAAACATGAAAAATTGTGCCGCTTAACAAAAAGATTTTGGGATACAACAGAAGCTCTTGTGGAACACGCACAAAATATGATAAAGAATCTTGGTGATTTGTTCTATTGCGAACGGTTCCGCAGATGGTTATAATACAAACAGAAACCGCGAAACGTGCAAAGAGTGCGATTTGCGAAATGCTGTGACAAGCGTAATGAAGGAGAACAAAATTATGAAAATGATCTCTCGTCGTGACTTCCTGAAGGCCTCCGCTGTTGTGGGTGCTGCTGGTGTCCTGACTGCCTGCGGCGGTTCCTCTGCCTCCACCGCTGCTTCCTCTACTGCAGCTTCTACCGCTGCTTCCTCTACCGCCGCTGCTTCCGGCTCTGCCAACATCGGCGTCTGCATCTATCAGTTTGCGGATAACTTCATGACCCTGTACCGCACCGATCTGGAAGAGTACCTGAAGGATATGGGCTACTCCGTCACCATCGTCGATGGCAAGAACGACCAGAACACCCAGACCGAGCAGATCAACACCTTCCTGCAGCAGGGCGTGGACGTGCTGGTCATCAACCCCGTCCAGACCACTTCCGCACAGACCATCGTGGACACCATCTCTCCCTCCGGCACCCCCATCGTCTTCATCAACCGCGAGCCGGACAAGAGCGTTCTGGACTCCTACGCAGACAAGTGCTGCTACGTCGGCGCTGACGCACGTCAGTCCGGTACTTATCAGGGCGAGCTGATCCTCGAGACCGAGACTCAGGGCGACATCAACGGCGACGGCAAGATCACCTACATCATGTGCAAGGGCGACCCCGAGAACATCGACGCTCAGTACCGCACCGAGTACTCCATCAAGGCTCTGACCGACGCCGGCAAGGAAGTCGAGTGCCTGTACGAGTACCTCGACAACTGGGATCAGACCACTGCACAGCAGGACGTCGCAAACGCTCTGGCACAGTACGGCGAGAAGATCGAAGTCGTCTTCTGCAACAACGATGCAATGGCACTGGGCGCTCTGCAGTCCCTGCAGCAGGCTGGCCGCACCGTCGGCAAGGACGTCTATCTGGTCGGTGTTGACGCACTGAGCGAGGCTGTCCAGAATGTCGTCGATGGCAACATGACCGGCACCGTCCTGAACGATGACGTGGGTCAGGCTACCGCCGCTGCCGCTGCCACCAAGCTGTTCGTCGAGGGCAGCAAGGTCGAGCAGTACTACTGGGTCGACTACGTCAAGGTCACCAAGGAGAACGCTGCACAGTACATCAAGTAAGCAGCCCAAACCCTATCGTTGCAAGGTGCGCAGTGAACCAATAAGGCTTGATTGAAAGCTAAAAAAGCGCGTGCGTGCGAGAAAAAATCTCCGCGCACGCGCCTTGTTTTGAAAAGCCGATGGAAAAAACGGCACTTTTGAGACCCATAGACAAGGAGGCTCTGAGGAATGTCAGAATACCGTCTGGTAATGAAAGGCGTGGTAAAGACCTTCCCCGGCGTGAAAGCGCTGGACCACGCGCAGTTGGAGCTTCGCCCCGGCAAAGTCATGGCCCTGATGGGCGAGAACGGCGCTGGTAAGTCCACTCTGATGAAATGCATGTTCGGCATTTACAAGATGGATGAGGGCGAGATCGAGTACGAAGGCCAAAAGGTCAACATCCCCACCCCGCTGGATGCACTGAACCGCGGCATCGCAATGGTGCATCAGGAGCTGCAGCCCATCCCGGCCCGCACCGTGGCAGAGAATATCTGGCTGGGCCGCTACCCCACCAAGAAGGCTGGCCCCATCACCATCGTGGATCACGCCAAGATGTATAAGGACACCGACGAACTGCTGAAAAAGCTGAAGCTGGATATCAAGTCCCACGCGAAGCTGGGCAGCCTGAGCATCGCACAGATGCAGATGGTGGAGATCGCAAAGGCCGTCTCCGCAAACTGCAAGGTGCTGATCCTGGACGAGCCGACCTCCTCGCTGACCGCGAACGAAGTCGAGTCGCTGTTCCGCATCATGAACGAGCTGAAGGAGCAGGGCGTCGCTCTGGTCTACATCAGCCATAAGATGGACGAGATCAAGGTCATCGCCGACGAAGTCACCATCATGCGTGACGGCCACTACATCGGCAAGTGGGACGTCGCCAACATGACCAAAGAGGAGATCATCGCCAAGATGGTCGGCCGTGAGCTGTCCAACCTGTATCCCCCGCTGGAAAATCACCCCTCCGATGAGATCATGATGAAGGTGGAAGACTTCACCTCCATCCATCCGCGCTCCTTCCGCCACTGCAGCTTCGAGCTGAAGAAGGGCGAGATCCTTGGCGTGGCAGGTCTGGTGGGCGCACAGCGCACTGAGCTGATGGAAGGCATCTTCGGCCTGCGCGCTCACACCGCCGGTAAGGTGTGGATCAAGGGTCAGGAAGTCGCCATCAAGCAGCCCCGCGACGCCATCCAGCACAGCGTGGCTCTGCTGACCGAGGACCGCCGCGCCACCGGCATCATGGGCGTGCTGAGCGTGGCCGACAACATCTCTATCGCCTCTCTGGACGCGCTGCGCAAAGGGCCTATCATGCTGGACGATAAGAAGATCCTCGAGCTGGTGGCCACCAACAAAGAGAAGATGGCCATCAAGGTGCCCAGCCCCAAGACGGCGATCAAGAGCCTGTCCGGCGGCAACCAGCAGAAGGTGCTGATCGCCCGCTGGCTGGCCAATAACCCCGATGTCCTCATTCTGGACGAGCCTACCCGAGGCATCGACGTCGGCGCAAAGTACGAGATCTACTGCATCATCGCCGAGCTGGCCAAGCAGGGCAAGAGCATCATCATGATCTCCTCGGAGATGAGCGAGATCATCGGTATGTCCAACCGCGTCATGGTCATGTGCGATGGCCGCATCACCGGCTTTATCGACGGCAAGGACGCTACGCAGGAGAACATCATGGCTCTGGCGACCCAGTTTGAGACCGCGCCCGAAGCGGCGGCGGCCAATCAGTAAACAAGGAGGCTGTCTATCGTGGAAGCTACCAAGAAAGTAACGGGCAAGTCTGTAAAGAAGTGGCTGGGCAACAACGCCATCATCGTTCTGATGCTGGCCGTGTCCCTCATCGTCGGCATCATCCACCCCAACTTCTTCGCACTGGCCAATATCATCAACCTGTTCAAGAACGTCTCGATCCGCTACATCATCGCGCTGGGCATCTCCGGCTGTCTGATCACCACAGGCAACGACCTGTCCGCAGGCCGTCTGGCTGGTTTTGCCGCCTGTCTGGCCTGTATCTTCGCCCAGACCGAGGGTGCTGCTGGTAAGTTCTACCCCAATATGCCCACCCTGCCCACCCCCGTGGTCTTCATCCTCGTCATCGCCATCTGCGCCATCGTGGGCCTGTGCAACGGCCTCGTGGTCAGCTACCTGAAGGTCCAGCCCTTTATCGCTACGCTGGGTATGCAGCAGGTGGTCTACGGTATCTGCCTCGTCTACACCGGCGGTACCCCCATCGGCTCTCTGAACAAGGACTTCACCTCTCTGGCCTCCAACACCATCCTCGGTGTTCCTGTGCTGATCGTCATCGCCCTCTTCGTGGCCTGCTGCTTCTGGTTCCTGTACAACAAGACCCGTCACGGCAAGTATATGTACGCCATCGGCGGCAACGAGGCTGCTGCTGAGGTGGCCGGTGTCAACGTTTACGCCACCAAGATCCGCATCTACATCCTGGCTTCCTGCATGTTCGGTCTGGCAGGCTGCCTGCTGGCTGCAAAGTCCGGCGGCGCATCCGTCAACACTGCAATGGGCTATGAGCTGGATGCCATCGCAGCTTCCACCATCGGCGGCGTTTCCACCACCGGCGGTGTTGGCACTGTCCCCGGCATCCTCGTCGGCGTGCTGGTCTTCGAGCTGATGAAGGTCGCTCTGCAGTTCATGAACGTCAACTCTTCCTACACCTACATCGTGCAGGGCCTTGTCATCATCGTGGCTGTCGCCATTGATATTCGCAAGTACCTCGCAAAGAAGTAAATCCCCCTGAAGAGAGCGCTTATCGGGCCGCCCACTCATTGCAGTGGGCGGTCTACTTTGTTATAATAGGAATAGCCCTCTCAGGCGCTTACGCGCCAGCTCTCCCAGAGGGAGAGCCATTGGCAGGCCGGGAAACTTCGCCTCTTCGCCAGAGGCTCCCCTACTAGGGGAGCTGTCGAGCGTATGCGAGACTGAGAGGTTGTACGGAGACGAGCCTATCCTCGAGCCAAAGCCTCTCCCTTTGGGAGAGGTGGCACGCCGCAGGCGTGACGGAGAGGGCAAGGATGCTGGCGGGAAAGTATGAGCGCGGCGGCTACATCGCTCTGATAAAGAGTCTGCCCATCGCTGTGCAGCGGCTCTGTCGTGCCGGGCTTGCCCTCTCAGGCGCTCACGCGCCAGCTCTCCCAGAGGGAGAGCCTTCCCGAAGGGGAGAACACCATCTAAAAACAGGAGACACAACTATGACCGAAAAAGAACAAGCCGCCCGCGAGGCGGAGCTGGCCCGACGGGAAGCCGCTCTGGCAGCCCGTGAAGCCCAGCTGGAGCAGGAGCAGTCCAAGCTCGAAGCCGCCCGTGCAAAGGGCACAGAGGGCCGGAAAACGCTGCTGAACAACAACGACCCCGACTTCGTCAACCCCAAGGAAAAGCTCTACGACAAATTTCCCCTGACGGTGCACCAGATGGACATTATCATCGGGGTGCTGTTCGCCCTCATCATCCTGTTTCTGGTGCTGGGCATGACCCATACCAGCTTTTTCGGGCTGTTCGGCGGCTGAACTACGGCCCTCCCCGGGGTGCACCTGCAAAAATAAGCGCAGAAAAAAGCCCTTCGCCAGACAAAAATGGCGAAGGGCTTTTGCTGTTGCTGTGAGCGTTTACAGCAGGACGTACTTGAGGATGAAGAGGATGGTCAGAACGTACATCAGGGGGCTGATCTTCTTCTCCTTGACCTTGCCGGTGACGACATTGATGATGGTCCAGGAGATGACGCCGATGGCGATGCCCTCCGAGATGCTGTAGGCAGTGGGCATGGCCAGAATGGTCAGGAAGGCGGGGATGCCCTCGCTGGGGTCAGAGAAGTCGATCTTGACGGCAGAACCCATCATGTAGAAGCCCACGATGATGAGGGCCGGAGCGGTAGCGAAGGAGGGGATGGTCAGGAAGAGGGGGCTGAATACCACGGCCAGCAGGAACAGCACGCCGGTGGTCATGGAGGTCAGGCCGGTGCGGCCGCCCTCGGTGACGCCGGAAGCGCTCTCGACGAAGGTGGTGGTAGTGGAAGTGCCCAGCACGGCACCGGCGCAGGTGGCGATGGAGTCGGCCATCAGCGCGCCCTTGATGTGGGGCAGCTTGCCCTCCTCGTCCAGCATATCGGCCTTGGAAGCGACGCCGATGAGGGTGCCCAGCGTGTCGAACAGGTCAACGAAGAGGAAGGAGAACATGACGGCGAAGAAGTTCAGGATGCCCACGCCGGAGAAGTCGGTCTTGAACACCTGTCCAAAGGTCTTGCCCAATGCGGAGAAGTCGAAGCTGACAAAGCTGGTGGGGATGACGGAGTACATCCCTGCGTCGGGGTTGGGGACATAAATGCCAGTCAACTCGCAGACGATGCCGAGCACCCATGTGATGAGGATGCCGTAGAGGATGCCGCCCTTGACGTGCTTCACCAGCAGGATGGCGGTGATGACCACGCCCAGCAGAGCGAGGATGGCGCCCACGCCCACAGAGGAGAAGGTCTCGCCCTTGAAGTGCTGGTAGGTGACGAGGGTGGAGTCGCTGTTGACGATGAGCTTAGCGTTCTGCAGGCCCACGAAGGCCACGAACAGGCCGATGCCCACGCTGACAGCGCTCTTAAGGGTCATGGGGATGGCGTTGAAGATGCCCTCACGCACGTTGGTCAGGCTCAACACGATGAAGATGATGCCCTCGACGAAGACGGCCATCAGGGCCAGCTGCCAGCTGTAGCCCATCGTGAGAACGACGGTGTAGGCAAAGTAGGCGTTCAGGCCCATGCCGGGGGCCAGCGCGAAGGGGTAGTTGGCCAGCAGAGCCATCAGGGCAGTGCCCACGAAGGATGCCAGAGAGGTGGCGATCAGGACTGCGTTGGCATCCATGCCGGAAGCGGAAAGGATGCTGGGGTTGACCGCAAGGATGTAGGCCATCGTCATGAAGGTAGTGATACCGGCCATGACTTCGGTCTTGACGTCGGTGTGGTTCTCTTTCAGGTGAAAGATTTTTTCGAACATGAAAGTTCCTCCTGTCTTTGTGTGAAACTCCCGCCGCCCGCAAGCAGCCGGGAAAGAACGAAGACTATTGTAGCACGGGCGTCCGACATTTGTCCACTGAAAAAATACAAAAAAGTCACGTTTTTGCAAAAGATGATGAATGAGTACGACTTTTGGAATGCTTATTCCGGCAATCGTACATGAAAATATTCACCATGCCGCCCATGGACTTGTGCCGTAGAACGCCTTGACGCTGGGATGGGTAAAGTCGGAGAGCGTGTCTTTTTCTTGGAAAATATCAAAATAGCTGTTGACAAAACGGGAAAGCTATGATAAACTAAACTGGTCGTACGGCAACGGACACAAATGAATAAGGGCGTGTTCCCGAGTGGCCAATGGGGACAGACTGTAAATCTGCTGCTTTCAGCTTCGGTGGTTCGAATCCACCCGCGCCCACCAAACAAGAAAAATCCGAACCTGTTTCCGATTGGAGAAGGGTTCGGATTTTTCGTTTTCTTCGGGTTTGAAAATGAAGGCTCCCGTGGACGACGCAAAACTCCGATACCTTGTCATAGACCGTAAGCCACTAACAAGATTTGGAGGGTATGATTATGAAGTACGATGCAAGGGCTTGCCATTTCAACATGGATACCGGGTGCGTGGAACTGCTACTCCGGGATGGGAGAAAAATTTCCATTGACGGCACCGGGGTCGAGGATGCGCTGGACGTGACTATGGCACAGCAGACGGAACTGGACTACCTCATCTACAATGATCCGCTGGGCTATGCAGATTTGATTCTGAACGGTGACCCGGAGGAATATTTGAAGAATGTGGCCGGGAGCCATAGGTTAGAAGATTAAGGACAAAAAAAATAAAGTGTTCTTCCAGAAAGTCTAGCATCCGACCGATACCGTCCGTCAGACGCTCGGTGAAGCCGCGTTCCTCATGCAGCTCAGATTGCAGATAATAATTCTCGTCCCGCAGCCTACGGTTTTCCTGTTCAAGCCGCTGCTGCCGCTGTGCTTCTTCCAGCCGCTTTTGCATGGACGGCACTTGCGACCGCAGACGGGTGTTTTCCGCTGTCAACTCTTTTACCTTTTGCCGATCCGTCACGCTGCGCAGCGCCATTTTCTTTAATTGCTCGACTTGATCCACCGTCACGCCCTTTACTGCCCCTGTGAGCGTCTTTTCTGGCTGAATATCCTTCATGGATACAATTTACCCTGTCTGCCTCCTTTAAGAGCCGTACAGTGCCTTTCAGAGCGTCTCGTTGCCGTTCCAGCTCGGCAACTTCCTGCTCAACTGCCGCTGTCTGCTGCTGCACCGCTTCCAGTCTCGCCGCCGCTTCCTTGAACTGCGGTAAGTCCATGTGTGGTCTGTTCGTGCCGAGAGAGATAATTTCAAAATCGTGCCGCTGGGCAATCTCCGTCAGAGCTTCTTTCTCTCGCTCCATCCACGCCGCCCATTCAGTCTGCTTTCTGCCGACACCAACAAACCCCTGCTGCTTCAACGCCTGTTTCATGGATACCCTGGTCGCAAGTCCTCTGGACTGCTCCGTTGCCACAGGGATAAAATCGACATGGAGATGGGGCGTTGCCTCGTCCATGTGCAGCACCATATTGAACACCCGCAGATGGGGGTTGCGTTCTGCAAAGGAATCCGCAAAATCTTTCAGAGCTGCCGCAGCCCGTTCTCCATCCGGCGTACCGCACCCACAGTCGCTCATGTTGCCGATCTGGAAGATCGCTTCATGGAACAGCTTTTCCTGTTTGCTCTGCCGGATATGCTCATAGTAGTCCGGTATCTTATCTCTCGTTTTGGTTTTCTTTGCGTTGTAGGCTGTGAGAGCTTCATCAAAAACCATGTGGTAGACCTGCTTCAGATCCTCGTTGCAAAAAGTGATATTCTGCTCCGTTCGGCTCTGGTCTACATTCGCCGCAGAGAAGCTACGGTTGTTGTGCCGGATGCTTCCCGCACCTGTCATGCCCGAAATCGTAACTCCCATAAAATCGCCCCCTTTCCGCTTAATCTTCCGTTCTCTATTTTATCATAAACTTCCGCTAAAAACAACCTCTTTGTTACTTTCTGGTGAGAAAGTAAAACGCAAAAGCACTTTCACACCGCCGCCCCCTTTTGTGCCCGGCAGTGTGAAAGTGCTTTGCGCGCTCCCGCGGGGAGAAAGGGGCCAATTGCTATTATGCTACAACTGGCCCCTTTCACTAAAGTTAAATGTTAATTTTACGGAACAATGCCAGTAACCGTTCTCGATACAACACCACCAGAAATCTCGCCAGTAGCATCTACATCAATGTTAAAATCTGCGCTTATCGTAGTTCCAGAAGCAAAAGTTTTTCCTGTATATTTAAGACAGGTTAAGGTGTACTTAGGGATACCAAAATCATCCTGATAGTTGACGGAAATAGTCTTAGTCTTTGAGTAAGACCCTGTTGTCTTATACTTCCATACAATAGATCCTGTTATTTTTTGTAACAAGGTTGTTCGGCACTGCGCTATAATGGAAAAGTACAACTCATCAACATAGTGAATATTAGTAGTCACATTAACTGTTGCAATAGCTCGATTTCCTTGAACAGTATATGGGATTCCGCATTCTTCAAGTTCAGACTTCATCTCATCAAGTTCATCCAAACTCAAAGAAACTGGGATCTCAAATGTTTCTGAAGCTATAATACCTTGCTCTGCACTCATAGCCACATCTTCATCAGACGCCGCAAATGCCGTCATAGAAAGAGAGCACAACATTACAACCGCCAAGAACAGAGAAACAAGTCTTTTTCTTATCATACTGAAATCTCCTTTTTTGATTATTTTTTAGGGAAAGTCAACTCAAAGCAAACTCAAAACATTGGAAACCCTCCATTCTATATATCTGGGGTTTAACCCAAAACCGTACTTACGCCTTAGCGACAATTGAATATCTGGCAAAATATCTGCCAGCACTATGTTCCCTTTTTGGGGGAGAACACAGCTAATATCTGTATCAAAATAGTCATCTTGAACATTCACAACTTTATTTTTATAAAAAATTCTTAAGTTACTCTGATTTTGTATGATTAGACTCCACTCATCAGAAATAGCTTCGATCTGAGCAGCAGATAACATAACGCAATCTTTTTTCAGCGAATCGGCTATCTCTCCTGGGGAGAAATCACTATAACTAATAATACCTTGCAATTGCGGTCTACTAACGTAAATAGTAATCGCTACATCTCGAAAAAAAGTTATTGCTGCAAACAAACCACAAATTTCAGCAGGGCAAAAGCTATATAAAATAGTCAACGGGTGTTCAACTAAAGAATTTTTCGCAAGCGACACATCACTAAAATCTGCCCAATTTATATACTGTAGCATATCACCATCTGTTACAGCAAAAATCGAAAAATCTTTTGAACAATAATACACCCTCTGAATTCCTCCTGCTTTTAATGAATTAAATAAATTTCTATCAAAAACAAGATAATTCATAGCATCTATTTTTTTCATTATGCAACCACTTTCTCCATCTTTATATCTCCTAACTGTCTTCGCCAAAAAACAACCGACTAAACCACCCTCTTTTTTGAGGTTTATCATCCACCACTTCTCGCATTTCCCCACCAGAAGTCAACCTCTGTTGAAGTGTTCCCGCATGAAGTGCCTGAGCTACCTGTGCGGTCTGTTGCGCCGCCACCAATGCCGAGCTGACATCTGCCAGTCTTGCGTTCAGTTCCTCGATCTGCTTATCCTTTACTTCAAGCTGCTCATTTTTACGGTCTAATTCCCTTTGCAACATGGAAATCAACACATCTTCCGAGGTTTCGCCCATCACCTAAATAATGCTGATATATAGCGGTTTTTTGGCTTTCGCTGATTGCGAAACTTCCTTTCGCATCTTTCGAAACATGGTTTCGCCGACACCACGCTCTGACCGCCTGTTCTGACACGCCACATTCTGCCGCTATTTCCGTTATAACACCCGCCATATATCATCACCACTCTTTCGTTTGGATCGATTCTCAAAACAAATCGCTATGAGAACCCGTCCTAATCAATTTCAAAATTAAAGTCTCTCTGACAGCCTTGTAAACAAGCAACCAATCCGGCTCAATGTGGCACTCTCTCATGTCCTTATAGTTTCTGGAATTAGTGAGAGCGTGATCTCGGTATGCCTCCGGCAATGGTTGCTCATTGCATAACAGCGTAATGACTTCTTCCAGCTTCTTCGGATTGCAGCCCCGTTTTACCGCAAGCTTATAATCTCGTTTGAACTGCCCCGTAAACTCCGGCTTAAGCATTAAGTGCCTCCATCAAATCACAGACGCTGTCAAACGGGCCAAACATATCCTCGCCCTTGTCTGCCGCTTCCATCGCAGCATAGGTAGTGGCGTTCGGCTCGTCAACCTTGACCTCAAAGGGAAGTCCATGACACCTAAGTGCCTGGCGATAAAAAATCCCCGTTGCCGTACTCAAATCCATTCCCAAAGTCTTAAAAAGAGCTGCCGCCTGTGCTTTCAGCTCCGGCTCCATTCTAATCGTCATATTTCCTTTAGCCATACATAGCACTCCTTTCTCATCACATAGCTTGCACTTATATTATACTCAACATTCATTCGTTTTGCAAGTGCGTTGCAAATATTATTTGTATCTTTTCTGTGAACACCGTTTTTCTATATGGTAACACCGCAGCGTGCACATTTAAGGGTTGAAAAAGCCTTATTTTATGCGGTTTTCCAGCCTCGTTTTTGGTGGGTGGTAATAAAACCCTTACCCGCCTCCAAAACGCCTTACAGGGCATTTCTGGTGCGTTTACAGCCCTTTCTTAAAATTCTCCACCAACAAATCGCTCAAAGCCTGTGACGGGCGTATTTTGACCGTTATATGCCCCTCCGGTATAGTGTCCCACCATTTGCGAATGGTGGGATAAGTCAATCCCGTCTCCCTTTTGCAATGGCTTTTCGTTCCCCCCGGATGTTGCTGCCGCCATTCATAGACCGTTTTCTGCGCCGTTCCGCTTCCAGATGGGCGTCCACCATTCGTACATTCCCCGATGCCAACCTTAAATTGTCTATTCATATTCATGTACTGCATGTGGAGTTTTTGTGATCGTCCATTCCGTCTATTCCTCTCGATACGAACATCGGTCAGAGCTTCAATATCAGAAATCGTGAAATTGTAATACTCCTTGTCGTAGGCCTCCAGCGCACTCCGTATATCTTCCTCGGTCAATGCGTTCTCATGCTTCACCATCTGTAGATCATCAAAAGCCTGTTTCATGTCCTGCCGGAGCTGCTGCTTCGACACACCGCATTTGTAGGCATAAATGGCAAGACACATCAGAAAGAAATACCGATGCCCACCCTTTATCTCCCCGATCTGCCGCATCCACCAATGGAGGTGTGCCCAACTGGACACACCTCGGTGAGATACATCTATATAAGGCAGGGCGTTCCCTTTACTGGGAGCGTCCTGCTGTTTTTATGCTGCAACAGGCAAGGCTTGTAGAGCTTCCTGTTCTTTCAGCCACACCTCGTATTCACGCTGGCCTTCCTCACTGTTGAAAAACTCAACCATGGAGGGATAAAAGCAACGTGCCAGCGCCTTGATTGCTTCATCCGGGTAGCCGGATTTGTTCGACTTCTTCTTTTTGTTCAAAT
>ONZS01000951.1_pt1 | contig 19876 bp, 19 predicted proteins | sample 1670921 | NCBI WGS metagenome assembly ONZS01 (sample SAMN06348104, study PRJEB24527) | human gut metagenome | biome: human gut; feature: ankylosing spondylitis patient; material: feces | host: Homo sapiens | place: China | collected 2015-10 | reverse complement strand
TTTCAAAGATTTCTTTTGTTCTCTCTGACATCTTATCGTCCAGCATCTTTCTGCTCCTTTCTGTCTGTGGTTTCTGTCATTGTTTTTATTTTCAGTATACTTAATTATTAATTTACAGTCAACTTAAATTTTTAAGTTCTACAAACCCACCAAAAAAGGAGCGGAAAAACTGACAGATAGAACAAAATAAAAAACTTCTTTTCGAAAATTAACCGTTACTTTTATCCCCTGCTATATTTTCTGAAATTTTTTTATTTGATACATCAGTACCTCTTTCTCTCGGGAATTCGTTTCTTTGTCTAGCCATTCCAAAGCAGCCGGAACATTGAGTTCAAATCCTTTCCCAAAATAATTGAGCATTTTTTCATGAGAGCCACAAAACGGTCTGGCAATCACTCTTTTTACATTATCTTCTATTGAAAAATTCCAGTTTACGCTCAAATTTGCCGTCAACAAAGATACTCCATTATCAAAAATAGGAGCCGGTACAAATATACCATCCTGAAATACAACTGCCAGATTATTAAGATGTCTGTCTTCATTTAAAATAATCCAGTCTAACGTAAAAATTTTCTTCATATAATCCGTAATGTCAATTAAACATGTTTGTTTTATAAAGTTAACCACATACCCAATCCGTTCTTCCATTGTTTCCATTCGCCCAATCACTTCAGATAAATCTTTACCAAACTCATTATAATAAAGTCTGTAAAAAGTAATTAATTCTTCTCCTGGATTTAAAAAATTTTTACTTCGACACCCCATATTTTGGTTAATATATCCTTGCTCATATTCTACATATTCACTCTGTTCCAAAGTAGAAAAACTTAATAATTTAGAACACAAATATTCTGTTCTTCCTTCATGTCCTCTGTTATCTTTTTTGTACCAGTAATTATCTTTTCTATATTTGATCTGACTTCCTTCACTTGTTCCTGACTGAATTACAATATATTCATCACTGATTGTTTCCTGAAACATATTCACCTCACTAATACATCCTTACTTGTAAGCTTCTCTCCCGGAAATCTGAACCATATATAATCATTATAAGATACGCCATGAGTCTTACGCACGATTTCATATGGATTATAATACTTAAGTCCCAAATGCCTCAGAATTTCATCAATATCTGCTCTGTTTCTATCCCAACAACGCAGTTCTAAGATTTTATTTAACTGATACCTTGTCATATTCTTATCTGCAAATAGCTGCTTTAATGGATGTTCCACGAATCTGGAAACTGTAACTCTGCCACCTTTTACATAAACTCTTGCTGTGATTTCATCTTTCCAATATACTTCAAAGGTATAATCTTTCAATAGAGATTCTTTCTCTCTTTCACGCTCTAATGACTTAACAAAAGTCTCTAAAGGTTTTTTTAGTTTTTCTAATTCCTTCTTATTTTCCAACAGTTCCTGTTTACGAAGCAGATTTTGTTCTTCTTTCCAGATAATTCCCGGTTGTACAGGGGCAAGATATCTGGAATGTACTTTCCCTTCTGAACGCCATTGTTCATAATAATATATTTTTCCTTTAACCGACTTCGTAATGATAGATTTCCGATGCAAATCCATTGTTCCAAGTTCATATCCAATCATACGAAGCTTCTGTTGAACATCTTCCAATTCCTGTTTCGACTGCCTGTAAATACTTTCAGATCTTTCCATTCCTTTTTCCCTCCAGACATGCACCTTACTAGTCTCTATTTTTATGTTATCATACAATATCATTTTTTTCAATTATGTAGGATATGTTTTTAATACATAAAAATAAAGAAAAAACTTCTTTTCAAAAATCATAATAGATTTTAAAAAGAAGTTTCTCTGTATAGCATTTATAATCTTTTATATATCTGTCCCCTATTTCCTGCATTAATTACAGTTACAATCAATTTTACATTCTTTTTTACATTCTTTTTTACATTCCTCCAGAGAATATTCCTCCTCTTTCTCCGGATCTGTATCATTCAATAATTAACTTACTTCTGTGGGATCATGGCAACCTTTTTCCACTGATAGGTTCCATTATCGACTGTCATTACTGCCATGGTGATCTCCTGGTCGAAGCGTCTGGGGCCGCAGCTTCCCGGGTTTAGCCATAGACGGTTGTCTATCATTTTTTCGAAGTATTTATGGGTGTGTCCGAAGATGACTACCTGTGTGTCTTTTAAATCCCAGTCCACATCTTTTTTATTGTGGGTCATGAAAAATTTTACGCCTTCTATGGTGAAGTGTAAGGTTTTCGCCATTCCTTCTGCCCACTCCTTGTCATTATTTCCGCGGACTACATAGATGGAGCCCATCATACGAAGCGTATCCAGGATTTCCGGTTTGTTTACGTCACCTGCGTGGATAATGCAGTCACAGTCTTTTAAAATTTCCAGTATTTCCGATCTGAGCAGGCCATGAGTGTCTGAGATAATTCCTATTTTCTTCATATATTATTTCCTCACCGATTATTCTCTTATAGGCAGTTTTCTAATTTCATCATTCCATGTTTAATTTTCATCAAACAGTTGTATTTTTCCATATTCACCATCATACCCCGGAATTCTCTTCACTTTTCCGGTTCTTACATTCTCAATTCCTTCTGCAATCCGTTCTCCTGCACAGGATTTAATATCTTCTGACGGTACGTTTCGCAGAATGTCGAATTCTGTTCCCAGTGTCTGAATCATCTGTTCAAAACATCCCTGTACTTTCTTGCTTGCAGTGGAATATCCCATACATGCAGAAATTACTTCCGGCAGAGGTACAAGACTTTCATATTTCTTGCCGTCTTCTTTCACAAAACCTTCCGCTCTGTCTGCAAGCTGTTCTACTCTGTGATCTACGCCCATGGTCAGCTTCTTTCCGCAAACGGGACAAATTCCACCCATACGTTCTGCTTCTACAGGACTTAATGATACACCACACTTTCTGTGTCCATCGAAATGATATTTCCCCTCTTCAGGAAAAAATTCTACTGTTCCTTCCAGTCCCTGGCCAGTCTGAATTGCCTGATAAAGTCCCTCATAGGAACAGTCAATATCCAACAGATTCGCCTCACGTCCCAGCTTAGACGGAGAATGTGCATCTGAATTGGATACAAGTTGATAGCGGTCCAGTTTGGAAATTCTCCAGTTCATAGCCGGATCAGAGGAAAGTCCGGTTTCCAGTGCATGCACATACGGTGTCAGTTCCTCGAAACATTCCTCTACAGAATCAAATCCTGATTTCGCACCTAATACAGAGAAATGGGGTGTCCAGATATGAGCCGGGATCAGAATTCCTTCCGGACATACATCCATCATCATTTCCAGAAGATCATGACTGTCCAGACCAAGAATCGGGCGGCCGTCAGAGTGAATATTTCCAATTTTCTCCAGACGCTGAGCCATGGCATCTGCTGCCTCCAGACTTGGAAGCAAAATCACATTGTGTACTTTTCTGGTCTTTCCGTTTTTCTTATAAATAGAACTGATTTCCCCGGAAACAACAAAACGTGTTCCTTCTCCCGGAAATTTCCGGCTATCTTCTTTTACATATTCATCTCTGAGACGATACAGGCCGTTTCCCTCTGAAACAAGTCTCTCCTTCAGTTCTTCTCTCCATACCGGATGCGTGAAATCACCTGTTCCGATCAGAGAAATCCCTTTCTTTCTCGCCCAGAAATCCAGATTCTCAGGCGTACCTTCTTTACTTGTCGCCATGGAAAATCTGGAATGAATGTGCAGATCAGCTATTGTTTTCATTATTCATTATAACCTCCATCCATTCTCTTTCAGCCATAACTTGTACGTTTCATACTCCGGCATTACTTTTTCGACCTCGTCCCAGAATGCCTTCGAATGATTCATCTCTTTCAGATGGCAGAGTTCATGTATCACTACATAATCCAGCACTTCCGGCGGTGCAAGTATCAGTTTCCAGTTAAAATTCAGATTCTTCTCACTGCTGCAGCTTCCCCATCTCGTTTTTTGCTCTCTGATGGTGATATTGCGGTAAGAAACGCCCATGAGTCTGGCAAAATAAGAAGCTCTTTTGGTAATCGTTTCTTTTGCTTTTCGTATATAGACATTCCGTTTTGCCTCGCTCAGATCTGCACTCAATGGCTTCTCTTCCCTGTATTCTTTTGTCCGTTCCAGACATCCCAGAACCCACTCCTGCTTCTGGTTTACAAATCTTTTGATCCGCGGCAGACCTGTACGGAGCGGTGCACGGACAATCACATTTCCATCCCTGCGCACCTCCAGAGTCATGGTTTTTCGGGCACTTCTTATAACCTGATATTCAAATTCTCCGCAGGTGAATTTCTCCTGATTTTTCTCTGTTTTATCCATATCCATTATAATCATTCTTGTCTTTTCATATGTCCCCACCCACTATTTATTGCTTTTCGCAATTGAAGCAGGGGCTTACTTGATTTATTTTTTGTTTCGAATTCTCTCATCCATATATTTCTCCAGCTCTGCCTCCAGAGCATCCATCTTTTCCTGTGTTTCCGGCAATGCATAGGGAACTCTGTCCTTAATCCGTTTCACATAGTCATGTTCACGCATAATCTCATATGTTTCCGAGAAATTGATGTCATAATACTGTGCAATATAGGAAATCCAGTAGTCCATTTTTGAAACCCGGTCTGAAGATAATACAGATTCCTTTGCCATACAGGACTCCCACACCTTTGGCGCGATCACTCCTTCACCAACACCCTTCTCATCCACTCCCAGAAGTGTTTCCATGGACTCTTCCAGTTTTACCCTGCAATTATCCAGCTTGTCTGCATCCCGAATTAATTTTGCATGAAGCAGAGTTCTCTCATCCGTAATTCCTTCCAGTTTGAAATCACTGTGTTTTTCAACTGCAGTACAGATCAGACTGTCAAATCTGTCATCCTTCACAAATCTGCGGATCATTTTCTCCGGTCCGAACAGAAGCTGTGCACCATATGCTGCATGCTCCATAGTTCCCTGTTCAAAGCTGTCAAATCTCCTGATCTGTTCAAATCTGCCAATATCATGGAGCAATCCGATTACCTTCGCCAGTTGTACATCTTCCTCTGTTAATCCCATACGGCGGGCAATGTCCTCTGCAGCATCAACCACTCCATAAGTATGTACGATTTTCAGATGAATCTTATCATCCGCTCTGTCATATTCATCCAGATATGCTTCAAAAGCAGCTTTTGCCGTATCGAAATCTCTTGTTAAGTCTAATAATTTATCCATTATTATAATCCCTTCTTTATTTCTATTTAGACTACTTTACACAAAAACAGCTAATATATACTTTGCATAAATTATAAGGGCTTTATCCAAAGAATTACATTTTCTCAACCATTATTTTCTGCTTCCATACACCTTTTCTCACAATCATAAGATATACCTGAAACGATATGGAATCACAGTCATAAATGAAAGGTTCTTCTCTGTAGATCAGAGTCTGAACATTCGCTGCTTCCAATTCTTCTTTTCTTCGTTCCGCTTTTTCCATCAGTTCATGCAGATATTCATTCTGTTTCCTTCCAAAATCTCTGTCCGGATAGACCGAAGCTGCTTCCCTGATTTTTTCTCCCAACAGAGTAACCACCGGTAAATGACTGCTCCTGCAAAGCATTCCGGCTATCTTTCTGGTATTTGATATATCTGGTTTTTTTTCATAACGCCTGAGCATTTTTCCCAGTTTTTCATCTCCCGCTTCCGTTGCCAGTTCCTGCATAACTGCCAGGGCTTCCGCTGTTACCTCCCATGGATTGTCCACCGGAACAATATACTTCTCCGGTACTGCCGGATAAAAAAGATAATTTAATGGTGGAAAATCCCGCAGCATCGCCAGCTTTCGTTCCTGTTCAGTACAATATTCTTCTCCCAGATACTCATATTTATCACGCAATATAGCAATCTGGTACTCCATTACCCTGAGATTTTCATATTCCTTCACCCAGAAATGTCCCAGCTCTCCATAATTATACAAATGTGTTTCCAGCAAAATATCTTCAAAAAATACAGTAAACACATTCCGCCCCTGATGAACCACCAGAATATACTCTGCCTCACATGAATCCCTGTCTGTCTTCTCTAAAGAGCCTTCAAATTTCCCTTCATAATCCCTGACATAATTTCCTGTCATCCTGGCATTTTTCAGAACCAGAAAGCTCTCCACCGCATCATTCATCAGGTAGATCAGACGTAGCTCTCCACTCTCTGTCTGTCCGGTAAAACCATCCGGAATATCCATAAACTCACACAATTCCTGCTCCAGAAGCAGATTTAGTTTTTCAAAATTGTCTTCCATTGTTACTCCCCTGTAGGATCATTTTGTTCTTCAGAAGCTCCTACTTTATTTCCAGGTAACCTTTCCACCTTTTATGTTCATAGTAAACACTTTATCGCAACGAAGTCTGATGTCTATACAAAAATTTAGCTGATTATTGCGTGGCTGTCAATCCCCTGGAATTGCTTTAACTTCAGATATCTTTGCCGTGTCTCATTGACATTCTGAATATAGCATTTTACAATAGAACAAAGAAACTAAGCAGTATACATGATAAAAACACTGAACAGAAAGGAGTCATTTCCATGGGACGATTTGTAAATTCCGGAAACAGTGCTTTTCAGGTTGCGCTGAATTCAGAAATCTATGTAGATAAAACCGGTTTGCTGGCATATACAAATAAGGTTATGGATACCACCGCGAAATTCATATGCAACAGTCGCCCCCGCAGATTCGGGAAATCCATCACTGCCGATATGCTCACTGCATATTACTGTAAAGGCTGTAGTTCCGAAGAAATGTTCTCATCTCTGGAAATCGGTCAGGCACCTGATTTCACGAAATATCTGAATCAATATGATGTGATCCATCTGGATATTCAATGGTGTATGGAACCAGCCGGCGGTCCGGAGAATGTAGTTTCCTACATTACCGAAAAGACGATTCTGGAATTAAGAAATTATTACCCTGAAATTCTGCCTGTTTCCATAAACTCTCTGCCTGAAGCTCTGTCCTGCATTAACACTGCCACTGGTCAAAAGTTCGTAGTAATTATTGATGAATGGGATGTTTTGATCCGAGATGCTTCTACCGACCTGGCAGTCCAGGAGGAATACATCAACTTTCTCCGCGGTATGTTCAAAGGTTCTGAACCTACCAAATATATTCAACTGGCTTACCTCACCGGGATTCTTCCAATCAAGAAAATCAAAACACAGTCAGCTCTGAATAATTTTACGGAGTTTACAATGACTGATGCCAGGATCTTTTCCAAATATATTGGCTTTACGGAAGAAGAAGTACGAATGCTCTGTGAAAAATACCACCGGGATTTCTCCAAAACCAAACACTGGTATGACGGTTATCTGCTGGAGCAATATCAGGTATACAATCCTAAAGCAGTAGTAGAATTAATGATATGGAATAAATTCCAAAGCTACTGGTCGGATACCGGAACCTACGAAGCAATTGTACCTCTGATCAATATGGATTTTGACGGACTCAAAACTGCCATTATAGAAATGTTGTCCGGTAATTCCGCAGAAATCGATCCTACGACTTTCCAGAATGACATGGTGAATTTTACCTGCAGAGATGATGTTCTTACCTGCCTGATCCATCTGGGATATCTGGGTTATGATCAGGATACTCATTCTGCCTTTGTTCCAAACGAAGAGATCCGCCAGGAACTTGTCAAAGCTGTTAAACGAAAGAAATGGAATGAATTTCTGACATTTCAGCAGGAATCCTCAGAACTGCTGGATGCCACTCTGGACATGGACGCAGACACTGTGGCCAGATCCATTGAAAAAATACACAATGAATACGCTTCAGCTATTCAGTACAACAACGAAAACTCCCTTAGCAGCATTCTGTCCATCGGTTATCTCAGCACTATGCGGTATTATTTTAAACCCATACGTGAATTTCCTACAGGCAGAGGGTTTGCAGGATTTGTCTACCTTCCAAAGCCAGAATATTCCAGAGATTACCCGGCACTTGTTGTTGAGTTAAAATGGAATCACAATGCTCAAACCGCAATCCGCCAGATAAAAAACAGGCAGTACCCTGAGGCTGTTGCAAATTATACTGACAATATTTTACTTGTTGGAATTTCTTATGATAAGAAGCAAAAAACGCATAATTGTGTAATTGAAAAATACTCAGAAAAATAATAAAGGGGCTGATTGCCCTTTGCGGAGAACATCTTACCGATTATCTATACGAGAAAAGAAAAGCAGGAATGGGAAGCTCTTGTAGCTACCCCATTCCCACTCTCTGTCTATTCCTTCGTCATTTGTATTATTACCAGAAGCTTCCCGATACTTCCAATCACTTCATATATGTCCATAATGATTTTCAGACAGTCATTCTTATAATATTTTTCTTCTCCCATGGAAACAATATCGCATTCACATATATTCTATATTCAGCGCTTGAAAGTACCAGGAATAATAATTTTTTTCACGTACAAAATCTCTAAAACCGCTTCCTTGTTTCCATATCCTGATTGTATCACACAGGCTCCCGAAATCGCATGCATTCACACAAACAACTATATTTCACTACATATTTAACCATTTTTTTCCAATCTTTCTCATAGACAAATTGCATCCCGCCATTTTTTATAGTATGATTATTGGAAACACCACTTTACAACTTTTTCATAAAAAGTAATCGTACAGGACTTTCTGATGTATAATGAGTTTGCGAAAAAACATTACAAAGGAAAGTGACCATGTACGACAGACTCATTATACAACGAAAAGACATTGATTGGTAGGCTTCATAAATATTTTTCAGCATATTTTGAAACTTTTTCAGCCCCAAGTGCTGAAATGCTGTTTCTGTTGATACTCTCAACACTGGCTTTGGAGTCGGCTCATTCCATACGTTTTTTGTACCGACACTTTTTATCCGGTATTACGACAAAGTCGCTGAATGCCTTTTATTATGCGTGTTCCTATGCCAAAGTTGATTGTTCAGGCTTTATGAATGTAACAGCTAAAATAGCCCTGCATCTGATTCCTGAATCTCTAAAGTCACAACCAGTATTTATCTGTATTGATGATACAATGGTTTCAAAATTCGGCTTGAAATTTGAAAATGTATCCAGGCTTTTTGACCATGCTGCGCATAACGGATCCAACTATCTCAATGGGCACTGCTTTGTAAGCCTGATGCTCTGTATTCCGGTCTGGAACCATGATAAAATTTCATACCTTGCCGTTCCTCTCGGATACCATATGTGGCAGAAGAAGGAATCAAAACTGGAGCTCGCGGCGTCCATGGTACGTCAGGTCATGCCTGAATTTTCACAGCAGAAAAATGTGATTATCCTTTGTGACAGCTGGTATATGAAGCAGAATCTGGTTTCTATCATTGAAGAATATGAAAACCTTGATCTGATTGGAAACGCAATATCCGACTCTGTCATTTATGACCTTGCCCCGGCTCCTACAGGTCACAGGGGCAGACCAGCAAAACACGGAAGGCGTCTTTCAATAGAAGATGATTTTACTCTCTCTGATGAAAAAGCTGGCGATTATTATACCGGTGTTCGCCGTGTCCTGACAAATCTTTTTGGAACACGCGAGGTTCTTGCTTATGTCACATCAACAGCCAGAACCGGAGGAACCAAACACCTGTTTTTTAGCACGATATCGCCCGAAGAACTGCAGATTTTCTGTGCATGGCAGGAATCTTCACCTTTAAATCAAACCGGAAGTGACCGGATGAAATATATTCCGCTATTTCTTTATTCGTTTCGCTGGAATATTGAAATCAGCTACTATGAACAGAAAACTTTCTGGTCGCTATGCAGCTACATGGTACGGAGCTGCAAGGGCATTGAGATGATGATCAATCTGATCAATGTTGCTTATTGTGCGATGAAGTTATTGCCATATCAAGATGAAAGCTTTTCTGATTTCCGAGATAAAAGCGTGCAGGATTTCCGTTTTGCATTAAGCGAGGGTATACGCCAGCAGGTATTTTTTGCCACTTTGGTACAAAATATCGAAACCCAAATAAAATCATCATCAATAATAAATGCCTTAAAACAGGCGATTGTTAAGCAGGAGCATTATTTATAAAGTTGTAAAGTGGTGTTAAAAGTATCGAAACACATATAAAAACAAATGTTACAAAGAAGGGAATAAATCGGTTAATTTATCAACAAGTCTACCATTTATAAAGCGGAAACTGGTGTTTTCTTTATAAATCCATTGTTATTTAGCTCACTTAGAAATTCACTAACATCACTTAGAATAGTTTGATAATCAACCTCATCATTGATTGCTGATTTTATCAAATCAGCCAAATCATTACTTGAGTTTTTCCCATCTATATTATTCCAAATAAAAAATCCTATTTCATTAATTTGATAAAGTATACATTTATCATTCTCATATTTATCAGTTATATTTATAAGAAAAAATGTATCATGGATTTTTCGGGCAACTATATTTTCATTTTTTTCAAACAAACCTTTACTATTCATCTTCCATCCACTTACCACATAATGGACATTTCATATTTCCCTCTCCGCGATAAGGAAATTCGCATCCGCAATAAGGGCAAATCCATTTCGTGGAATATTTATAATGTACTAATAATTTAAATAAACTTTTCAACATAATATTACTCCTTTCTTCTATTATTGAGTTTCCATTTTTTAGCAACAAAACGTTAGTCTTTGCCGCCTCATCTGTCTAATGCCAAGGATCTTGACTGTAAGTAGCTTTAACACAATGCCCCCCTTCACAAGAAGATCTGTCACTTGCATTAGTATTAGGTTTAATTTTTACTTCGACCCTTGTTAATTCCGGTTTCTTGTACTTCATTTTGTTATCTCCTTGTATTTATTTCATTGACTTAAATGCATCCAGAAATTTCACGCATAACAAGTTCTCCAGTAATATATTTCCAAATATTGCATTCAACTGACGAGCCACTATTATTTAAAAGGCATCCTCCCTTACATACCGGAAAAAAGTTGCATAAAGTGCATCGTTTTGATAAGAACGGGCTATAAATAGTATGAGCATTTTCATTAAATACCATCGATACATTACCAATGGCGCTCTCTTTCTTCCCAATCTGTGAAATACATTTATAAACCCAACCATGCGGATCAATAACATATGCATTTGGCGCATCCATTGTACAGGAATTGATTTTGTATTCGGGAACCATCTTTTTTACTGCTTTTTCAAAGCCAAGCTCTTCAATATAATCTCTAAATTTCAAAAATTCCAATGAAAACTCTTTCATCGTAAAGAGATTTGAGCTACGCGCACCACATACATGGTCGCAGCCAAATGCCTTCAGCATTCCAAGATTCACATCAATATTATCCAATCCCACTGAAGAACAATACCTAATCAATTCATAAGCACTTTCGATATTACTCTTGTCAACATTGATTCTAAGATGCACTTCTACATCTGTCTTCTCCTTAATATTCTTCATATTCCGAATAATACGATCAAACGAAGAACTACCATCCATTAACGGTCTGCGTTGTTCATGAACATCTTTCATTCCGTCCAATGTAATCTGTACGGATTTAATTTGAAGCTCATCTAATTCATTAATGCTTTCTGGCGAAAAAAGATATCCATTGCTAAGCATTGAAGCATGATAGTTAACGCCATAAGTACGGCATACATCAATAAAACTTTTAGAGAGCATACAAACTGATTCAAAATCAAGCAATGGTTCTCCGCCATACCACACCACACTGATATTTTTTCCAGTTGCAGCATGATCTTTCACCAAATCTATAATGTTCTTTTTAACATCCGCATTCATATACACTTTCGGATGAGATTCATAACAATAACAGCAGCTGAACTGACAATCCAACGTAGTTGCAATTATCAGATGAAGTTCATTAGATAACTTTTTTCTCCCATCATATTCATTTTTGATTTCTTCAAGTTCGTCCATATCAACAGGTACAACAAAACCACAGTCAACTAATTCTGAGATATCATCAATATCCATTGTGTGATTCTCAAATGTGGAAACCGCTTGAGTAACTGCGTTGTAAACCAATCCTTTTGATTCATCCAGATAAATGTTGTACTTGGAAAACTTATATTCACTAGCCATCTCCTTCGGCATCATCAAAAAGCATTTATTCTTGTTCATAATTGCATTTCCTCCTTAATTGAAGAGAAAAACTTGGATCGTCATCAAATAGATTTTAATGCAACTTGTTTTAAAGGATTAGTACTGCATTGCACTTGCTGGGGAACAGTTCATACAGATAATTCTTCTTTTGCTAGACTTTCTGATAATCTTCATAATATTCACCTCCTTGTATAATATCTTTTCGAATCATATAGCACTATATTGCTCATTTTTTAACATGAAATTTCGCTAAAAATTCAGCTATGTTCATCATCAATTTCTTTTAAAATATCATAGTATGATTTCTCTTTTTTATAAAAACTCTTTCTATAATTTGCCAGTTCACATATGTTTAACGGCCTATATTCATAATTTCCAAACATAAAGTCCATCTCCGCAGGACAAACATCACAATAATACCGTGAATCACATTTGCCACATTTGTAAGATTCAGAAGATTCCATTTTGCTAAATGCAGAAAAACGTTCCCATATTGAATCGTAAGTATTTTCCAATAATTTAATACCATAGTGTTTAAGTTTCATACATGGGCACATATTTCCTTTATAATCTACAACAAAACTATTCATTCCGACATTGCAAGAAAAAACGAAAGTATTTTTCAAACTCTCTGTTATATCCTCGGATACGGCAATATCTTTTCTCATACCTTTTTTTATCTGATCATTATAATCATCAAATTCATACTTTAATATGGTCGATATGCTAACCTGATGGCTTTGTGGAGAACTATCGTGATCTATCGTTGGACATATCTCAAAAGTACATACAAACGGAACGTCTAATTTCTCAGCAATATGTTTCATCTCCTTCATTTGGTTTTCGGTTTCTTTGATAATCGGCGATCGTAATGATAAATTTATGCCAGCATTTTTTATCTTTCTACAATTGGCAAGTACTTTATCAAACGCACCGTGGATCTTTGTTACCTTTCGATATGTCTCTTCACATGCTCCATACAATGTAATGTCAATATATAATGGAGGATATTTTTGCAAAACATTTATTATATCGTCTGAAAAAAGTAGACCATTAGAAAATAATTCTACTAAAAATCCTCTTTTTTTTGCATACAAATAAATATCCAAAAAATCTTTACGTAATAAAATTTCTCCACCCGTTAATGTCAAAAACAGAATTCCTTTTTCATAAAGAATGTCTAATATTTTCGTTATTTCTTCATAATTTAACTGTTCTGCTGAATGCACATTCTGTAGATAGCAATGAATACAATTCAAATTACATTTTGGAGTTAATTCAAAAAGAACAGAAAAAGGGGTTCTTTGGTCTACCCATTTTTTCCATTGATCTTGTCTGAAGCCTAACAACTTCATATGAAATTTCTCATTAATTTCTTCCATAATATTCTAATTTTCTAAACATTATTTTAACCTAAACTATTTACAAAATAGTATTTAGGTCAATATCTGTATCATAAATTACAATTTTTTACTTTTTAGATTCTCCTTCTAATTTAATCTTTTTCATGCTTTTCTCATGGATGTCAACCGCCTTTTCGCAACAATATTCTCTTGTCACAAAATATCGATTGTCTTGATTTATTACTTTTATTCAAATAACTTTTCATCTTTCGCCCACTGTTCAATATCTGATGTATTTACATAAATATTATATTCATTAATTATTCTGTCAAAATGTTTTTTCATGTGAACGTTTTCTCCGTCTAAATACGATACCCATGCAAAATACGCTGCTCTTTTTATCGTGTTTTCAGAATTCAATGGCCCATCATTGCCAATGCAACACATGTAATAAAAATGCGAAATTTCAGAAGCTGCATCTGCAAACTCATCTTTGTTCTTTGCTGTATTTAATGCTTCAAGTAACAAATCTTCAATCTGAAAAATTTCATCATCACTCTGCCTATTCACATACTCTGGTCGCATTCTTTTATAATCCAAAAGTTTTGCATACTCCAAAAGTCCTTTCGAATACTTTTGACTTGCTGATAATTTATACCAATACTCAGCTTCGGTAAGATTTTCGTCACATCTATATTCCAATCCTATAGTATACTGTGCCTCTGCATCTCCTGCTTCTGCTGCCTTCATATACCAATACTTGTATTTGTCATCATCCTCTCCATATCCGCCGTATTCCGTATAGCACATGGCAATTGCTTTCATTGCACGAATACTACCTTTATCCGCCAAATTCTTTAAAAGCCGAAAAGACTCTTCTGGATTATAATACTGCAACGAATATCCAAGCCAATATTGTGCCTCTGGATTTCCTGCATAAGCTGCATCAGAATAAATCTCTATTCTAGCACGACACATTTTATCCGTGAGATATGGATTATTATTTTGATACATTTGATTAATTTCTTTTTTTGCCCATTCCTCTCCATTATCCAATGCTCTGACAACTTTAACAAAAGTATGGTCTACTTTCGATATCCCATCAGACTTTCCCAATAACTTATCAAGCAATCCCATTTTCATCCTCCTTTTTTATCTTACGTTCCTCTCCTTTGGTCAATCGGATATTCGCAATCCGCTTTCGCTACTTGCTCATAACCGAATAACTGCTCCGCAGTTTATCAGGAGGGGCTTGTACCCCTCCTGATACAAGCAAGTCCCCACCCACTGCTTATTGCTCTTCGCAATTGAAGCAGGGGACTTACTTGATTCGGTTAAATTCAATTATAGTATGTCAATTCGTCCAATCAAGTCCATACGCATAAACAACCACATTTCACTACATATTTAACATTCTACGCTTCTTACTTTTTCCATTCTTAGCAGAACAAATTGCACCATTGCATTTTTTGTAGTATGATTATCAAAAGATTTAATTTTTAACATTGCAAAATTTAACGTAACCCAAAGGAGTAACCTTATCTTGAAATTAGCAATCTGCGAAGATAATCCAACACATTATGAAATGATAAATACCCTGCTACAAAAGTCTCTGCAGGTTTCCTTTGAAATAACACATTTTACATCTGGTGATGAATTTCTTCGAACAATTGAGATGGAAGGCTGTCCGTATTCTATTGTCCTGACAGATATTGACCTTGGTACAGAACGGATAAACGGTATTTCACTTGCCGAAAAGATCAACTGTATCAGTCCAGACACTCAGATTATTTTTATCAGCCAGTATCTGCAGTATGCCACCGCGGTATATGAAACAGAGCACGCATATTTTATCCACAAACAACAAATGGAAGAATATCTTCCTAAAGCTGTAAAGGCTGCCTGCAGGAAACTTGAGAAGCTGCATACACAGTACCTGTATTTTTCCGGAAATTCACGTAATTATCAGGTGCTTTGTTCTGATATTCTTTACCTGGAACGCAATCTGCGGCAGACTACGATCTATACAAAAACAGGCACCTATATAACCAAAGAGAAATTGACATCTCTCACAGACCGGCTTAAACCAGATTTCTGTCTTTGTCATAACAGCTTCGCAGTGAATCTTCATGCCGTGCGAACTTACAGCCACAAAGGAATTCTGCTTTCTGACAATACTGAGATTCCTGTCAGCAGGTCTTATTATCAGCAGTTTAAAGATGCCTTTGCCTTTATGAAACTTGCCAACACATCATTTTGCAAATAGCCAGACAATCAGGCCAATTGCAAAATGAACACAATCATTAGAGAGATACCATAGATGAACAGTCAATTAATAAATTTACTTTTGAGTATCCTGTCCGGATTTTATCTGTCTTTCGGACTTTTTTATTTTTGTGGAAGGATTCTTCCTCACAGGCACAAAATATCTCTTCCACTTTTTTTCTGTCTGTCATTGTTTCTGATTTTATTGTTTTGGCTCAAACGACAGGCACCTCACTTTGAAATCACGATTTTACTGCAGATTGCCACGCTTCTTCCTGTACTGTTTCTATTTGAAGCATCTCTCAGAAAAAAAACGGCTGTTTACTTTATTTTTTATCTGCTGGTAATCTGTCCGGAAATTTTATGTACCAGTATTTTTATTGAGCTCCACAATCTTTTTGTACCTGCTGATATTTATACGCCTCAGGATCTGATCGTGAGATGTTCTTCAGGGGAATATCTGATTATCGAACTTTCCAATATTTTAGTTGGGCTTTTCCTTTTCTGGAATATCTCAGAGATTCTTCAACAATGCATTGATCACTTAAAGGCCACAACCTTTTTACAATTATTGCTGCCCCTGATCATTCCACCCTTACTCAATGTCACAATAGCCCTCCAGAAAAACAGCACTTCTATTCTGGTCCTGAGTATTATTTACTGGATTTCCTGCATTGGCAGCTATCTGTTGTTTGTACGTGCCATCCATGTGTTAGATCAGCAACATCGGGAATATCTGCTGAAAAAAGCTGAAATTGAACTGATAAAAAAACAGATGAATGATTCTGTTAAACTTAGTAATGAATATAGCCGCATGCGAAAATGGAATCATGACATAGAGAATCATATGATGTCTGTAAGATATCTGATGGAATCTCAAAAATATGAAGAAGCAAAACAATATACGGATTCCGTTTTGTCTCAATTTAACCAAATCAGGTAATTCCCTTGTTTCAATTACCAGTGTGCCGACAAGTTGATTCCTGAAATAATCTTACTGGTACACCAACGTATTGACCACTTGACTCCTGCCAGTCAAAATGCAAAAAAGAGGAACTTTAAAATATGAAAAAGAAAGCTAAATTTATTCCCTTGTTTTTGTTTATCTTTATATTTCAGCTACTATATTTTCTTTCTACCGTCTATGCAGAAAAAATTGGCTCTTTGTTTTTGATTCTTGCAATTTTTATGGTTCTGATCTGCATTCTTTTATACCGCATCCTTTCTAATGTATTAAAGAAATCCAATGCAGAAATAGAGTTGTCTTTTTTACAAAAGCAACGTCAGCTGGAACATCAGCAAGAACACAACCTTCAAATCCGCAGGAAGGAAACCACCGACTTTCAGAACAAAACGATACAGAAACTTCTGGATTTTCAGACGCTTCTGAAACAAGGGCAATATGAGCAGGCCGATGCCGCAATTAAAAATTTAAGTCAGTCTTTTGAAAGGGAGCGTTTTCATCCCTATTGCCACAACAATCTGTTACAGGCAATCCTGGAAGGAAAAAAGATTGTCGCAGAGCAATCCCACATTCAAGTATCTTACGAAATCCTTTTACCAGAAAAGAGTTCTATTGATATGGCAGATCTCAGCAGTGTATTCTTCAATCTGCTTGACAATGCCATCGAAGCATGTAATGCATCCGGCAGCCAATCTCCTGCAATCAGACTTTCTGCAAATATCTCAGACGGCTTTCTGACCATTTATATGCACAATACAAAAAATCCAGATCAGAATTTCAATCACAAAACTTCTAAAATAGAAACTTTCTCCCATGGATATGGGCTTTCTATCATCGAAGATATCTGCCACCGATATAACGGCTCTTATCAGTGGATTGATCATGGCAATACTTTTGATTCTATTGTTCTGCTTCAAATAGAAAAATCCCTCTGAATAATCTGCTTTTTAATTCATCTCCGAAATTTCGGATATGCATCAGTCTCGCAGAAAATTCCAGGGGGATTTTTCTTGAGGAATTTTATATGTATAGTATTTACACCACTTTACAACTTTATAAATAATGCTCCTGCTTAACAATCGCCTGTTTTAAGGCATTTATTATTGATGATGATTTTATTTGGGTTTCGATATTTTGTACCAAAGTGGCAAAAAATACCTGCTGGCGTATACCCTCGCTTAATGCAAAACGGAAATCCTGCACGCTTTTATCTCGGAAATCAGAAAAGCTTTCATCTTGATATGGCAATAACTTCATCGCACAATAAGCAACATTGATCAGATTGATCATCATCTCAATGCCCTTGCAGCTCCGTACCATGTAGCTGCATAGCGACCAGAAAGTTTTCTGTTCATAGTAGCTGATTTCAATATTCCAGCGAAACGAATAAAGAAATAGCGGAATATATTTCATCCGGTCACTTCCGGTTTGATTTAAAGGTGAAGATTCCTGCCATGCACAGAAAATCTGCAGTTCTTCGGGCGATATCGTGCTAAAAAACAGGCGTTTGGTTCCTCCGATTCTGGCTGTTGATGTAACATAAGCAAGAACCTCGCGTGTTCCAAAAAGAATTCAGGCATGACCTGACGTACCATGGAAGCCGCGAGCTCCAGTTTTGATTCCTTCTTCTGCCACATACGCTATCCGAGAGGAACGGCAAGGTATGAGATTTTATCATGGTTCCAGACCGGAATACAGAGCATCAGGCTTACAAAGCAGTGCCCATTGAGATAGTTGGATCCGTTATGCGCAGCATGGTCAAAAAGCCTGGATACATTTTCAAATTTCAAGCCGAATTTTGAAACCATTGTATCATCAATACAGATAAATACTGGTTGTGACTTTAGAGATTCAGGAATCAGATGCAGGGCTATTTTAGCTGTTACATTCATAAAGCCTGAACAATCAACTTTGGCATAGGAACACGCATAATAAAAGGCATTCAGCGACTTTGTCGTAATACCGGATAAAAAGTGTCGGTACAAAAAACGTATGGAATGAGCCGACTCCAAAGCCAGTGTTGAGAGTATCAACAGAAACAGCATTTCAGCACTTGGGGCTGAAAAAGTTTCAAAATATGCTGAAAAATATTTATGAAGCCTACCAATCAATGTCTTTTCGTTGTATAATGAGTCTGTCGTACATGGTCACTTTCCTTTGTAATGTTTTTTCGCAAACTCATTATACATCAGAAAGTCCTGTACGATTATTTTTTATGAAAAAGTTGTAAAGTGGTGTACAGATAAAAAATCTCTGAAAAAAGGAGGCGCTTTCCATGCCAGTTACTCCCACAATTGAAGTAGATGATACCCTGAAAGAACGAAGTTCTCACGGCTCCTTTGAGCTTCCCATAGAAACCTATACAGACAACTGCCAGATCTTCCATTCTCTTTACAACCACTGGCATGACGAGATGGAACTGATCTATATTGAATCCGGCAGCGGTCTGGTACGTCTGAATAAAGAGATTCTCCGCGTCAAGTCCGGTGATCTGATCATCGTAAACCGTGGAGTTCTTCATGGCATAAAAACAGATCTGAAGAATATCCTTTATTTCAGAAGCATTGTATTCGACCTGAGCTTCCTGTCCAGTCCGGTGGGAGATTTATGTCAGGAACGTGTCATTTCCCTGCTGATGGAAAATCAGGCGGAATTTACGCATATTATTTCTCCAGCAGACAGCAACTATGAAAATATCTGCCAGCTTTTTGATACAATCCACACCTGCCATAAGGAAAAAAAGCCTTATTATTTTGTAAAATTAAAAGCTCTGTTTTTCAGTTTCTTCTATGAAATGCTCATGGGAAATTACATCATTCCTGCGGATAAAGAACAAAATAAGAGTCTTGCTTCTATTAAAAAGATCCTGGACTATATTAACCTGAACTACGCCCAGCCCCTCAATGCCGCAGACCTTACTGCCATGTCAAATTACAGTGAATACTACTTTATGAAACTGTTCAAACAATATACGGACAAGACTCTGATTGCCTATATCAATGACCTGCGCATCGAGAAAGCCAAGCCTCTGCTTCTGCACTCCGATTCCTCTGTCACAGAGATCGCACTGGAAGTAGGTTTCAACAACACCAGCTATTTCATCAAGAAGTTCCAGCAGGCAACCGGAATGTCTCCTCACAAGTTTCGCAGAAACCTGTCATAAAATCGCAATTTTGTTGTATTTTTTT
>ONZS01000931.1_pt1 | contig 20348 bp, 19 predicted proteins | sample 1670921 | NCBI WGS metagenome assembly ONZS01 (sample SAMN06348104, study PRJEB24527) | human gut metagenome | biome: human gut; feature: ankylosing spondylitis patient; material: feces | host: Homo sapiens | place: China | collected 2015-10 | reverse complement strand
TTGGCCTCACACGTGAGCGCGTTCGTCAGATTAAAGAAAAAGCAATTAGAAGACTAAGACAAAGTAATCGTAGTAAATTGCTCAAATCCTACTTGGGATAAGTGAGGAATATCAGTTTCTGAAAAAAAGAATTAGGGGTCGCATAAGCTACACTTCTTGGAGTAATCATCTGAAGAATGTACTTATGCGACTTTTTATTTAGCCGTTATTCGTCAATACTATACTATGCACCATTTTATGAAGAAGTCTGCTCTGATATTATTCACGCTTGTTGGTTTGGGCATTGGCATCGTAGCGAAGGCCGAACAACCCTTGCGGGAAAAGGCCCTTGCGGCGAAAACCTATTGCGTAGAGAAAGGATTTAATACGAATTATTGCTTTCTGATAGATTTCAGCATTCCTTCCGGCAAGAAACGTTTCTTTGTCTGGGATTTCAAAGGCGATTCCATCAAATATTCAAGTCTGTGTGCTCATGGATATGGCAAGGAGAGCACGCCGAAGAAACCGGTATATAGTAATGTGGAAGGCAGCTATTGCTCTTCTTTGGGGAAGTATAAGGTAGGAATCCGTTCGTATAGTAAATGGGGGATTAATGTACATTATAAACTGCATGGATTGGAATCGACCAACAGCAATGCTTTCAAGCGTTACATTGTGCTTCATTCGTACACTCCGGTACCGACTTTGGAGATATACCCCATGCATCTTCCATTGGGGATCAGTCAGGGATGTCCTGTGATCTGTGATGACGTGATGCGGAAGGTCGATGCGCTGCTGAAAGCCGAGAAGAAGCCCGTGTTGCTATGGATATATGAATAGAAATACTAAATCTTAATGATAAATAGATGATATTTCCTCTTTTTTGTTACCTTTGCCACAATTAAAAATTTATGATATGAAATACGTAAAAATACTATTTGCAATGGCACTTGTGTTGACAATGTGCTCGGCTTTCTCTTTAAAGAAAGACCACTCAAAAACAGTTTATGCCTTCGGAATTGCCGCTTCCTTTACGGATACAGTCGTGTATTTTACGGATATTCAAATATTGGATAGCGCAAAGGTTAGCAAGGAAGGTTTTCTGACTCATCGTGATCTGTACAGCTATCAGCTGAAGAATTATGTGGAAGATAACGGACTGCAACAGAATAGTACCTGTATGATCTATTTCTCAGAAAACAGGAAAAAACTGGAGAAAGAGGCAACGAAGATTCTGAGTAAATATAAAAGGAACAGGAATACCACAGTAACACGGATTGATACTGATAAATTCCACTTTATAAAACCGGAAGAGTAAAAGATTAATTGTTAATATGATAGGAGATGCAGGTTTGCATCTCTTATTTTTTTATCTTTGCAGCCGTAACTAATTGGTAATCTAATGAAAAAGATTAAAATATTATCCCTTCTCATGGGTTTGGCTGCGTTGTTTGCAGCTTGTGAGAATAATGAAAACGAAGGTCCTGAAGGACCCGAACCACGTGAGCAGGTAGGACGTACAGTGTTGGTTTATATCGTGGGGGATAATGGAGTCAGTGAGTTATCAAGCCTTTTTAAAGTCAACTTTAGCGATATGAAGGCGGGTATGGAAGAGGTTGATTATTCCAAGTGTAATTTGGTTGTTTATAGTGAGATGGTAAATGACGTTCCTCACTTGATTTCATTGAAACAGAAGAATGGTAAAGTAGTGGCCGATACTCTTTTTACTTATGATGAACAAAATCCGCTGGATAAGGAAGTTATGGCCAGTGTTATTTCCCAAACAGTTAGTTATTTCCCGGCAGATAGTTATGGGTTTGTATTTTTGTCTCATAGCTCTTCATGGGTGCCGGCCAGTAATAATGCGAACTCTCGCTCCATCGGATATTATCGTAGGACTCAGATGAATATACCGGATTTCCGTGAAGCATTGTCCTCTGCTTTTCCAAAACCATTAAAATTCATATTGTTTGACTCATGTAATATGCAATCTGTGGAAGTCGCCTATGAACTTCGTGACTGTGCCGAATATTTTATTGGTTCTCCTACGGAGATTCCGGGACCGGGTGCACCTTATAAGGCAGTAGTACCGGAAATGTTTACTGAAACAAATTTGGCGACGAATATAGCAGAGGCGTATTATGGATATTATGAAAAATCTTATACAGGGGTTGCTCCTGTTAGTAATGAGAATTGGACGGGAGGAGTTGCTACTTCTGTGATAAAGAGTGCGGCTTTGGATAATTTGGCAGCAGCAACCAAGACAATCATTCCTAAATATATTCAAGAGAAAAGGGAAGTAGACCGTAGTGATATACTAGCTTATGATTTTAACGATGACGCTAATTATGATTTTGAAAAACTGATCCGAAATTTGACAGGTGGAGTAGATAATACGGATTATCGGTCTTGGTATACAGCCTTTGAAGCAGCTGTTGTATATAGGAAAACAACTCTCAAAAACTATTCCGGTATCATTCATAGAATGTTTACTATGGAAGGTTCGGAAGGACTTTCTACATATATACCTACTGGCGCAAGCAATTCTACTATGAATACTTTCTATCGTACTTTGTCATGGTACACTGCTGCCGGATGGGATGGAACCGGATGGTAAGAATAAAGTCAGAATAAAAAGAAAGTGTGCCGCCCTGAAGCAGCACATTTTTTTTATCTCCCCCCTACAACCATTCATACTCCTTCCTCGCAACCTCCGGACACTTGATTCAGACATCCGCACTTAACTGATAATGCCCTACGATTTTCGCCTGTGGAAATAACAGTTTCAGTTCTCCTAATATCCGTAGTAGCGTTTCTTTTTGTTACGTCGCCGTGTATTCATTGGTGCTACCCCCTCCGGGTTTCTCGTCAAGTTTCGGAGAATCTTCGTTTTCTTCCTCAGCATCCGCTTTGTAGAGAGAATATTTCATCACCTTACACATATGTTTTATTAAAACGCTGCAAAGGTAAAAATCGTTTGCAGGTGTGGAAAAACCGTGAAGCACCGCATTGGTAATAAGGGTAAGGAGAGTACATTCCTTTTTATTTCGACAAAAAAATCGGTTGAACATTGTGTAGGGTAGTTCATTTTATATAGTTTATGGCGAAAAAAGAATCTCAATTATGAACTTAAAAAGAAAGGATTATATGAAACAGCATAGCTTTACAGACTTTGTTTACGAAGTTATTGGCGAGTTGCGGCAAGAGAACCGTTTTGCGACGGCCTATATCTATCACTATGCCTTGCAGGCATTCACCGCTTCTGTAGGTGGTGGCAAAATATTTTGGGGAGGACTGAACCGAAGAAGCTTGTGTAAATTTCAATATTATCTGGAGAAAGAGCAGAAGAGTTATAACACAACTTCTACTTATATCCGTGCGCTGCGTGCTATTTATAACCGTGCGGTAGATCGTGGGGTTGTGGCGGGAGAATGTCGCCTGTTTGTCAATCTCAAAACAGGGGTATCTTCCGAACATAAATTGGCATTAACTGCCGGGCAGACGAGCCGGTTGCTGGGTGATGTTGTTGACGGAAAGTATTCTTCCGGCAGACTCTCCAGTCCTGTACTCCCTCCGGAGGTGTACCGGGCGCAGGACACAATGCGATTGATGCTGTTGCTGCAAGGGATGCCTTTTGTAGACCTTGCTCACTTGCGCAAAGTGGATTTGAAAGGGGACCTGCTGATATGCCGACGCCAAAAGACGGGTACTGAACTTTGTGTCAAGCTTATGCCGCAGGCACGTCAGCTTATCGAACGTTATAGGAGCCGGGAAGAATCTTCGCCCTATCTGTTGGATATCCTTACTCCCACTTCTTTCGATAGAGAAGCTTTTGATGATTATCGCCGTTGCTTGCGTAAGCTGAACTTCAACCTTTCGAGACTACCCGGACTGATGGGAATGGAGGAGGTAAAAGTCAGTTCCTACACGGCACGCCACACTTGGGCTACACTTGCCAAATATTGCCAGGTTCCCGAAGAGGTGATTTCCGAAGGACTGGGACATTCTTCACTTGAAGTCACACGGACGTATCTCAAGAGTTTTGAAGGGGAGGAACTTAATCGGGCAAATATAGTCGTTAATAATTACATAATCACAGGGGAAAAGAGAATGTGGAATGAAGCTTAAGATGCTGTTACTTCGTAAGTAACAGAGAGTTATCGATGCTGCAAAGATATAAGAATTTTAATAAAAAATATATTATTTACAAAGTTATTTTCATTAGATCACTAAAAAAGTTTCGACACAAGGCAAAAAACAAGGATAGGGATACATACTAGTTGCAAGAGTTATGAAAACGCATATAACTTTTTCTTCCCACTTTGAAATGAATAAAGCGGAATACACTGCTATTTGTCTTTCTTGACTTAAATAATCTGTTGATAATCAGGATTATGGTAGAACTGCGCTCTGTTCTGTCATAAAACAAGTTTCTGTTACTTACGAAGTAATTTTCGCCTATACAAACGGACAACTTAAGTATAATGAAGCAAAAAAATAAATTCATAAAAGAGCGTCTTAAGCACAAACAGGAGCAGCTTTCCATGCAGGCAATCAGACAGGAACGTCTTAACCGTACCATGCAAAATACCAAAGATGATATTGATCAGCTCATCTATGCCCTTCACGAACTGGAAGAAGCCGAAAAAGGTAATCATAAACGTCATACTATTCCTTATAATGAAGTCTTCAGTTTCTTTACGCGCATCTGCCGTCTGTTCGACTATCTTCAACACCGTTGCCATAAATATTTTAATTACCGGCTGACCTGCCTTGTGATACACGCCCATTACCGATTTCGCAGCCGGACACGGGCACCCGGTCGTGAGTATCTTAGTCCCGGAACCATACTTACCTATTTCAAGCATGAATGGGAAATGGTTGTATAACTTCGAACTTAAAATAATCATTGCATTTATAACACTTCTTTTTTCTTAGGGATCTGATAGCGATTTACATTATTAATTAATAACTAGAGAATATGGGAAAATTAAAACATTTAGGTATGTCACTCCTCTTGGCAACAACATTTTTCAGTTGCGGAGATGACTATGACGACACTGCTTTGCGCAACGATGTGAACGACCTTAAATCGAGAGTAGAAAAACTGGAATCATGGTGCAGCACTACCAATACACAGATCAGCGCCTTGCAGGGACTGGTTTCAGCATTGGAACAGAATGACTATGTGACCGGAGTTACTCCTATTGTAGAAGGATCAGTAGAAGTGGGTTACACTATCACTTTCACTAAAAGCAAGCCCATCACCATCTATCACGGCAAGGATGGTAAGAACGGTGCTGACGGTATAAACGGTGTCGACGGCATCACCCCTCTTATTGGTGCGGAGAAAGATACCGACGGTATATATTATTGGACTATAAAGCTCGGTGATGCCGATTCTGCATGGTTGACTGATGTTGATAACAATAAAATACCTACTACCGGTAAAGATGGAGAAAATGGAAACGATGGTGAACCTGGAAACAATGGTGAGCCTGGTAAGGATGGTGAGCCCGGTCATTCTCCCGTTATCAGTGTAGATACGTTTGAAGGCAAACTGTACTGGAAAGTAGATGATGAATGGTTACTGGAAGGGAGATACCGGTTCCGCTGGGAAAGACGGGGAGAAAGGTCCGCAAGGTGAGCAGGGGGATTCTGTTTTCAAAAAAGACGGTGTGAAAATAGAAGACGGCAAAGTGATCTTCACATTAGCAAATGGAAAGGAATTCACGCTTCCGATGCTAGTTGACGGCCTCGCTGTGGGTATTGGTGGCAGCGATTTGTTCTATGCATCGCCTTCAGACAATTCTATAGATGTCACTTTTGCTTCTACTATGAAAGAGGAAGATTATAAATCCATTGTTGCTACTATTACGAATGGTAATGAAGCAGACTGGATTATTAAAAGTCGTGGTGCGGTAGATACATGGAAAGTAGCAGTAACGGAACCGACTTTCACCGGCACAGACGGAACATATACTCCGGGAAGTGCAAAGATTACTATTACCCCTCCGGCAAATGTCAAACTGTCGGATACAGCTCTATTGACGGTGACAGTGACTGACGCTAATGATGGTACAATATCAGTTTCGAGAGAAGTGAAATATTTTGATGGTGAGATAGTGGCATGTACCGGAGGTGATTTAAGTATCAAAGGATTGGATACATCTGTGAAAAGACTGGCCCTAAAGGGCTCTATTACGGTAGAAGATTTTAAATATATCAGAGAATCATTAACTGCACTTGAAGTGCTGGATATTTCGATGACCGACTTGACTGAACTGCCGGATCGTGCATTACGTTTCGGTGGTGATACACCAAACACTTCATTGAAAGCAGTCAGACTGCCTTTATCTATGAAAACTATCGGTTATGCAGCTTTCACTAATTGCAGAGCATTGACAAGTATTGATACTGAGAATGTGGAAATCATAGGTGAATGGGCATTCGAACAATGCCGCGGTTTGGTGGAAGTGAAATTGCACGACGGATTGAAAGAGATTCGTAGACAAGCCTTCAATAACTGTATTTAGAGCCTTATAACTAACCATAATTCACTATGACTAACTAAGCATAAAGTCTTGATTTTCAATACTCTTTGATTTTTAACACTTTCTGAGTGCTTTTTGGCAGTTCCCGATTTTCCACATATTTTTTCAGCGTATTTCTACCGTGGAGAATTTGCGGAGCTTTTATTTTGTCATATCGTGAACGTAGTTGACAAGGGTTTACGAGTGGTTACGATGAAGGACAGATTTGAAGCTGATAGGCAAAAAGCGTTATATCGTGGACTGGGTTGACAAAGGTTGTCAATGGTTCACTTCCGTTTACTCCATCGGTGGAATACTCAAAGTATGTAGAACATAGCAATATCAAAGAGTATGAGACCGACAAGAAAATGTGGATTTTGTGGCAAGACATTCGTGCCAAGAAGCGGTATGCAGAAATACTGTTCCGAGGAATGTCAGGCAGAGGCAAAACGTCTTAGGAAGAAAAGACAGCAGGACTTGATTAACGGTATTGAGCCAATCATGGATCTGCAACATCAGGAGTATCTTACCTTCTCCAAGGCTGCCATTCTGATGGGATGCACCCGACAGTATATCTACAAACTTGTGGCTAACGGCAAGTTGAAGGCATCAAGATTGAGCAGCAGAATGGCATTCGTTAGAAAGGCTGATATAGAGAAGATGTTTGAGGGTAATCCCTACAAGCGTGTGGTTCCTGCCAGCAAGAGCAAGCTCTGTAAAAAGGCAAAAACAGAAAAGCCAACACAAAACCAGGAACCAACAAAAGGGAAGGAGGAGAATGAGGTGCTTGACTATTATTCGGGCGAGGAAGTGATGTCCATTTATAAGGTCAAGAAGTCTTGGCTCTATACATCCGCCAAGCGCAACCAGATACCGATGTGCCGTATCGCTGGCAAGAACTATTACAGCAAACGACATATTGATGAGTTTTTCGGTACTGCCGTTGACATCCACTGCATCACCGAGTGGGTGACTGCTGATGATGTAGAGGAAGCCTTTAGCATGAGCAAGTCAGCACTTAGGGCATACACCTACCGCCATAAGATACCGACCAAACGTGAGTATGGTTGCACCTATTATTCCAAGGAACATCTTGAAGAACTTCGCAGGACTGACCTCATGAACGATGACAACTATTATACAACCGAACAGGTGCAACAGTTGTATGGTCTGACAAGTGCCAACATCTGCCATATAGTGAGAGTTCACCATATCAGCAAGGTAAAAGTGGGTGTAAAGAACCTGCTTTTGAAGACGGATGTGGAGCGTGCAATGGCAGAAAGAGCTGCTAAAGGACTGTGAAAGCAAGTGATTTCAGCATTATCCATCAGTTACTATGAATAATTGGAGTCACGGATGCATCATTTTATTCCTTTGCAGCCGTGAAGAGACACTTCACCACGAATAATCATCAATAATACATATCAGTTATGAGCAACATTTGCAAGACCGTATCATTGCGTACACGCAAAATCAAGGACGGACGCATGCTGTCCTATTATCTTGACTATTATCCAGGCTATCGTGACGAGAGCACGATGAAAGTCATTCGCCATGAGTCGCTTGGCATCTACATCTATGCCAAGCCGAAGAACCAGATGGAACAGAAGTACAACCTCAACCTTATGGCAAGAGCCGAGGCGATACGCTGCCGTCGCTTCGAGGCTATCGTCAACGAGCGTTACGATTTCTTCGACAAGGAGAAGATGAAAGGAGATTTCCTTGCCTACTTCAAGAAACTGGCGGACAAGAAGAACTCCAAGTGGCAGCACGTCTATATGCACTTTCGTACCTTCACGCAAGGCAAGTGTACCTTTGGGGAGATAAACGTGGACTTGTGCAACAGATTTCGTGAGTATCTGCTGACAGCACCACAGGGACTGCATAAGAACAGAAAACTGCATATCAATTCGGCAGCCAACTACTGGTCAACTTTCCGTGCTTCAATCCACACTGCCTATCGTGACCGCAAGATAAAGGAGAATCCAAATGGTTTTTTGGAACGTATCGAGACAATCCCGACTGACAAGGAGCATCTTTCACAAGACGAGGTTATCCGCTTGGCATCCACTCCATGCTCCGCCCCTGCATTAAAACGAGCCTTCCTGTTCTCTTGCCTAACGGCATTGCGAAAGAGCGACATCAAGAAGCTCACTTGGGAGGAGATACAGCCATACGGCAGCGATGGTGTGATGTATGTCACCACTCGAATGCAGAAGACAAAAGACATCGTGCATAACCCAATCAGTGAGGAAGCCTTGGAACTGATAGGCTATTCACCAGATAAACGAGGCAAGGTGTTCCCTGATTTCAAAGACTCAATGACACAGGCACCATTGAAGAACTGGCTGAGAGAAGCAGGGATTACCAAGCATATCTCCTATCATTGCTCACGCCACAGCTTTGCCTGTCTCCAGCTGGACGCAGGAACAAGTATTGCGGTTGTGCAGCGTTATCTCGGTCACAAGAATGTGGCAACAACAGAGGTGTATGCCAAGATTTCCGATGCCCAGAAGCGTGCTTCGGTTGGCTGTATCACCTTGAAGAAGTAACCATTTGACAATAACACGCAGAAAAGGACTGTTGGAATGATAGTGTTCCAATAGTCCTTTTCTCATTTTATTGGTTCTATTTACTGTCGTGGATAGAACCAATCTGACAAATTCATTCCAAATTCTATTGATATTAAAAAGGAACTGCAAATATCCCTTTTCTTCATCCTTACCTTTGTAGTCAGCAATTAGCGGCAACTGGCACTAACGAGCTGTTTCAAGTATGATTCAGAGTATGAAATCATATTAGAACGCTAATAAAGCGTAAAAGAAAGAGTGCCAGAGAACGTAAATGCGGCTTTTACATGCCTCTGCATCTAACTTTGTGGAAGTTTTTGAACGAATAACAATAAAACGAATACTATAATGACAGTAAACAAGACAACTTCAGATTGTACCATCTACGCTTTTGTTGGTACAGCAATTCTCGCCATCTCTCTTGTCGTGGCTATGTATGTAGGCAATGACTTTCACCAAAGTCTGTTTGTCGAATCAATCATCTTTGTAGGGAGCAACATCCTGCTTTGGGCGATATTCATTTCTATGGTGAATTATCCCTATGAACTGATGACCATTGGCATCAACAGAAAGACAAAGAAAAACGTTGTAGAAGCAGAGCCAGCAACAGAACAAGAACAGCCAAAGCAAATTTCACCACAAACAGAGCCAGTAAAATACAGTCATGAAGACTATGCCAAGTGTGTAGAGGCACAAGAAAAAGAAGCGCAGGAGGAAAAGGAAAAACGAACGAGAGCTGTACTTGACTATGTGCACCGTACCATGTCAAGGTTTCTGTATGAGGAAGATTTATACAAGGTAATTGAGGCCGTCAAGGAATGGAGCAACGACACCAACTATACCCCGACAGCAATAAACCGTTTCAAGGAGACGGTTGAGAATATTCCTTTAAGGCACTTCGTGTGGAATATCGCAGAACGTTTGGGTAAACGTAATTACACAATGGCAATGCGAATAGCCTTTGTCAAGGCACTGTTTCCCAAGCCGTTTGAAGGCCTGGACTACAGTACATTGAAGAACCTGAAAGCACCATGCTCCAATGATGTCATTCCTATTGACGAACCTGCCAATGGTGGATATGATTTCCATGATGTGACGGAGAAAATTCCCGAATAATCCCCATTGTTAGAGTTATTCCTTCGTGAATGACAAATGACTGTCACGAACCTCAGTAACGGAAGCATCATTCTGTTCCTTTGCACCAGTTATTAACAAAGTATCAGAATGAATAAGGAATTAACTTTTAACGACCTTCCAATGGTCGTTGCCCAGCTTCGGGATGAAGTGGTGGGCATGAAGCAGATGATCATCGGTCTGCAATCACAGAACAAGCCACACAAGGCGAACACGCACATACCTATGAGTGTGGAGGAAGCATCGGCATACCTGAAAATGCCGATGGCAACTCTCTACATGAAACTTGGCAACGGCAGCATTCCTGCCACCAAGCCGGGCAAGCGTTACTGCCTTTATCAAGATGAACTTGACAAGTGGCTGGAGACTAACCGCAAAAATCCTGTACCTCTCACGGCAGAGGAGGAGAACGCAGCCATTCTTGCAGGAAACAAGCGCAAACCGAAACCCTTAAACTGGTGATGTCATGGATGCGCTTGAAATTTGTAACAAGCTACGCTCGGAGGCTTCGGGCGTAGCCACTTCTGGAATTCCGCTTGACGTATTCCCCCAGAAGATGCAGCAGATGATTCTTGATTTGGCAAGGACGGAGAACTATTCCATTGAGTTTACCGCTACTTCCCTTATATCCGCTATGGCAGCAGCCGTCGGCAACTCCTGCTATATCCGGATTAAAGGCAATTGGATTACTTCACCTATCCTATATGTCATTCTTGTTGGCAGACCAGGAGTCGGCAAGACGCCACCTTTGAACTTTGCCTACAAGCCGTTGCACGACATTGATACTGAAGAGCACCATAAGTTCAAGGCTCTAAAGAATGAGTATGCAGCCATTGTGGAGAGAAACAAGGGCAAAAAACGGACGGAATGGGAATCGTTACCTCCAGTGCCAGTCCTGCATAAGAATATCATGAATGACTTCACGCCAGAGATTCTGATGCGCAATCACGATGCCAACCTCAGAGGTGTGGCAGTTGTGGTGGATGAGATAATGGGGCTGTTCAACACCATCAACCGATACAACAACAGTTCTTTTGTACAACAGATGCTGTCGGCTCACAATGGCTTGCCTGTAGATGTATCTCGTTGTAATCTTGATTGTCCTTTACGCATTGATTATCCTTGCATACAGATTGTAGGAACTATCCAGACTGGTATTGTGCATGAACTTTATGATATGGGATTCAAGAAGAATGGTTTTCTTGACCGTTTTCTGATCACATGCCCAAAAGGTTTGAAGATTGCTCCTTGGGTTAAGGTTCCAAAACAAGATGCTGCAATCATTGAAAGACCATTCCGTGTATGGAAAGAAATCATAGACAAGGCTGTGGCTCTTCCTTTTACGGAAGGCATCTTCAATGTTCTTGACTTCTCTGATGAAGCCATTGATATATTCTATGATTGGCAGAATGAGGACATTGAACGGCAGAATGCCATTACGGATGAAAAAATGATAGACTCACGTGCTGCAAAAGTTCCTTTGAACACGGCTCGGCTTGCCTTGATATTCCAACTGTTCCGTTGGGCTTGTGATGAGTCTCACAAGGATTTTGTTGATGCGGAGTCCGTGAATGCAGCCATACGGATGAGCGATTACTTTGAGAAGTCATACAAAAGGATGGATGACCTCGTTTTAACCGAGGCTACCGACCCTGTGAAGAAACAGGTACTTGACTCGTTGGGAAACAAGTTCGTAACTGCTGAAGCAGTAAAGGCTGGAGCGGATTTCGGTTTTGCAAGACGTACTGTCATGTATATGCTCAAAGACTTCTGTCAGAGAAACTTTATCATCAAAGACAAGCAAGGCAATTATGAGAAAGTTCAGAAGTAGAACCACCACCTTGCACCGTTTGCACTTTGCACTTCTTGCACTCTTGCACAAAAGATGCTGCATTTTGTGCCAAACAAGTGCAAAAGTGCAGAAAGTGCAAGGTGCAATAAGTGCAGAGCCTTATGAGTGAGTATAGATTCCATCTACAGAAATACAAGCTGGGCAACCGATATGTTTGTCCTCAATGTGGGCGTAAGCGTTGCTTTGCAAGATATATTGACGAGGAAGGACAGATTGTATTCCCTGACAATGTGGGGCGTTGTGACCATGAGCAGAGTTGTGGCTACCATTATTCTCCATCTGAATATTTCAATGACAATCCCGATGCCAACTGCAATGATGATTGGAGATATAAAACACCAATCAAAGAGTGCAGGAAAGAGAAACCTCTTCCAACTTTCATTGATAGCAAGCTGATGGAGCAAACGCTGCATGGCTATTCTGTTAATCCTTTGTACCGATACATTTCAACGGTCTTTGGCAAAGAGGAGACAGAACGGCTGTTTGCCTTGTACAAGGTCGGCACTTCAAAGAAATGGGGCGGTTCAACTATCTTTTGGCAGATAGATTTCAATGGGAGTGTGCGCACTGGCAAGATAATGAAGTATGATGACAAGACAGGACACCGCATCAAGGAACCACACAGCCTGGTGACTTGGGTACACTCGGAACTAAAACTGCCAGACTTTACACTTCGGCAGTGCTTCTTTGGCGAACATCTGTTGACAGATAAAACCACGACCAAGACAATAGCCATCGTGGAGAGCGAAAAGACAGCCATCATTGCCACCCACTTCATATCTGATTTCGTATGGTTGGCTACTGGAGGCATGAACGGATGTTTCAATAAAGATGCAGTCGAAGTCCTAAGCGGCCGGGAGGTTGTTTTGGTTCCAGACCTTGGGGCAATGGATAAGTGGAAAAGCAAACTTCCGTTGCTGCAATCAATATGCAAGCATATTCTTGTCAGCAGTATCTTGGAAGACAATGCCACCGATGAACAAAAGGTCAATGGTCTTGACATTGCCGACTTCCTATTGATGACGGAAACACCGCAGATGGCGCTACAAAGGCTGATAAAGCAACATCCACCACTCCAACATTTGATAGACCGTCTTGGGTTGGTGTTGGTGGAAGATTCATAGCTGAGTGGGTAAAGGATCTGCGAGCACGCTTGCGTGATGGACTTTCACAAAAGTCCTAAACATAATAGGGACTTTTAGATTCACTTGCTGACGCTGTTCACTTAAAAAGTCCTTCTATTATGCTCAGGCTCCGCCCGAGACCTGTCTCCAATTATACAATAACTACGTTACAAGTTCAAATGAAATTCTTATGGAAAGAAACATACCACGTGCCGCCATCCATGTAGGCACAGACAAGAAATCGTTCTCGTCCCAAGTGGGCAACGAGGCGGAGCGCAGAGGTTGGGACGAGAAGCGTTACCAACTCAAAAACGCGGACATAGACAAGAACAACCATTATAACTATTCACGCAAGAGACTCAACTTTGAGATAGTCAAGGGTGGAAAGATAGTGCCTCTTGGTTCCCAGTCGGTGCCGTTGCATGAACGCTTGCAGCACAGACTTGATGAACTTGGCTTCAAGCCGTATATGGATGCCAAGCGTCCCGACCAAGTTTCAAGGAACAGTCCGAACTGCACTGTCGGCATCATCTTCAGTGGTGACCATGATGTGCTTAACAGGCTTGCCTTTGGTGAACAGAAACTTAACACGTCAGATCCAAATGCTGACCACAGCAAGGTTGTATTGCAAAAAGGCATCTATGACTGGGCATTGGACACCTACCGCTTTGCATGTGAGAAATGGGGAGAAGATAATGTCATCGGCTTTGATGTGCATTGTGACGAGACAAGCATCCATGCCCATGTGCAGACCGTGCCTGTTGAACAAGTAAGGAAACGTGGGCGCATCGGAAGCAAGTACATTCACAAGGATAATCCAGAAAATGTTCTTACAACCAAGGAATGGAGAGCACTTCCAAAAGAAGAACGTGACAACTACACAAAATCGGAAGCGGCAAAGGGTGTTGTTGAAAGGGTCTCTTATGCCAAAGTGTGGGGAGAGCGAGCAAAGGACAAATCACAATACCTTTCCCAACTGCATACTGACTATTACAACAAGGTAGGTCATAAGTATGGCTTGGCAAGAGGCTTCTCCTATGATGAACTTTCAGAGGAAGAGAAACGGGGACGCAAGCACAAAAACAAGGTGGTGCTTGAAGCGGAACGTCAGGCGAAAGTCGCACTTGACAAAGTGGAGAAATATGCAGTGCTTGCCACAATCGACAAGAAGGAGCTGACCATTCCTTTACTCAACATCAAGGCTCCAGTTCAAGAAGCGATGAATGCCGTAAAGAAAGAACTTGCCATCCCAATTCCTACTATTATCGGGCAAAAGGCGTGGCGTGAGGAGCGGACAACAAACATCAATGATGCTATCAAAGCTCTTGTAGCAGCCATCAATGCAGAACGTGACAAGCAGAATGAAGGTGTACACAAGTCTGTCAACAAGACGTACACTTACTATATGCAGAACCTCAATAAGCAGATAGAGGAGAACAAGTCGCTTCGTGCCGAGAATGATGCGCTAAAGGCAGAAAACAACAAAGTCAAACAACACATCTCTCAACTTGACGAGAAGGCTGTGGAGCGAGTGACTACTCAACTTGTCTATGCGAAGGAAGAACTCGCCAGTGCCAAAAGTTATAATACTACACTTATGGAAATGTACAATGATTTGAAGGCTCGTTGGAATGCCATTTGGCAGGAGCCAGAAATGACAGACGCATGGAGACGCCTGGAAGTACGCAAGGAAAGAGAAGCAAAAGAAAAGGCTCGGCAAGAAGCCGAAGCCAAACGTGAAAGCATGGCTCGTCAAAATAGATACATAGGAGTGCTTGACAAGTTCATCCATGAGGGGCATGAAGCTTTATCATCCTTTGCAAAAACAGACAGAGTCAACTTCAACGAGAAAGAATCGGCTTCCATATACTATGGCATTATGGCATCTGCTGTAAAGCATAATATTGGATTGGACTCTAAAGCCAGTATAGAATCGGCAACAAAAAGGTTCTTATCTGATATGTCTTGGCATGGTTTTACAGACTTCAAGCAGGAATGTGTCACTAATTGGACAAAACTCTTCGCCACGAATGAAGTTCAATTCACAAACAACGCCATTGACAACTTCCTTACTTTTGTTGACCACATGTCATGCAGTGCAGACACATACGTTTCACTTGGTGGCTCTAATGGTTGTGCCGACCAACTTACAAATTGGGACGGAACACAAAAGGCAGGATTGGGAACTGTTACACGGATAAAACATAGAGTGCTGCGATGATTGTTAATAATAAGGAAAAAGAAGTCCTCATTTTAACTTCAACCGTTTTAGATGGTCTTTATATTGTGACCACGTCATTAAAATGTAAAATAGATAACAATAAAATCATGAGAAAATTATTTATAAGTCTGATGCTGACTTTGACAGCATTCATAGCAAATGCCCAACCTTCTGCCATCGCCCCACGCGACTATCAGCAGATGCTGAAGAAGGGGATAGATGTAGATTGGTGGGGAAGAAGTGAGAAAAACAAATATGGTGCCTATTCGGAAACGGCTGTAAAGAGATTTGCACAGCAAGGAATCAAGCATGTAAGATTCCGCCTGCATCATTATCGTTTCACAGACGAGGATTTCAAGAGACTGTTTTCGCAGATAAATACCTGCATGCAGAATGACCTGATTCCGATTATAGCCTTCTCAGCCAAACCTTATAAGGAGAATCCGAATGCAGAGGAGCATAAGAATGTTGTAGAGTGGTGGAAGATGATGGCAGAAAGATGTAAGGAACTCTCACCAAAGGTTTCGTTTGATTTGATTGTAGAGCCTTCGGACAAAGTGAAAAAGGATGTGGCAGAACTCAACTCCCTTTATGAGGATTGTGTGACGGCTATTCGCAAGACCAATCCTAAGCGAATCATCTTTATTGCACCTTCGAAACTGTCTCATCCCGAAGGTCTTCAATACTTGAAGATTCCTTCGCAGGGCAATGGCTATCTGATGGCTGAATGGCATTTCTATGCTGCAGGTCCCAGCAAGACAAACGACAAAAAACGCTGGACTACAGGCACGGCAGAGGAAAAGCACCAGATAAAGAAAAGTATCAAGGTTGCAGTTGACTGGCAAAAGAAAACTGGTATTTACACCTGGGTTGGAGCTTGGATGCCTGGAGATTATAACAAAGGCGATAATTATAGTGTAAAGGAACAGATAGAATTCGCTTCATTCATGACCCAGCAGCTTGATAAGTATGGGATCCCCTTTGCCATTAATGCTGATGATCGATTTTACGATTATCAGGCAGAAAACTGGATTCCCAAATATAAAGATTTGTTGAATAGGATATTCATGTAATATTTGCCATTTTTGCATCGGTGTATTCATAATTGAATGACAGCGTGCAAAAATGGCAAATTTTCGCAATTTAAGTGCAAAGATACAAATAATAATCAGAATGTAATAAGATGGATGTTTTTGTGTGGCAAATCTACAGTTCTACAATCTCTCCGTCCTCGGGAATATGGATGCGGTCTGCCTTACCGCACTTCATTACTTCTTCTCTCAGGGCAACACGGGTAACCTGATTGTGGTTGACACCTTCAAGATGGGTTGCCACGAAGGTTGCCGCTGGCGCATAGTCCATAGTCTTTAATACATCAGGAATGTGCATGATGACATGTCCGCCCAGATGGAATTTGTTTCCGCCGGCGTTCACGATGATGACCTGCGGACTCCAGCGGTCTATATTTCTACGTACGCCGCAGTACCAGATAGTGTCACCAGCCAAGTAGCATACTGGTTCTGTCCCATGACGAAGCACATAGCCGCAGGTGTGACCTGCTGCGGGAAGCATCCACCAGTGACCATGATGGCTCTCTGTCTTCGACAGACGGATGTCGTCGAAACGTGAGTCTTCGCCAATGATTTCCACATGGGTAAAGCCATGACTAAGGACTGTATTCCGGTCTTGCTCGTCTTGCACAAAGATGTGAACCGACTTGCTCAGCAGCTTATAGGCAGCATCGTCTATGTGGTCAAGGTGCAGATGGGTAAGCAATACGCAGTCTATGTTGTGGACAATATCTTCCGCCTTCATCGGCAGGTCGTGGAGCGGGTTGCGCAGCTTCTGATGGTGAGAGAACGGGAATGGAGCAAACGATCCTTTACCGCCGAGCATGGGGTCGACGAGGAATCGCTTTCCTGCATACTCGATAATGATGGTGGCATTTCTAATCTGTTGAATCTTCATAATCTTAATGGTTTAGAGGTTTTAAATAATGGTGCAAAGGTAGTCTTTAACGTTAAATTTAACTATACCATTATATCCGCCATTTATGTCATTTTGATAAATCAACGGAAATATGTAACTTTGCCCCAAAATAACTGATTATGGCAAAGCAACGACAGCGATTGATAGAAGTGCCGTTTAGCAAGACGGAGTGTGGTGTGGATTTCTTCATCAACACGGCACACGGCAGAGAGCGTCCCGGTGTGCTTACGGAGTATGAAGCGTTCAAGACCGACTTTTTCGAAATCTTTTTCATCAGGAAAGCAAATGGCTACGTGCTGATAGACTACAGAAAGATAAAGCTGAAAGATGATATGGTGCTCTTCGTTAAGCCCCACCAGCAGCAGGAGTGGCACATCGATGAGGCGGCTCTCGACTATGATTTCCTAATATTCCGCGAGGATTTTATGCGAACGTTCATTGCCGACAAGTTCTTTGTCTATCGTCTGCAATACTGTCAGCAGACCAAAACGCCGCCATTTTTGATGTGTTCTGAAGCAGAGTGCAAAAAATATCAGCGGTTGCTTCAGAAAATAGGGGCAGAACTTCGGCAGCCTGAAGCCGACAGCTACCACATAATCGTAAGTGTGCTTTGTTATCTGCTGGCAACGATGAATCGCCATTACGCTCGTGAGTATCAACTTCCTTTTGCGGCTCCCAAAAATAATTACGCCTTTCAGTTTATAGAACTGATGGAAACTCACATTCGGAAGTTGCAGCGTGTGCAAGACTACGCCTCGCTGCTCAAGATTAGTCGAATCACCCTAAACCATAGTGTGATGGCGCAGTATGGAATATCTGCTATGAATTTGCTGAAACAGCGACTATTGGCAGAAATAAAAAACGAACTTTTGTTCACCAACAAGTCAATAAGCGAGATTGCCTATGCTTTCAATTTCCCTGAACCATCCCACCTAATGCGCTTCTTCAAGCAGCAGACGGGCATGACATGCGGAAATTTTCAAGAGGACTATAGGAATGGTGTATATGAATGAGGATGGCGCACAAAATGACAACTCTGTGCAGTTCAAGAATATAATCATCGCTCATAAGCTGTAAACCATATTTAGTGGCAGACAGGTTTATCAAAATGATAGAGAATATATTGTTAATGGTATAATGTGTCTTTGTTTTATGCACTACCTTTGCACTCGTAATCAAAACAAATAGCATGATGAAAGAAATTAAAATTGTAGAAAAATGACAGAAACACTCATTCAAACGAAAGAGGTTCGTGGCATCATGACCAAGTCAAACCTCCCAGTAGGAGGCTATTCGGTGAATCCATACGTGGGTTGCACCCATGGCTGTAGGTATTGTTACGCCTCATTCATGAAGCGCTTCACAGGACATAAGGAAGAATGGGGCACTTTCTTGGACGTGAAGCATTGGCCTGCTATCGTGAATCCGAAGAAATATGCCGGACAACGGGTGGTTATTGGATCTGTGACCGATGGATATAATCCTGAAGAAGCAAAGTACCGCAGGACACGTAAACTGCTTGAGGAACTCAAAGACAGCGATGCGGAGATACTCATTTGTACAAAGAGCGACCTCGTGCTGCGCGACCTTGACCTGCTCCGCCAAGTGAAGAAAGTCACCGTGTCGTGGTCGGTCAACACGCTTGATGAGCCATTCCGTGCCGACATGGACAAGGCCGTGAGCATAGAGCGACGCCTCGCAGCCATGCGAAAGTGCTACGAGGCGGGCATCCGAACCATCTGCTTTGTGTCGCCCATCTTCCCTGGAATCACCGATTTCAAGGCTATTTTTCATGAAGTGAAAGACATTTGCGACCTCTTTTGGCTTGAGAACCTCAATCTACGGGGTGGTTTTAAGGCCAACATTATGGATTATATCAAATCACACTATCCCCATTTGCTCCCACTTTATGAAGAAATCTATTCGCAAAATGACCGAACATATTGGAAGCAATTGGAGCAAGAGGCCGCAAAAATGGCGCAGGAGGTTCAATGCAAGTATGTGGATAATGAATTGCCTTACGAGCGAAGTCCCAAAGGACATCCCACGATAGTGAATTATCTTTATCACGAAGAAATCAGAGGGTCAGAAAATACGGGTAAAAGAAATGTGCACTTAAAAAAAAATAAAATATAAGATAGTTTTTGCTTCGGTAGTTTTGAAGGGTCTTTATATTGTGACTGCGTCAGTAAAATATAAACCTCACTTTCGCAGAGATTTCACAGCAAATGAATTTCTACAATCCTGCCCACTTTACCCGTTTCGTCAAGAACCAGACAGGTGATTCTCCTACTGAGCTAAGGCTAAAACAGAAACAGGAGAATAAATGAAATTGCATGTAGAAGCATAGGTATTACATTTACTCGTTTATTGTCACAAGTAGACTCAACTATAATATGCTTTCTTGACATTTAGAGTAATATGGTGTAATCGAAAGTTAAATACGTTAAATATTCACCTTTTCGTATCTAATCAGAATCCATACGGTCACTTTTCTACCGTTTAGAGCGTATAATACTGATAATCAACTAATAATAGATACCACTTATGTACGAAAATGAGCCAAGTTTACTGTTTGGGAAGTACTCCACCTACGCTTGGTACGGCTGCTTTTGATTCTTCTCTAAAATCAATAAGTACACTATTTGTGCCAGAGGCTGCGATTTCGGCATATAGTAGCAGTAGTTGGAATCCCTATTTTAAAGAAATAAAGAAAGATTTACTCCATCCATAAAATTCAGAAATTCAAATGATAACCAGGTTCCGTTGCTTTTCTTGGCAAGAAAGGTGGCGGAATCTTTGTTTTGTTACACTGTTCCGGCAATTCGATATAATAAAACTTAAACAGATTCTTCCATTTTTTTTATTATCTTTTTTATTCCATACGTTTGTAAATGGCAAGCTTTTCCGCAAGTTTGTATATTATTCACGCTCACTGATTCATCG
>ONZS01000930.1_pt1 | contig 20357 bp, 16 predicted proteins | sample 1670921 | NCBI WGS metagenome assembly ONZS01 (sample SAMN06348104, study PRJEB24527) | human gut metagenome | biome: human gut; feature: ankylosing spondylitis patient; material: feces | host: Homo sapiens | place: China | collected 2015-10 | reverse complement strand
ACGTCCACGGCTACGAGGAGGAGGGCTCCACCACCACCCCGTACGACATGGTTCGTGTCAACCGCATCGACCGCTACGAGCTGACCGCTGAGGCTCTGCGCATGATCGACGCCGACAAGTACGCCGACAAGATCGACGAGCTCGAGAAGTTCCGTGATGAGGCCTTCCAGTTCGCCGTCGACAACGGCTACGACCACCCGGACTACACCGACTGGGTGTACTCCGGCGTGAACACCGACAAGAAGGGTGCCGTCACCGCTACCGCCGCTACCGCTGGCGACAACGAGTGATAACACCTCCACGGTGTTGTTAGTTCGCTAACACCAAAGGGCTCGGGATTCGTCCCGAGCCCTTTGCTTATTCATAAGCCCTGTCACGGCGGGGCAGAACAAAGCGAACTGTTGTGATGTTTTAATCGCGTAGCACCCTGAAATGCAGCAGGGCATTGCGCACACCGTCGTGGTCCACATCGTCAGTGATGTAGTCGGCGGCGGCCTTGGGCTCGGCGGTCGCATTGCCCATCGCGACCCCGATGCCGGCGTAGGCGAGCATATCCGTGTCATTGCCGCCATCGCCGAAGGCCATGGTCTGCTCGCGCGTGATGCCGTAATGCGCCATGAACCGCTGGATGCCGCGCGGCTTGCCGCCATCGACCGGAATCAGATCCGTGAAATCCGGATGCCAACGCACCCCGCGCACATTGCTGCACAGTCCCACCAGTTCGGCCTCCAGCTCGGGCCCGACAAAGGGACTGATCTGGAAAGTCTCATGATCCAGCGCGCGGGTGCGCGGGTCCTCGAAATACCGGGTCGGTGCGGTTTTGCCCAGTTTGCTCCACGTGGCGCGAAGCAGATCATTGGACTGGTTGAAGTACACGTAATCCTTCTCGCCGAAATTGCACACCACATCGGGGTGACGGTCCAGCCAGTCGAGAATCACCTCAATATCAGCAGTATCCAAGGCCTGCGAGGCAAAGAAGCCGGTGTCATCAAAACAATACTGCCCATTGAACGCCACCACGCCATCGAACGTCACCGGCATGGTATCCAGCACCACGTGCATCTGTGAAGGCGCGCGGCCCGTGCAAATCAGCACCTTGACGCCTGCGGCCTGCAGCCGGTGAATCGCCTCGATTGTGGAATCCGGCACCGTATGGGTCGTGAAACTGGTGAGCGTGCCATCGATATCGAAGAATACGGCTCGGATATCGGCATTGGCAGTATCGGTAGTCATAGCTTCCATTGTCAAAGCCCCTCTCGACGTGCTTTCCGGCGTGTTCGGCACGCCTATAGCGGGTTATCAAACGCACGAATCCCGGACATTGCATGCGCGCCATAAAAGACACCTATATGGCAATCGGCCATTTTCCGTCACTTTCGCGGTTCAAGCGCGTTATGGTGTTACCCGACATCAATTTTGGAGAGAGGAAATCCAATGACAGCAGCAACCCAGCCGGCAACCCCGGCCGCTCCTAACAATAACGAGCCGGTGCGTGTGAACCACACCGCCCGCAACGTCATCATCACCATCGTGGTCGTGGCGATTATCGCCGTGGCCGCGTTCTTCGGCTACCGCGCGTTTGCCGGTGCCAACGAGTCGTCCGCCAAGGGCAGCAAGGGCAACCCGGTCAAGATCGGCGTGGTCGGCGCTACCAACCCCGAATGGGTCAAGTTCAAGCAGGACGCCGAGAAGGCCGGCATCTACGTCGACATCGTCGACTTCCAGGACTACACCTCCGAAAACCCGGCCCTTGACTCCGGCGAGCTGGACCTCAACGAATTCCAGCACCTGCTCTACTTGGCCAACTACAACGTGAGCAACAAGAAGGACCTGCAGCCCATCGGCGGCACCGCCATCTACCCGCTCGGCGTGTACTCCACCAAGGTCAAGGACATCAAGGACCTGAAGCAGGGCGACACCGTCACCATTCCGAACGACGAAACCAACCAGGCCCGCGCTATCGGCGTGCTCAAGGCCGCCGGTCTCGTGACGCTCAAGGGCGACTGGACCGCCTTCTCCACCCCGGCCTACATCGACGAAGCCAAGAGCAAGGTCAAGGTCACCCCGCTCAAGGCCGAACAGGTGGCCACCACCCTGAAGGACCCGACCATCGCCGCTGGTGTGATCAACAACGACTACGTGGCCGATGCCGGTCTCGACCCGAAGGACGCCATCTACCAGGATGACGCCGAATCCGAAGAGGCTCGCCCCTACATCAACGTGTGGGTGGCCCGCAAGGCGGACGTGAACAACGAGACCTACAAGAAGCTCGTTTCCATCTACCAGCAGAAGGATGTGCTCGACGCCCTGCAGGAGAACTCCGGCGGTACCGCGGTGTTCGCCGACAAGTTCAGCGCCAGCGAGCTGCAAGGCTTCCTGTCCGACATTGAGAAGGATGCCAAGGCCCAGCAGTGAGCCGCGGCTGATACGAGCGCACGACTAGCCTGTCCATAGCCATTACCACCAAGCGGAGCGAGTACCCGAGCCAACAATCGGGATTCGCTCCGCTTCCGTGACCGGACACCAACAACCAGCATCAGGGAGCACTATGAGCGACCCCATCATCACCTTCGACCATGTCGTGAAGGAATTCAAAACACGCGGACGCGGCGCGAACATCGCACGAGCCGTGGATGACGTCAGCCTGACCATCGATCGCGGTGACATCTTCGGCATCATCGGCTATTCCGGTGCAGGCAAATCCACACTGGTCCGGCTTATCAACGCGCTCGAACGACCCACCTCCGGCACTGTGACCGTGCTTGGTACTGATATCACCTCTCTGAGTGAGACCAAGCTGCGGCCCATCCGCCAGAAAATCGGCATGATTTTCCAGCAGTTCAACCTGTTCTCCACCAAAACCGTGGCCCAGAACATCGCCTACCCACTGCAACTCGATCACTGGCGCAAGGACTATCAGGATCGTCGTGTCAACGAACTCCTTGAATTCGTGGGCCTCAGTGAGCACGCAAACAAATACCCTTCGCAGCTGTCCGGCGGCCAGAAGCAGCGCGTCGGCATCGCCCGCGCACTGGCCACTAATCCGGAGATTCTGCTCGCCGACGAAGCCACCAGCGCGCTCGACCCGGAAACCACCACCGAAGTGCTGGCCTTGCTCAAGCGTGTGAACGAGGAATTCGGCATCACCATTGTGCTTATCACCCATCAGATGAACGTGGTCCAGCAGATTGCCGGCCGCGTGGCCGTAATGAGCGCCGGACGCGTGGTCGAATCCGGCGACGTATACGATGTGTTCGCTGCACCCCAGCAGCCGGTGACCAAGCGATTCATTGCCACCGCATTGTCTGGCCTGCCCGAGGAAGACCGGGTCGAGCGATTGCATCACGAATGGTCGGGCCGCATTGTCACCGTGCTTATCCGCCAAAAGGACGTTTCCGGCACCCAAGGCCATGAACTCAAGGCATCCGGACAGAATATCTCCGAACTCATCGCCAAATACGGCGTCGAATCCAGCCTGCTCTACGGCGGCATCGACACGGTCAAGGGGACCGCCATCGGTGCCATCACCTACGAATTCAACGGGCCCGGCTGGCATGTGGACGAATTCCTGCGCGAGCTCGCCGCCAATAGCGACGTCATCGACTTCGGCACCGCCGCAAAGCCTGTGGCCTACGCCGACGCAGTCGCCGGACATGCCTCCTACGCCGAAGACCGCGCCCATGACCCACTGGCGGCCGATACTGCCACCGCGCCCGCCGCGTCCGCCGCCGCACATGAAGGAGCCAACGCATGATCATCCTCGCCAACCCGCGTAGCGACTGGAACGTGCTGCGTCCACTACTGTTCGAATCCATTGGCCAGACCCTGACCATGGTGCTCGTCACCCTCGTCATCGGCGGATTCCTCGGCCTGATCCTCGGCGTGGTGCTCTATGGCACCCGCCCCGGCAACCTGTTCGAGAACGCGGTCGTCTACCGCATCCTTGACATCATCGTCAACATCGTGCGCCCGATTCCGTTCATCATCTTCCTGGCAGCCATGCAGCCGCTCACCATCGTCGTGGTCGGCACGTCCATCGGCACCGTGGCCGCCATCTTCCCGATGGTGGTGATGTGCACCTTCGCCACCTCGCGTCTGGTCGAACAGAATCTCGTGCCGGTCGACCCGGGAGTAATCGAGGCCGCGCGTTCGATGGGTGCCGGCAAGCTCACCATCATCCGCACCGTGCTCATCCCCGAAGCCCTGGCACCGCTGATCCTGGCCTACGCCTTCCTGTTCATTGGCGTGCTCGACATGTCTGCCATGGCCGGCTACATCGGCGGTGGCGGTCTCGGTAACTTCGCCATCGCCTACGGCTACCAGAAGTTCGACCAGACCGTCACCTGGACGGCCGTGATCATCATGATCGTACTGGTCCAGGTGGTGCAGGGCATCGCCAACGCCATCGCCAAACGACTGCTCAAACGCCAGCAATAACAAGGCATACTGACCCCATAGATCGCGGCCCTCGCCAATATGGAGCGAGGGCCGCAATATATTCTTCGCGCTACTAGAATCGGGAACCATGAGTGAACATATCGACATCGACCACGAACTCATCACTATCTGCCACTACCTGCACGCCCATCCGGAGCGTAGTTTCCGTGAATTCGGCACCAGCATCTATCTGACCGACCAGCTCAAGGCGCACGGCATCGAGATCCTGCACAACCCGCTGGAGACTGGTGTTGTGGGGCTCATTCAGGGCGAGGCCGGTCCCGGGCCGCGTATCGGGCTGCGCGCTGACATCGACGGCCTGCCCATCGTGGAAGACTCCGGACTGGAGTTCAGCTCCGTCAATGAAGGCGTGATGCACGGCTGCGGCCACGACCTGCACATGACCGGTCTGCTCGGTGCCGCCTTCTGGCTCGCCGAGCACCGTGACAAGTTCGCCGGCTCGATCAAGATTCTGTTCCAGCCGAGTGAGGAGACCGGCCAAGGCGCTCGCGCCATGATCGACGCCGGACTCGTGGATGACGTCGAAGCCATTATCGGCACGCACAACAACCCCAACTATGCGCCCGGCCAGCTGGCCATCGGCGTTGAGCCGATGATGGCCGGCTGCGTGAAATTCCGCGTGACCCTCCACGCCCAAGGCACCCACGCCGGTTACCCGTACAAGGGCACCGGGCCCATCGAAGCGCTCGCCAGTATTATTCTGAGCCTGCAGACCATCGTGAGCCGCAACGTCACGCCCTTCCACCCGCTGGTGCTGTCCGTTACCGAAGTGCACGGCGGCCATGTGTGGAACGTGGTGCCCGCCGAAGCCGGATTCCAAGGGACTGTGCGCTATTTCCACAAGTCGGATTGCAATCTGGTCGGCCGCCGATTCAAGGAAGTGGTGGAACACACCGCCGAGGCATACGGCATCAGCGCCGACGTGGTCTGGGATGACTTTCAAGACCCGCTGGTCTCCGATCCAGGTCTCGCCAAGGCCGTGGCGGCGGATGTCAACGACTACGCGCAGCTCGAACCGATACGTCAGTCGATGGCGGGGGAGGACTTCTGCGAATTCGCCAAGGTGACGTTGCCGGTGTTCGCGTTCGTCGGGTCAAACGGCCAGGAAGGTTGCGCCGACTGGCATAGCCCGCATTTCGTGGGTCTCGACGAATCCATTCCCACCTTCGTCAACTTCTACGTCAACACCGCTCTGCGCGTGCTCAACGAGCTGAAGTAAATCCTTTTCTGGCTCGCCTCCGGAGGCTGAGGCGTTAGGCAGACAGCCCAGTGGGCTGTCTGTAGCCGAAGGTGAGGCGACAGCCGAACCAGATATGCGCGGGCCTCGCCCGTCCATAAGTGCAGGACGAGCTATCAGCGAAGCTGACTGAGGGGAGTGGCATTCGTTCATTAGGTCGATTCATCGTCCATTAGGTCGGTGAACGGCGATACTGGTTGTTGGAATCGCGCCATTGCAACGACTGATATCGCATTGCAGTGACCTAATGAACGCAAAAACGACCTAATGAATGACGCCAAGCCGGAAGAACAGGCAATCCGACGTCATACGCGGCTACACTAAGAATCTATGACACAGCTTCGCTTCGCACTCGCCCAGATCGACACCTGCGTCGGCGCGCTTGACGCCAACGCCGCCAAGGTGCTCGACTACTCCCGTAAAGCCGCCGCAGGAAACGCCCAAGTGGTTGTTTTCCCGGAAATGACCCTCACCGGATACCCCATCGAGGATCTGGCCCTGCGCCGCACCTTCCGCCAAGCCGCATGGGACAAGGCCAACGAACTCGCCACCCAGCTCAACGACGACGGCCTCGGCGATCTGTTCGTGGTGGTCGGCACCGTGGGCACCGACCGCAAGACCTCCAAGCCGCGCAACCGACTGGTGGTCTTGCACCAAGGCGTGGTCTGGGCTGGCTACGACAAGCACTTCCTGCCCAACTACGGCGTGTTCGACGAATTCCGCATCTTTTCCGCCGGCGACCGCTCCGTGACCCTCGACGTGGACGGCGCCACCATTGGCGTGGCCATCTGCGAGGACATCTGGCAGGACGGCGGCCCGGTGGCCGACCTGGCCACCAAGAACATCGACCTGCTGCTCACCATCAACGGCTCGCCGTATGAGGAAGGCAAGACCAACACCCGTTTCGAGCTCGCCCAGCGTCGTGCCGCCGAGGTTAACGCCCCGGTCATCTACCTGAATCAGGTCGGCGGTCAAGACGACCTCGTCTTCGACGGCGGCAGCTTCGTGGTCGACGCCGACGGCACGCTTATCGAACGCAGCCCGATGTTCATGGAAAACCTGACGTTCTGGGACTTCGATTCCGCCGCCGAACATCAGGCCAAGGCCGAGATCGTTCCGGAACTCGACCCGGACGAAGAGGTATACACCGCCTGCGTGCTCGGCCTCAAGGACTACATGGCCAAGAACCACTTCACCGGCGTGACGCTGGGCCTCTCAGGAGGCATCGACTCCGCACTGGTAGCCGCCATGGCGGCCGACGCATGCGGCGGCGAGAACGTCTGGGGCATCTCCATGCCCTCCATGTACTCCTCCGACGGTTCCAAAGACGACGCCGCCGATTTGGCCTCCAACATTGGCGCCCATTACGAGGTCCAGCCCATTGAGCCATTGTTCAACGCCTACCAACAGCAACTTGACCTTGATGGCGTCTCCGCCGAGAACCTGCAGGCCCGCATCCGCGGTGTGATCGTGATGGCCAGCTCCAATTCGCGCGGTCTGCTCGCCGTGGCCACCGGCAACAAGTCAGAGCTCGCCTGCGGCTACTCGACCATCTACGGCGATGCGGTAGGCGGCTACGCACCCATCAAGGACCTGCTCAAGACCCGTGTCTGGGAGATCAGCCGTTGGCGTAACAAGGCCGCGGCCGCAGGCGTCGGCATCGGCGGTCTCAAGATCGTGGGCAACGAGGACGGCAACACCGGCATCCCGTTGAAGGACGGCGTGATGATTCCGGTCTCCTCCATCGAGAAGGCACCCTCGGCCGAGTTGCGCCCCGGGCAGAAGGACTCCGACTCCCTGCCCGAATACGCGCTGCTCGACAAGGTGCTCGCCGCATACATCGAGCACGCGCACGGCCGCGCCGACCTGTTAGCCGACGGCTTCGACCAGGTCACCGTAGACACCGTGATGCGATTGGTGGACCGCGCCGAATGGAAGCGCCGCCAATACCCGCTGGGACCGAAGGTCACGGCCCTCGCGTTCGGCCGCGACCGCCGACTGCCCGTCACCAACGCATTCAGGGAATAAACATATATTGCTCCCGCCAGCGGGAGCAAGTAATACCGTTGAGGAGGTACCAATGACAGACGATAACAAGAAGCAGTGGTATTTCAACACCGTCAAGAAGCAGGCCGAGTTGGGCATGGTCTCACCGATCGAACAGCGCATGGGTCCGTACAAGACCAAGGAAGACGCCGAACATGCGTGGGACATCGTGGTGGACCGCAATGCCAGATGGGAGGAGGAGAACCGGCGCTGGAAGAACTACGGCGTGAAACCCGCACAGGCTCGCCCCGAGGATTGACGGTCGAAAACTGACGGATACGGTTCTGCTGTCAATCTCAAGACCGAACCGCTCATACGAACATCACAGTATGAGCGGTTTCCCATATCTGGAGACGTGCAATAGTCCCATCAATATCTAGAAGCCATTGGAATGGTAGCGTTCACAGAAACAATGTGAGATAGCTCACTCCCAATTTCAGCTTTTCTCAAGCAAGTGCCAACTACACTGTTGAACCAAGGGTTCCGTGAAGATGCGAAACCTACAACCCCATTTAAGGAGTGACATGACCGCAGTGGAAAATGCAGCTGTCTCCCAGGAGGAGCTCGACGCCAAGGCGTGGGCCGGCTTCACCGAGGGCAACTGGCAGAAGGATATTGACGTCCGCGACTTCATCCAGAAGAACTACACCCCGTACGAGGGCGACGAGACATTCCTGGCTCCTGCCACCGAGAAGACCAAGCACCTGTGGAAGTACCTCGACGACAACTACCTGGCCGTGGAGCGCAAGCAGCGCGTCTACGACGTGGACACCCATACCCCGGCCGACGTCGACGCCTTCCCGGCCGGCTACATCGACTCCCCGGAAGTCGATAACGTGGTCGTTGGCCTCCAGACCGACGTTCCCTGCAAGCGCGCGATGATGCCGAACGGTGGCTGGCGCATGGTCGAGCAGGCCATCAAGGAAGCCGGCAAGGAACCGGATCCGGAGATCAAGAAGATCTTCACCAAGTACCGCAAGACCCACAACGACGGCGTCTTCGGCGTCTACACCAAGGACATCAAGATCGCCCGCCACAACAAGATCCTCACCGGTCTGCCGGACGCCTACGGCCGCGGCCGCATCATCGGCGACTACCGCCGCGTGGCCCTGTACGGCGTCGCCGCGCTGATCAAGTTCAAGCAGCGCGACAAGGATTCCGTGCCGTACCGCAACGACTTCACCGAGCCGGAGATCGAGCACTGGATCCGCTTCCGTGAGGAGCACGACGAGCAGATCAAGGCTCTGAAGAAGCTCATCAACCTCGGCAACGAGTACGGCCTCGACCTGTCCCGCCCGGCCCAGACCGCGCAGGAAGCCGTGCAGTGGACCTACATGGGCTACCTGGCCTCCATCAAGTCCCAGGACGGCGCCGCCATGTCCTTCGGCCGCAACTCCGCCTTCCTCGACTGCTACATCGAGCGCGACCTCCAGGCCGGCAAGATCACCGAGACCGACGCCCAGGAGCTCATCGACAACATCGTCATGAAGCTGCGCATCGTGCGCTTCCTGCGTACCAAGGACTACGATTCGATCTTCTCCGGCGACCCGTACTGGGCGACCTGGTCCGACGCCGGCTTCGGCGATGACGGCCGTTCGATGGTCACCAAGACCTCGTTCCGTCTGCTCAACACCCTGACCCTCGAGCACCTCGGACCTGGCCCCGAGCCGAACATCACCATCTTCTGGGATCCGAAGCTGCCTGAGGCCTACAAGCGCTTCTGCGCCAAGATCTCCATCGACACCTCGGCCATCCAGTACGAGTCCGACAAGGAAATTCGTAGCCACTGGGGCGACGACGCTGCCATCGCATGCTGCGTCTCCCCGATGCGCGTGGGCAAGCAGATGCAGTTCTTCGCCGCCCGCGTGAACTCCGCCAAGGCCCTGCTGTACGCCATCAACGGCGGCCGCGACGAGATGACCGGCATGCAGGTCATCGACAAGGGCGTGATCGAGCCGATTACCCCGGAGGCCGACGGCACCCTCGATTACGAGAAGGTCAAGAACAACTACGAGAAGGCCCTCGAATGGCTGTCCGAGACCTACGTCATGGCCCTGAACATCATCCACTACATGCACGATAAGTACGCGTACGAGTCCATCGAGATGGCCCTGCACGACAAGGAAGTGTACCGCACCCTCGGCTGCGGCATGTCCGGTCTGTCCATCGCCGCCGACTCCCTCGCCGCCGTCAAGTACGCCAAGGTCTACCCGATCTACAACAAGGACGCGAAGACCCTGGAAGGCCACGAGTACGAGTACGTTGAGGGCGCCGACGACGACCTGATCGTCGGCTACCGCACCGAGGGCGAGTTCCCGGTCTACGGCAACGACGACGACCGCGCCGACGACATCGCCAAGTGGGTCGTCTCCACGGTCATGGGCCAGGTCAAGAGGCTCCCGGTCTACCGCGGCGCCGTCCCGACCCAGTCCATCCTGACGATCACCTCCAACGTCGAGTACGGCAAGAACACCGGTTCCTTCCCGTCCGGCCACGCCAAGGGCACCCCGTACGCTCCGGGCGCCAACCCGGAGAACGGCATGGACTCCCACGGCATGCTGCCGTCCATGTTCTCCGTCGGCAAGATCGACTACAACGACGCTCTTGACGGCATCTCGCTGACCAACACCATCACCCCTGATGGCCTGGGCCGCGACGAGGACGAGCGCATCGGCAACCTGGTCGGCATCCTGGACGCCGGCAACGGCCACGGCCTCTACCACGCGAACATCAACGTTCTGCGCAAGGAGACCATGGAGGACGCCGTCGAGCACCCCGAAAAGTACCCGCACCTGACCGTGCGTGTCTCCGGCTACGCGGTGAACTTCGTCAAGCTCACCAAGGAGCAGCAGCTCGACGTCATCTCCCGTACCTTCCACCAGGGTGCCGTCGTCGACTGATGACCAACCCCGCGAACCGCGGCAATGACTAACTGAAGGGGTGGGGCACGGCTCCACCCCTTCCTTATTTCCCACAGACTTTCGCATCATTTGGAACAGGAGGACAACGATGCCCGCAACACCCACGTTCCGCACCACGACCAGGCATATGCTCAAGGAATCGAAGACCTATGCCTCGCAGACTTTGATGGGTGGCCTTTCCGGCTTTGAATCCCCAATCGGACTCGACCGACGTGACCGCCTTTCCGCCCTGAAATCCGGTGATATCGGCTTCGTCCACTCTTGGGACATCAACACCTCCGTGGATGGACCGGGCACCCGCATGACCGTGTTCATGTCCGGCTGCCCGCTGCGCTGCCAGTACTGCCAGAACCCGGACACTTGGAAGATGCGCGACGGCAAGCCCGTCTACCTTGACGCCATGATCAAGAAGGTCGATCGTTACAAGGACCTGTTCAAGGCCACGCATGGCGGTATCACCTTCTCCGGCGGCGAATCCATGATGCAGCCCGCCTTCGTCTCGCGTGTGTTCCATGCCGCCAAGGAGATGGGCGTGCACACCTGCCTCGATACGTCCGGCTTCCTCAACACGAATTACACCGACGAGATGCTCGAGGACATCGACCTGTGTCTGCTCGACGTCAAATCCGGCGACGAGGAGACCTATCACAAGGTCACCGGCGGCACCTTGCAGCCCACCATCGATTTTGGCCAGCGACTGGCCAAGGCCGGCAAGAAGATCTGGGTGCGATTTGTGCTCGTGCCGGGCCTGACCGACTCCGAAGAGAACGTCGAAAACGTGGCGAAGATCTGCGAGTCCTTCGGTGATGCCGTCGAACACATCGACGTGCTGGGATTCCACCAGCTTGGCCGCCCGAAGTGGCACGAACTGCGCATCCCATACCCGCTGGAGAACCAGAAGGGACCCAACGCCGCCACCCGCGAACGGGTGACCAACCAGTTCAAGGACCACGGCTTCACCGTGTATTAAATTGCAGGGCCGAACCGCGCGTAAATACCACGATTCGGCCCGTTCGCCCATACCCTAGAGATATGGCCGACATCTACGCATTTCCTACGGGAGAGTCCAACGACGGACGCCCCGTGCGCCCTCAGGGTGTGCCGGATGAAGTATGGGCAGCCGTCGAATCCGTCAGCACCATGAAGCGCATCCATGACGTGCGCTATCGGGAGATTCCCGTGCCTTCCACCTTGGCCGATTATGGTATCGGCGTGGAATTCGAAGCGGGAGAGCGTGCCCTCGGCGATGCCTTTTCCGCCGGTCTTGGCAGCGATGCCGAATCACGAATCGCCACAGGCTGGATCATGATGCTTTATGCTCATGAGCTGCGCATTGACTGGGATTCCAACTGGCGTTGCGTGGCGTTCGCGCGACTGCCGCTGGAAACCGCCGAAAACGATTCTCTGACCCCCGGCATGTACTGGGATGACATGTGCGACTATTTCGACGGCATCGAGCCGGATTCGGTATCCGGCACAGTCACCGTGACCCAAAACACGGCTTTTGGCTCGATGGCCGGCTCCACCAGCGCCGGGTGTGAGATTCGCGTCTCATGGACCCCGCTTGACGGGACCGGGCCGGACGGTACTATGGACGCCGGCGCACAAGTCCGCTCGTGGGCCGCATTCATCAGATCCACCATCCGTTTTGAGGAGGATGACGCCAGTTGAGTGACGTCCGTGACACCGAACCCCGACTGCTGAAAGAGCCTCGCGGGGGAGTACCCGATGTCACTTCGACGCTGGACGGCTATCATCGTGTCTGCGATGCGATGGCCGAGGCGACGGGCTCGCTGGCCGCCGACGCCGAACGGGCGTCCGGCTTCCGCTATGGACACGAGGATTGGCTGATTCAGTTCAAACGTGAGGGTGCAGGCATCGCCTTGCTTGATCCCGTCGCCCTGACCCGGGCCGGAGCTGATTGGAATGAATTCAATGACGCCGTGGGCGACGCCACGTGGATTCTGCATGATTCTCTGATGGACTTGCCCGGATTCGCCGAAATCGGGCTCAAACCCAAAGCCCTGTTCGACACGGAAATAGCGGCGCGATTGCTCGGCCTGCACCGCTTTGGTCTGGCCGCCGTCACCGAACACTACCTCGGCATCACGCTAGCCAAAGAGCATTCCGCCGCCGATTGGTCCTACCGTCCGCTGCCGCGCGACTGGCGCAACTATGCGGCGCTCGACGTGGAGGTGCTTATCGAACTTGAAACCATGATGCGTCGTGACCTGAAAGCCGCAGGCAAGGACGAGTGGGCCGCTGAAGAGTTTTCTCACGCTTTGGTTGCGGGCCTTGCCCCGCGCAAACCGCATCCGATTCCTTGGCTGCGTATCTCGCGCATCACCCAGCTGAGTCGTGATCCAAGGGGCTTGGCCATCGCCAAATCCCTATGGGAGGAGCGCGACCGACTCGCCCGGCAATACGATATTGCGCCCAGCCTGTTATTGGCCGATTCATCAATCATCGAGGCGGCGACCAACAAGCCGCACAATGCTGCCCAATTCCGCGCGCTCCGATCCCTGAACGAGCGTGTGCGCATCCATACCGGCACCGAGCAGGACAAAATGTTCGAGCGGTACGCGCCGATTCAGCGTGCGGTCAAACCGAAGGTCTGGAAGCAGGCCATCGATCGAGCCATAGCCCTGAAGCCCACCCAATGGCCTACCATGCCCGCCCCCGAACAGGACGAAAACGGTGTGGTGAACGCGCCCCGATCCATGCGGCTGTGGCAACAGCGCCATCCGGAGCGTTATGACCGTCTGCAACGGGTGCGGCGTGTGATCAACCGCATCGCCGAAGACACCCGCACGCCGGCCGAGATGATCATCAAGCCACAGATCCTACGCAACCTGTGCTGGGTGGAAGACCCGGTGGAAGTGGACGTCGAGACGTTCCTGATCGAGCAGGGCGCAAGGAACTGGCAAGTGAAACTCATTGCACCGTCCGTAAGTGGCGTTATCATGTAGAGGTTGCCTTACGGCAGAACTGTAAGAAATAACGACTTTTGAGGAGTCATTAGCGTGAAGATCAGCGTTCGTAACCTCGAGCCCACCAAGGTGAAGCTCACCGTCACTGTTGAACCGGAAGAGCTCAACCCGTATCTGGATGCGGCCCGTAAGGAAATCGCCAAGCAGGTGAACGTTCCCGGCTTCCGTAAGGGCCACGTTCCCGGCAAGATCATCGACCAGCGCATCGGTTTCGCCGCCGTCGCCGGTGAGGCCGTGAACGACGCGGTCCCGGAGCTGTACTCCAAGGCCCTGGATGAGAAGAAGATTCGTCCGATGGCTCAGCCGGAGTTCGACGTGCAGGATGTTCCGCAGTCCGCCAACGACGAGACCAAGCTGAAGTTCACCGCCACCGTCGAGCGTCGTCCTGACATCGAACTGCCGGAAATCGACGGTCTTGAGATCGCCATCTCCAAGCCGGAAGTCAAGGATGAGGACGTCGACAAGCGCCTCGAGACCCTGCGTCAGCGCTTCGGCACCTTGGTCGGCGTGGACCGCCCGGCCGCCAAGGGCGACTTCGCCAACATCGACCTGACTGCTGAGATTGACGGCGAGACCGTCGACTCCCAGGAAGGCGTGAGCTACGAGCTCGGCTCCAACACCATGCTCGACGGTCTGGACGAGGCCCTTGACGGCCTGTCCGCCGGCGAGGAGACCACCTTCGAAGGCACGCTGGAAGCCGGCGAGCACGAGGGCCAGAAGGCCACCGTGAAGGTCAAGGTCAACTCCGTCAAGGCTGAGGAACTGCCGGAGCTGAACGATGAGTTCGCTTCCGAAGCTTCCGAGTTCGACACTCTGGACGAGCTCAAGGCTGACATCCGCAAGGCTGCCGCTCAGGACGCCGAAGGTCGTCAGGCCACCGAGGCTCGCGATGCCTTCATCGCCAAGCTGCAGGAAGGCCTCGAGATCCCGGTGCCGAAGGGCGTCAAGGCCAACATGGTCGAAGAGCAGCTCAAGGGCATGACCCCGGACCCGGAGAAGGCCACCAAGGAGCAGAAGGCTCAGGCCGAGGAGACCGTGGAGAAGGATCTGCGCGATCAGATGGTGCTCGACGCTCTGGCCGAGAAGCTGGACGTTCAGGTGTCCCAGTCCGACGTGTTCAACTTCCTCGCTTCCATCGCCCAGCAGTACGGCATGGATCCGAACAACTTCATCCAGGCCATCATCAAGAATGGCCAGCTTGGCTCCGCTGTGCAGGAAGTCGGCCGTTCCAAGGGCCTGCTCGCCGGCATGCGCGCCGTCAAGTTCACCGCTGATGGCGAGGTTGTGGACCTCTCCGCCTTCCTGGGCGAGGCCGCTGAGGACGAAGAGTCCGAGTCCGTCGAGGCCGCTTCCGCTGCTGCCGCCGTGGCCGACGAACTGTCCGCCAAGGATGACGCCAAGGATGCTGAGTGAGCATAGCCTCATCGCGTTAGCATGATTGTTTGAGCCCGGAATCGTGTTTCATGGTTCCGGGCTCTTCCTATTCTGGCAAAAGGACTGTTTCTTTGGCTCCCCTCTTTGAGGGGGAGCTGTCGAGCGTAGCGAGACTGAGGGGAGTTCCCAAGGCATACTCGTTGCATAGGGTGCGGAGGTTGACATGCAGCCAACGGTTACTATCAAACGCCTTGGTTGGCTCGCTGCGGCGACCATTGTGCTCGGCGTGCTCATCGGTGTGGGAGCAGGTCTGCTGACCCTGTTGCTCTACGGCGTTGAACATGTGCTGCTCGGCTACATCGAAGGCCCAGAATTGCCTGGTCCATTCGGCGTGCCCGCTGCACGCCGTGCGATATCGGTGACCGTGGGACTCAGCATCGCAGGCATTATCTGGTATCTGATGCGACACAAAACGACTGCGGTGCCCTCAGTCAAGAAGGCCGTGGCGGGAAAGCGAATGCCTTTCTGGCAAACCATTGCGCATGTGGTATTGCAGATTTTCATCGTCGGCTCCGGTGCCTCGATCGGCCGAGAAGTCGCCCCACGCGAACTCGGTGCCATGCTCGCGCAACGTTTCTGCGACCTGTTCCATATCGAGGGCGTTGACGGCATCGACCGGCGCATGGTGGTGGCAGTGGCTGCCGGTGCCGGTCTAGGAGGCGTCTATGACGCGCCACTGGCCGGCATGTTCTTCGCCGTCGAAATCCTGTTGGTAGATGTGACAATCGAAAAAGTTGCGTTTGGACTGGGCATGTCTGCCATTGCCGCATTCGTGGCGGTTGCGATCAAAGGGCATTGCCTGTTCTACGACATTACCGCCATGCAACCGGAATCCACGCCAACGTTAATGGTGTTCGCTCTGATCTGCGGTGCGGCATGTGGAGTGGGCGGCGCATTGTTCCGAAAAGGTTCGCAATGGGCGGAAGCGCACAAGCCAACCGGTAAGGCTATTCTGTGGCAGATGCCGCTGGCTGGTCTCATCACCGGTTTGGTGGCGACTGTTGTGCCGCAGGTGATGGGCAACGGCCGTGCCGCAGCGCAACTTGGATTCAGCACATTCATTCCTGAAACCGCCGGCACTGCTGGTGCCATGCAGTCGGCATCTTCAGCGGCCGCCTCTCCATGGAACTTGCTGACGGGCGGCGGTAATGTATCCGATTCGGCCTCTGGCGGGGGAGCGGGCTCTGGAATGGCATCGTTCTGGGCCATGCTTCAGGGTGGGAGCGGCCCTTCTGGATCCGTGATGAACGCCGGTTTCCCGCTGTCCCAGTCCAATATCTGGATGTTGCTGGGTGTGTTGGCACTCACCTTTGTTGCCAAAGCGCTGGTGACGCTGATGACCATTCGCTCCGGTGCGTCGGGCGGTGTGCTGCAGCCCGGCATCGCATTAGGTTCCACGCTGGGTGCGATGCTCGGCCTCGTATGGATACTGATGTTTCCGACCGATTCGGTAACCGCGTGTGCCTTGATCGGTGCGGCTTCGTTGCTTTCGGCCTCACAACAGGCACCGCTTATGGCCATGTGCTTGGTGATGGAGCTCTCTGAAGCGCCGATTACCTTCTTTGTGCCGGTCGGCATGGCCGTGGCCACGTCGTCGTTGATATCAAAGTGGTTGCTGAGTCGTAAGTAAGTAAATACATATATTCTGGCTCCCCTCTCTGAGGGGAGCTGCCCCGGTCGAAACTCCCCTCAGCCGCCTATGGCGACGGCTCCCCTAAGAGGGGGGAGCCGAGGTAAAGAAAGCTATGTCAGAAAATACAGAAATTCGCTCGGCACTTGAATTGCTTGCCGCTGAGCCGCTCACTGAGCAGATTGACTACTATCGAAAGCCATTCATGGTGTTATGGGCCGCCATTCAGGAGGCAGCCAGCGATGTGGCCGAAGACTACGACTTACCTGCGGATATGGCCCAATTATGGGTGGCCGAACAGATGCGCCAAGTCGCCGATTCACTGGTCGATCGGCTCGCGGAAAAAGCCGTGGCCCATGGTGCCAGCAAGTCCAACGTAGCGCGAGCCGCCGGTGCCAGCCCCGCCAATGCCGCCCGTCGCTTCCCGCGTCTGGGCGACGATGCCGCCTCCCAGACCCGCCTCCTCATTGACGACGTCCTCGACACCTTGGAATAACCCGAAATCCCTACGCTACCCGCCAAAAAGCACGCGAAAAGACGCCTTCAGTCGCTTCAAGGCGGTAGTCTGAACAATGTTCGAGTAATTAGAAGGAGAATCAAGGTGAGCAATACCTTTGCGACCTTGCCGGTCATGGCGGGCGATGACGTCCCGGCCGGCCCCGTCGACCCGATTTTCAACCGTCTGCTCAAAGACCGCATCATCTGGATGGGTGAAGAGGTCAAGGACGATATGGCCAACCGCATCTGCGCTCAGCTGCTGATGCTGGCCGCCGAAGACCCGAAGAAGGACATCTGGCTGTACATCAACTCGCCGGGCGGCTCCATCACCGCCGGCATGGCCATCTACGACACCATGCAGCTCATCGAGCCTGACGTGGCGACCGTGGGCCTGGGCATGTGTGCTTCCATGGGCCAGTTCCTGCTGAGCTCCGGCACCAAGGGCAAGCGTTACCTGACCTCGCACGCCCGTGTGCTCATGCACCAGCCTTCCGGCGGCATCGGCGGCACCGCCACTGACGTGCGCATCAACGCCGAGCTCATCATGGACATGAAGAAGACCATGAGCGAGCTGACCGCTGAGCAGACCGGCCACACCCTCGAGGAAATCTACCGCGACAACGAATACGACCACTGGTTCACCGCCCAGGAAGCCCTCAACTATGGCTTCGTGGACAAGCTCGTGACCACGCCGGACACCATCGGCAACAACCAGCAGGGGGAGTGAGACTCATGGCAAGTGAAGAAGCAAAGTTCGCCGCCCGTGCCGACCGCTTGGCCGGCCGTCAGGGCGTAGCCGGTTTCATGCCGGCCTCCGCCCGCGCAGCCCAGCCCGCGCCGACCAACCGTTACATCATGCCGCAGTTCGTGGAGAAGACCCCGTATGGCATGAAGACCCAGGACGCCTACTCCCGCCTGTTCGAGGATCGCATCATCTTCCTCGGCGTGCAGGTGGACGACGCCTCCGCCGACGACGTGATGGCCCAGCTGCTGGTCCTCGAATCCCAAGATCCGAACCGTGACGTGATGATGTACATCAACTCACCCGGCGGTTCGATGACGGCCATGACCGCCATCTACGACACCATGCAGTACATCAAGCCCGACGTGCAGACCGTGTGCCTCGGCCAGGCCGCCTCCGCCGCCGCCATTCTGCTGGCCTCCGGCACCAAGGGCAAGCGCCTGATGCTGCCGAACGCCCGTGTGCTCATCCACCAGCCGGCCATCGACCAAGGCTTCGGCAAGGCCACGGAGATCGAGATTCAGGCCAAGGAAATGCTGCGTATGCGCGAATGGCTGGAGGAGACCCTCGCCAAGCACACCGGCCAGGACGTCGAGAAGATTCGCCGCGACATCGAAGTGGACACTTTCCTGACCGCTCCTGAAGCCAAGGAATACGGCATCGTGGACGAGGTGTTGGAACACCGCCAGTAAAACTTCCGGACATTGCAATACCCTCGGTCGGCAACGACCGGGGGTATTGTATTTCAAGGATGACAATGATAATGCGCAGCGTGGCGGTTCGACGGTGCGGCGTAGTCGGCAAAGGAGAATCATGGGACGTGTGGTGAGCTACAACGAGGACGTACCCCGTTGCACGTTCTGCGGCAAAACCGAACATCAGGTACGAAAACTGGTGGCCGGTCCCAATGCCTCCATCTGCGATGAATGCATCGCCCTGTGCGTGGACATCATCTCCGAGGAGCGTGTCAAAGATGCCGAGGTCAATTCGCTGAGCCTGCCCAAGCCCGCTCAGATCTTCGATTATCTCAACCGCTACGTCATCGGTCAGGAGAACGCCAAGCGCGCATTATCCGTAGCCGTATACAACCATTACAAGCGCGTCAACATGGAGCTTCAGGAGTCCGCTGAGCAGCTTGACGGGAATAACGGGCACAGTGGCCAGACCGGCAAACAAGCCAAGCAATCCGTTCCCACCCAGACGCGTGCTGCCCGCCGCAGCAATGACCCTTTGGCTGACGTCGAGGTCGCCAAGTCAAACATTCTGTTGCTCGGCCCCACCGGCGTGGGCAAAACCTATCTTGCGCAGGCGTTGGCCCGCGTAATGAACGTGCCGTTCGTCATCACCGACGCCACCACCCTGACCGAAGCCGGCTATGTAGGCGACGATGTGGAAACCGTGCTCCAACGTCTCCTCCAAGCTGCGGATGGCGACGTAAGCCGAGCCCAGCACGGCATCATCTACATTGACGAAATTGATAAGATCGCCCGCAAATCCGGTGAGAACACCTCCATCACCCGTGACGTGTCCGGTGAGGGCGTTCAGCAGGCGTTGCTGAAGATCTTGGAAGGAACCATCGCCTCCGTGCCGTTGGAAGGCACGCGCAAGCATAAGGAGCAGGACGTTGCGCAGATGGACACACGCGGCATCCTATTCATCTGCGGCGGTGCGTTCGTGGGGCTGACGGACATTGTTCGCAAGCGATTAGGCCGTCGAGAGACCGGCTTCGGCGCGAATTGGCACGACGCCGACATGAAAGACGAGGAATTGCTCGAACAGGTCAATGCCGATGATCTGGCCGAGTTCGGACTGTTGCCTGAGTTCATCGGACGTTTGCCGGTCACCAGTGTGCTGAAGGAACTTACCGTAGACGATCTGACGGCGATTCTCACCCAGCCAGCCAACGCGCTGATCAAGCAGTACCGTAAACTGTTCGCCGTCGACGGCGTCGATCTGCAATTCACAGAACAGGCCATTCGGGCGATTGCTGATATCGCTATCAAGCAGGGGACCGGCGCACGCGGTTTGCGTTCGATTATCGAACGTACGTTGCAGGACACGATGTTCCAGTTGCCGAGTTTGGATGATGTGAGGCAGGTGATTGTGGACAAGGCGTCCGTAGAGGGTTCCAGCACGCCCAAACTCCTGCGCGAAGCCGTGGATGTGCCGCAGGGACGTCTCAAAGTTGCGCAGTCGGTTTTGCTTGACCGAGTCCGTACACACGAGGCGTGAGGCCAGTAAATACGCCGTTGCGGTAGTGGTCGGGATGGTGCGACTCGCCGCAACACGCCGAGTTGCATTCAGCTGAACGGCGTGTATTATATATCGAGTTGTCTGAAAGACAACATGCGCCAGTAGCCCAGCGGATTAGAGCAGCTGACTACGGATCAGCAGGTCGCAG
>ONZS01000880.1_pt1 | contig 21370 bp, 15 predicted proteins | sample 1670921 | NCBI WGS metagenome assembly ONZS01 (sample SAMN06348104, study PRJEB24527) | human gut metagenome | biome: human gut; feature: ankylosing spondylitis patient; material: feces | host: Homo sapiens | place: China | collected 2015-10 | reverse complement strand
TGATAGAAGAAGTTTTGCGTGTGGTCCATGTGCACCTCGATCGTGACGACCTTCTTTTCGGCCCACTCCGAGTCGATCCACTTGAAGGTGTAACCCCACCAGCCGTCGGCCGTGATGTCCTTGTTCATGTAGATCTCCCACCAGTCGAGAGAGGTGCCGGTCGTCGGGGCGCTGTTGTTGTTGTAATTGACGCTCGACCACTTCTCCTGATAGCTCGTCGCACCGCTGATGTTGGCCAGGAAGCCGTAACGGTTGTCCCCTTCGGTGGTGGTGTGGTTCTCGAGCTTCCAGACGCCCAGGCCCTGGTAGGTCAGCTCGACGGCATTGCCCACATCGTCGCGCTGGTAGAAGGCCAGGCGCGTCACCTCCTCGACGATCGTCGAACGCGTGTTGAAATCGACATAGACGCGGTAGATGCCCGTCTTGTCCACCGAAGCCAGCGACGTGGCCGGCTTGACGTCGGCACCGAACTCGCGGAGCTCGCCCTCCTCGATGGTGAAGTGGCGGCTCGAGGCATCCGTCGTCTCGTACATCGAATAGGTCTTGCCGGCCTCGAGGCGCATGATGGCCGTGAACTCGCCGACATCCTCGCCCGTAGACTGGAACTGCATGGCCAGCGAAAGGTCATCGCCGACTTCGGTGGCCTCGCCCGTCAGGTAGAGCGTCGAGGGGATCACGTCGAAACCGAACAGACGCTTGACCGAGATGCAGCGCGGCGTCGCCTCGACGGGGGCGGTCGTCACACCGCGGCTCGATACGACCGACCAGTAGAAGTCGCCCGATGCGCCGGCATCGATTCCGGCGGCCTTGGCCGCCAGGTTCAGCTCCTTGTGGGGAACCGCCACGCTGGTCTTCGAACCGGCGTCGTAGCGGTAGACGATCTCGCCGTCGGGCTGTGCGAGGAAGACCACCTCGTAGTGCGGAAGTTGTCCGTCGGCAGCCAGAGCGGGTTCCCACGAGAAGGTCTCCGTGGCCGACGATGCGCTCTGCAGCTCGACATACCAGTTATCGGCAGGCAGCAGCAACGCCTTGACCGGAGTCACCCCGCCCGGTTCGTAATCCAGGTCGCTCGAGCAGGAGGCGCCCCAGACGGCAAGACCTGCCGCCATCAGCATATTCAATATCTTTTTCATCTTTTTCCGAATGCTTTTGATTGACGATTAATATCCCGAGTTGTTGGGCAGCAGCGACGGAACGAGCTGCGTCTCCGAAAGCGGCAGCGACCAGAGGATGTCGCGTCCCGTATCGAACTTGAACTGGTCGATCTGCGTGCCGTTGTACATGTAGACCGGACCGTTGAGCAGTTCGGCAACGGCCGTGGACTTCTCGTCCTTGTAGTTGATCCAGCGGATCAGGTCGAAGTAGCGCAGACCCTCCAGGGCCAGCTCCACACGACGCTCGTCGCGCACGATCTGCGTATAGTCGCCCGCCGAGGGGAACTCCGTGCCGCCTACGCCCGCACGCATGCGGATCGGGCGGATCGTCTCGTTCCATACCGTGACATCCAGTTCACCCAGGTAGGCCTTCGCCTCGGCGTACATCAGCAGCACGTCGGCATAACGCATCATGATGAAGTTGGTCCACATCTCGAGGTTCTTGCCGTGGTCCGGGTCGAAATACTTGCGGGTGTAGAAGCCCGTGGGCGAGCCGTTGGCCGTGCCGGCCTGGTCGGAACCCGACGTGACGTTGAGCGTGAACTTCTTGACGTACTCGCCCTTGTCGTTCAGGTCATACCAGTCCATCCCGTTGTATGCCACCGTATACTTGAGTCGCGGATCGCGGCCCGTATAGGAGTTCAGGTCCGTGGGGTCCGAGCCGTCGGACATCTTGTAGCTGTCCACGAGAGCCTTCGACGGAGCCTTCTGGCAGAGGTTCGCACCGGCCGAGAGGGGCGCCATGTTGTACATCAGGCTCCACTGCTTGTCGAGTTCCACGGCCGCATAGTCGAGGATCACCTCCGAATTGTACTCGGCACCCGACGTGAAGAGGTACTCGTAGGGGCTCAGATAACCCTCCTCGTTACCCTCGGTCAGCAGGCTGTAGGTGCCGTAGGTAGCCTGGTCGTGCATCAGCTTGTCGCAGATGTCTGCCACCTTGCGCATGTTGTCCGACACGCTGTTGCCCGTGCGCGACGTGTTCTCGTAGAGATACATGCGGGCCTTGAGCACCATGGCGGCAGCCTTCGTGATACGGCCGTTGTCGTCAGCCGACAGGTCGTCGCGCTTCGGAAGATCGGGAATGATCTCGTCCAGCTCGCGGTGCAGCTCCTCCATCACCTTGACGTAGGAGGTGCGGGTCATCTGACGCGACTCCTCGAGCGAGATGTCGTTCAGGAAGAAGGGAATGTCGCCGTAGAAGCAGGCCAGACGGAAGTAGAGGAACGCGCGGATGAAGCGGATCTGCGCCTTCATGTAGGCCAGATTCGAGGGCTCGATGCCCGGCACGTCGTCCACGAAGGTCAGGAAGATGTTGCAGGTCTTCACGCCCTGGAACACCCACTGCCACTCGCTCTTGAAGAGCGACGTGTTGGGCGTGGCCTGTCCCGTGCGGATGGTGCGCGTGTCGGGGTTGCCGCGCTGCTCGTACATGTTGTCGCTCAGCGCCTCGTCCTGGAACATCTTGTCGTGGCTGTACATCTGGCTGTAGGCCATGTTGAGCACCATGTTGGCACGCTCGGGCGAGGTCCAGAACGCCTTGTCCGTAAACTTGTTGGTCGGCTCCTGGTCCAGATCGTTGCAACCGGCCAGCCACATTGCGCCGGCGGCAACGGCAACGGTAATGTATTTAAAAATCGAGGTTTTCATATCTTCTCGCACCTTGAATTAGAATGTGACATTGAGGCCGACACCGTAGTAGCGCAGGTTCGGGTAGTTGCGGGCCGAGTTGGCACCGCCCGAGTTCATGTTGCTGCCGAACTCCGACGACTCGGGATCGACGAACGAGCACTCGGTGAACGTCAGCAGGTTCTCGGCATTGAAATAGATCTTGAACTTCTGCACGCCGAACTTCTTCGAGATGCGCTCGGGCAGCGTGTAGCCCAGCTGGATGTTCTTCAGACGCAGGTAGCTGCCGTCGAACATGTAGATATCGGATCCCATGCGCCAGTTGTTCTGGTTCGACGGGTCGGAGATGTCGGTCAGACGCGGCCAGCGGGCATCCGTGTTGGTCGGCGTCCAGAAGTCGAGCTGGTGCTCGTACATCGTGTAGCCGTAGTTCGAGTGGAACGGCTCGACCAGCTCGCCGCGGATCATCATGTCGCGCTTGAGTACACCCTGCAGGAAGATCGACAGGTCGATGCCCTTCCAGGCCACGTTGTAGGTGAAGCCCACCGTGTAGCGCGGGAAGGCGTTGCCCAGATAGTAACGGTCGTTCTCGTCGATCACGCCGTCGCCGTTGCGGTCCACGAACTTCACGTCACCCGGCTTGACCGTCTTGCCCGTCGGAATGGCCGAATTGGCGATCTCCTCGTAGCTCTGGAAGAAGCCGTCGGTCTTGTAGCCGTAGTAGGAGTTGAAGGGCAGGCCCTCGCGCGTGATGCGCCAGAACTCCTCCTGGTTCGAAATCGACTCGAAGCCCTCGTAGTGGAGCACCTCGTTCCACGAGTCACCGATGTTGAACTGGAAGAAGTGCGACCAGTCGCGCTTCTTGAGCGCATAGCTGATCGAAAGCTCCCAACCCTGCGTGCGCATCTCGCCGGCATTGTAGTTCTGGAGCTCGGTACCCAGCATCAGCGGGGTCTGCGGCTTGACCAGGATGTCGGTCGTATGCTTGTTGAAGTAGTCGAAGCCCAGGTTGAGCGTACCCTTGAAGAACGAGGCGTCGAAACCGATGTTGAAGGTCTTCGAAACCTCCCACTGCAGGTTGTCGGTACCGAGCTGGAAGCCGGCGCCGCCGACCATCGCGTTGTTGAAGGCGTAGATGTTCGAGTAGACGTTGTAGGTGGTGAAGTACTGGTAGTCGCCCACCGACTGGTTACCCAGCGTACCGTACGATCCGCGGATCTTCAGATCGCCCACGTTGTCGCGGTAGCTCTCCATGAAGGCCTCCTCCGAGAGGCGCCATCCGAGCGAAACCGAGGGGAAGAAGCCCCAGCGCAGGTCGGAACGGAATTTCGACGAACCGTCGTAACGGAACGAGAACTCGGCATAGTAGCGGTTGTCGTAGTCGTAGGAGGCACGTCCGAAGAGCGAGGTGAGCGAGGTGCGGGTCGTGGCCTCGGGCGTCACGGTCGAACTGCCCAGCACGGCCTCCGTACCGTCGCCCTTGATACCCAGATCGGGATCGGCCCACTTGAGCGAAACCTGGTTCGCCTCCGAGGTATAGGACTCGTTCGAGGCACCGAACAGCGCGGCCACGTGGTGCTTGCCGAAGGTGCGGTCGAAGTCGAGCATCAGCTGCGAGTTGATCAGGTAGGCACGCTGGTTCCAGTCCTCCGATTTGTCGTCGTTGTTGGCCGAGCGGCCGTCACCGATCGGGTTGCCCGCCGCATCGGTGTTGTAGAAGATCACCTCATGGGTGCGCGTGTAGCGGTGGTCGGCGAAGATGTCGGCACCCAGCACGCCGCGCAGTTTCAGGCCGTCGATGATCTTCACCTCGGCCGAGAGGTTGGCGTTCACGTAATCGTTGCGGTAACGGTTGTAACCGCCCTCCTGAAGCAGACCCAGCGAGTTGAAGTCCGTCAGCTTGTCGTTGAGCAGGTATTTGCCCGTGGCGGGATCATACTGACGGTAATAATAGTAGGTCGGGATACGCGATGCGTTGGCGATGGCGTTGCCGTCGATCGTCGTCTTGCTGTTCTCGTGCGAATAGGAGAGCAGCGCCGTCACCTTCACACGCTTGTACTCGGTCGTAAGGTTCGTACGGAAGTTGTAGCGCTGGCGTCCGTAATCGGGGCCCACGTAGTTGCTCTCCTGGTCGAAGTAGCCGGCCGACACCATGTAGGTCGTATTGGCACCGCCGCCCGATACGCTGACGTTGTAGTTCTGCTGCATGGCCGTCTGGAAGATCTCGTCCATGAAGAAAGTGCCGTTACCGTGCTCTTTGAGGTCACGGATCTGCTCGGCCGTGAAGGCGGGCGCGAGACCGGCGTTGGCCTTGGCGATGTTGAGCAGCGTGGCGTTCTGCCATCCCTCGACCGGCGTGTAGAGGACATCGGGCTGCTGCCAACCGACCTGAGCGGTCAGCTCGACCGTCGGTGCCTGATTCAGCTTACCCTTCTTGGTCGTCACGAGCAGCACGCCGTTGGCGGCACGCGAACCGTAGATGGCGGCCGTACCGGCGTCCTTGAGCACCGAGACATTCTCGATGTCCGAAGGATTGAGTTTGTTGAACGACGAGTTGTCGGAAACCAGTCCGTCGATGACGATCAGCGGCTGGTTGTTGTTCATCGTACCGATACCGCGGATGTTGATGTTGAGCTGGTTGTCAGCAGGGTCGTTGCTTCGCTGCTGGATAACGAGGCTGGGCGACGTACCCTGCAGCGCCTGTGTGAGGTTGGCCACCGAACGCTCGGCAATGGCCTCCGACTTGATCTGATCGACGGCGCCCACCGTGCTGCGGCGCGTCGTCGTACCGTAACCGATGACGATCACGTCGTCCACCATCTGCGAGTCCTCGGCAAGCGTCACGTCGAGCAGCGTCCGGTTGGCTACCGGAAGCGTCTGCGACTCATAGCCGATGAACGAGAAGGTCAGCTCGGCATCGGGAGCGCAGGAGATCTCATAAGTTCCGTCGATTCCGGTCGAAGTTCCGGTCGTGGTGCCTTCGACAAGGACGGTGACGCCGAGCAGGGGCTGGCCTGCAGCGTCATTCACGGTACCCCGGACAGTCACCTTACGGTCTTGTACCGAGGCACTTGCATCGGCTGTTTCGGCCGCAAACCCAAGGGGGGGGGTAATCAGCAGCGCCAAAACCGCCAGAATGATTTTGTGCCCAAGTTTGATCATAGGTATTGAAAGTTTGGTTAATGTTTGGTAAAAAATAAGACAAACCCGTCCGGAAGCGCAGGCTCCGGATACGGTCGGATTGTTCAGAAAAGAAGAAGTCGGGAAACTGTAAAAAGAGGCCGGCCGGCCAATGCTCGGCCGTCGATGAGTCGGGAGCAGAGTTTTTCCATAGGTTCGTGGTTTTCAGGTTTGGTAGTTTCGGTGCGACAAAAGTAAAAATTAGCCCTTATCTGAAAAATGAAAAGCCCTTCCATTTTATCCGAGAGGCATCGGCCCATACTATTTTGTCAGGAAATCATACTTTGCAGCCGGATACTCAAACGTACTTTTTCCCCTCTCCAGGCAACCACATCGGGTCGATTCATACCAAAACGAGACATCAGCAGCACAAAAGCAGACAAAAACAGACCGGACACAGTCCGAACGGCCGCAGGGTACCGGAACATCGGAAAAACCGGGCAGTCACACCAAACAGGGATTGCGGCAGGTCGCGTATCGACAGGCTGGCGAGACACGCCGCGCAACACAACGGCCGATCGGAGCGCCGCTTTTGTCCGGCAAGGTTCGTCCGGAGGCCGCGACTTCGGCCGCAAAACGGAAACGTGAATCCGGCCGTCTTGTGAAAACGCCGGAGTTGCGGTCGCGGACAAAACGGGCCGGCACCCCCGGGCTCCACAAAAACAGGGAGTGTACAGATAAAACAGTGGCGCGGAAACAGGTTTCCGCGCCACGACTCGCGCAATTATTGCGGTTCCGAAATCAGATAGCGCCCGAGATCAGGAAGACGGCAGCAACCGTCAGAATGGCGTAAAGCTCGGGGAATGCAGCCAGAATCAGCGTTTTACCCATCACGTCATGGCCGTTGCCGATGGCGGCGATACCGTTGGCGCAAATCCGTGCCTGATAGTAGGCCGAGAAGAGGCAGACGAAACCCGTCAGCAGGCCGGCGCCGAAGATGGCAGCACCCTGAAGCATGGTGATCGACTCCGTAAGGAAGCCCTTGATGATGAAGTAGCTGACGAAGCCGTAGAGACCCTGCGAGCCGGGGATGGCCGACAGAATCATGTAGCTACCGAAGGCGCCGCCGTTCTTTTTCATCGCTCCGACGGAGGCCTGACCGGCAATCGAAGTACCGATACAGCTCGCTGCGCCCGAAAGGCCCACCATCAACGCTACGCCGATGTAGCCCAGAATAATTGCAGTTGTCATTTCCATAATGATTTGAAGTTTTTTAGTTATTGATTTTCAGTTTGATCCATTTTGCGCAGCGGGTTGAATGTCCGCATCGACATTTCGAAACCCGCATTCTTGTAGAACTCCACGAACGTCAGACGCATCGGATGCACGAACGACGAGATGGTGGACATGAAGAGGTTGATGCCGTGGCCGATGAGCAGAATCGGCGTCATGATGAGCAGCCGCGTCACGATACCGGCATCATCAGGGACGAAACCGCCGGCCAGGGAGTTGAAGACCGTAGCAAGCACACCGCCCGAAAGACCGATGGCGAAGAGTCGGATGTACGACAGCACGTCGGAGAGGATACCCGTAATATTATTATAAGTATCCCACAGACCGACACCCAGATTGAGGAAGGGATTCTTGCCCGGCGAGTTGAAGAAGAGCATCAATACGGCGCCCAGACCGACCGTCGCATAGAAGGCCGGCGAGGAGGTCGTATAGAAGGGAATCACCCACGAGGGGTTGAGCATCGGCAGGCCTCCTGCCAGGCTTCCGGCCAGAATCACCAACAGCCAACCCAGCGAAGCGAGCGAATAGCGGAAACCGGCCGTCAGGGAGATCGTCACCACCTTGAGCAGCATGCCGAACATGATCTGCACGATGCCGATAGCCAGCGCCACCGAGAAGAACTGTCCCTGGAAGTCGTAGAACGGCACCGAGGGGAACCACTCCTTCATGCTGACACCGAAGAACGATCCGCAGAAGAGGCCGAAGACCACGGTCATCGCGCCGCACAGCGTGGCGAACCAGGCTGCCTGGCGCATCATGCCGGGACGGCGGTTCTTCGACAACATCCAGGCGCCGAGCAGCGTGAGGATGGCTCCGTAGCCCGCATCGTTCAGGCAGATGCCGAAGAAGAGCATGTAGAACGGCGCGAAGAAGGGCGTAAGGTCCAGCGTCCCGTATTTCGGCCGGGCGTACATGTCGCCGACCAGCTCGAAGACGCGGGCGAACCGGTTGTTTTTCAGTTTGACGGGCGTATCGTCCTCCGGAGTCGGATCCGACTTGAGGTAGACGACGCCGGGATAGGCCTCCAGCAGCTCATCGACACGCGCCGAAGTCTCCTTCTCGGCCCAGCCCTCCATCACCACGAGCGTACCGTCGGCCGCCGGTTGTGCCGTGGCCTGCACCTGCACCTCCTGCAGCCGCTCGCGGAGCGAGGCGCCGTAGCGGGCCAGATCCCGTTCCGAAGCCGCCACGCGCGAGAACTCGCCGTCCAGCGCCCGGAGTTTCTCCCCGGCCCCGGCAATGCGGCGCTCGGCCTCGCGGACATCCATCTGCGGGGCCTTCATCTCCTGCGCATCAAGGTCCAGCTCCTCGCCCGGGGCCGTCACGACGACAAACCACACGGTCGAGTCGTTGCGCGAGATCTCGACTATCGTACGTCCTTCGCCCCACTCGGCCGCGGACTTGTCGAAGACGTTCCGCTGGGCCGAGAAGTAGCGCAGCACGATGCCTTCGCCGACAAGACGTCCGAGCCGATCGGCATCGAACGCTCCCCACGGGCGAAGCTCCTCGGCCGACTTCTCCAGCCGGCCGATCTCGGCATGCAGGGCCGCAGCATCGCGCTGGGCCGCAGCATAGTGCTCATAGGCCTCCTCTCCCGAGGCGAACGGCCGTGCCGCCGCATCGCAGCGCTCCGCGTCCGAGCGGAACGTCCGCACGAACTCCAGGGCGCGGGTGCAGCCCTCGATATCGAGCAGCAGCTGGCGGTCCTCCTCGGAGGGCTCCCAGCCCTTGGTGGTGATGTCCACCAGCCCGAGTTCGCGCAGCCGCCCGATGAAATCGCCGCTTTGTGCCGCATAGAGCACAAAGTCGTATTTCGACATTTTAGCTATCATAACATCGCGCCCTCCCCGGCTGCCTGCTGTTTGGTTTTCACGATTTTCTGGGCCGACTTCGAGAGGTTCTCCTCGTCCTCCATGAAACGCTTGATCTTCCGGATGGCATCCTCATAGCCGGGAATCTGCACCTTTTCGTACAGGTTCACCTTCTGCGTGGTCTTGCGGCGGGCGAAGTAGAGCAACTCCATCCGCCGGCTGTAGACCTCGTATTCGATGCCGAGCCGGGCCAGCCGTTTCAACAGATCGACGCCGTCGGCGAACCACACCGGCGACGAGAAGAGGTCGTAGGGACGCTCCTCGAAGAAGACCTCCTCGAGCACCGGGATGCGGACGCCGGCGATCTTCTGCGTTGCAAGCCCCACGTCGGAGACACGCAGCAGATCGACGTCGAACTCGCCCCAGAGTGCCGCCATGTAGTCGTACTCGGCCATCAATGCGTCGAGCCGACGGCGGTACTCTCCCGCGGTGTCCTTCGCCTTCTTCACCTCCGAGCGCAGCGCCGACTCCTTGCTCTTGATCGTCGGCAGGGCCTTCTGCCGCATCTTGAGCTGCTTGCCGAGCTCGCCCAGCGAGGTTTTGTTGTATTGAAACTTAATTGCCATGTTCGTTCAGTTTTTCCGATTACCGCCGCCGGCCGCCGGATCCGCCTGCCGTGCCGCTCCGCACGCGCAGATGCCGATCGTTCGGGCCGGGGCACAACCTGCGGAGTCTGCCGCCCGGCCGGCTCCCGATTCCGGGCCGCCGGGCCGGAGCGCCCCGCCTGCCGGCGTCAGGCCTCTTTCCAGTATTTGCGGATGAGCTCCTCCTTGATGCCGACCTCCTCTTTCGAGAAGTACTTGGCGAAGAGTCCCCACGCCGTGTCGAGCATCTCCGTGATATCGATATTGACGTCGATGGCCAGCAGCTTCTCCGAGTAGTCGTGAGCGAACTTCAAGGCACGCTCGTCGTAGTCCGACAGGTCGAAACCGTTCTCGAGTTTCGTCTTGGCGTTCGCAGCATCGGCGTAGAGGCGCACGCAGGCATTCATCACCTGCGGGTGGTCCTCACGCGTCTTCTTGCCAATGACCAGCTGCTTCAGACGCGACAGCGAACGGAACGGGTCCACGATGACCTTGCCCGTATCGGAGTCGTTGCGCAGGAAGAGCTGACCCTCGGTGATGTAACCCGTGTTGTCGGGGATGGCGTGCGTGATGTCGCCGCCCGACAGGGTCGTCACGGCGATGATCGTGATCGAGCCGCCGTTGGGCAGCTGCACGGCCTTCTCGTAGATCTTCGCCAGGTCCGAATAGAGCGATCCGGGCATCGAGTCCTTCGAGGGGATCTGGTCCATACGGTTCGAGACGATGGCCAGGGCATCGGCGTAGAGGGTCATGTCGGTGAGCAGCACCAGCACCTTCTCGCCCTTGTCCACGGCGAAATACTCGGCGGCAGTCAGCGCCATGTCCGGCACGAGCAGTCGTTCGACGGGCGGGTTCTCCGTCGTATTGACGAACGAGACGATACGGTCCAGTGCACCGGCGTTCTCGAATACCGACTTGAAGTAGAGGAAGTCGTCGTTCGTGAGGCCCATGCCGCCCAGGATGATCTTGTCGGCCTTGGCACGCAGCGCCACGTTGGCCATCACGGCGTTGTAGGGCTGGTCGGGGTCGGCGAAGAAGGGGATCTTCTGGCCCGTGACGATCGTGTTGTTGAGGTCAATGCCGGCGATGCCCGTAGCGATCAGCTCCGAAGGCTGGATACGCCGGAAGGGGTTCACCGTCGGGCCGCCGATCTCGCGCGCCTCGCCCTCGACGGCCTCACCGCCCTCGAGCGGCTCGCCGTAGGCGTTGAAGAAGCGGCCGGCAAGGGCGTCCGAGACGCGCAGCTTGGGAGGCTCGCCGTGGAAAATGACCTCGGAGTCCGTAGCCAGACCCTCCGTTCCGGCGAAGACCTGCAGCGTCACGTTCTCGCCCATGATCTTCACCACCTGCGCGAGCTTGCCGCCCACGGTGGCCAGCTCGTCGTTGCCGACGCCCGTGGCGCGGAGCGTCACGGTCGCCTTGGTGATGTTGTCGATTTTGGTATATATCTTCTGAAATGCTCGTGTTGTCATGGCTTATTTCGTTTTTTCACCCACATACTGTTCGATCTGCTTGCGGTAATCCTCGAACTTCGCGGATTTCCACTCCGAGTAGTTCATCTGCCGGAAGAGGTTGATCAGACCCTTGAAGAACTGCGAGCACTCCTCGAAGTCGGCGAAGTCGAACGACTTGCGGCAGACGTCGAGCACCATCTCGTACATCATCTTCTGACGCTCGATCGGGCAGTTGGCGTCGATGTCGTCGAAGGCGTCCTGCTGCAGGATCACGAAGTCGATGAGCTCCGACTTCCAGAACCGCTCGTGGTACTCCACGGGCACGCCGTCGTCGCCGAGAATGTTGATCTGGTCGTTGGCCTCCTTGCCGCGCTGCACGATGGTCTTGCCCGCATAGACGAGGTCCACCCAGTCCTTTTCGATGTGTTCGTCGAGGTATTCGCGGATCTCGGGATACTCGAGGTACTTCGAGTAAGACTCCAGCGGGTCGATGGCCGGGTAGCGCTTCGAGTCGGCACGGCCCTGCGAGAGGGCGTAGAAGCAGCGCGCGGCCTTCTTGGTCGATTCGGTCACCGGTTCCTTGAGGTTACCGCCCGCGGGCGACACCGTACCGAGGAAGGTCACCGAACCGGTCTTGCCGTTGTTGAGCGTCACCAGGCCGGCGCGCGAGTAGAAGTTCGAGATGATCGCCGAAAGGTCCATCGGGAAGGCATCCTGACCCGGAAGTTCCTCGAGGCGGTTCGACATCTCGCGCAGCGCCTGCGCCCAGCGCGACGTCGAGTCGGCCATGACAAGCACCTTGAGGCCCATGGCGCGGTAGTACTCGCCGATGGTCATACCCGTATAGACCGACGCCTCACGCGCCGCAACGGGCATGTTCGACGTATTGCAGATGATGATCGTACGCTCCATGAGCTTGTGGCCCGTGCGGGGGTCCACCAGTTCGGGGAACTCCTTGAAGATCTCGACCACCTCGTTGGCACGCTCGCCGCAGGCCACCATGATGATGACGTCGGCATCGGCCTGTTTCGAGATGGCGTGCTGCAGCACCGTCTTGCCGGCACCGAACGGCCCGGGAATGAAACCCGTACCGCCCTCGGCCATCGGGTTGAAGGTGTCGATCGCCCGCACGCCCGTCTCCATGACGCGCGACGGACGCGGCTTCTCGCGGTAGCAGCGGATGGCCTGCTTGACGGGCCACTTCTGCACCATCGTCACCTCGTGGTCGCGCCCCTCGGCGTCGGTCACCACGGCGATCGTGTCGGTCACCTTGTACTTGCCGGCCTTGGCCACGCTCTTAACCGTATAGGTGCCGGTCATCGTGAAGGGAACCATGATCTTGTGCATGACCCACTGCTCCTTGACCTCACCGAGCCACGATGCGGCCGAGACCTTGTCGCCGGCAGCGGCCAGCGGCGTGAACTCCCACTGGGCCGAGAAGTCGATCGGCTCGGTCACCGAACCGCGGGCGATGAAGAGGCCCTCCATCTTCTCGAGGTCGTTCTGCAGACCGTCGTAATTGCGCGAAAGCAGACCCGGAGCCAGCGTCGCTTCGAGCATGTGCCCCTCGAACTCGACCCGGTCGCCGATCTTCAGACCGCGCGTACTGTCGAAAACCTGTACATAGGCCGCATCGCCTATGACCTTGATGACCTCGGCCATCATTCGGGTATCTCCCGCATACACGTAGCAGATCTCGTTCTGGGCCACGGCTCCGTCGGCCTTGACGATCACGATGTTGGAGATGATACCGTTTACACGTCCTGTTGTTTTCATCGTATGTTGTCTATTGTTTATTTTCAATCAGTTGCCGGGCATCCAGTCCCTCGACCAGCCGGGCGAACAGTTCGCGTCCGCGCGCCGGGTCGAGGCGCGACCAGCGCGCCACGATATTCACCCGCACCAGGTAGGAGAGCAGGGCATCGATGTCGAAATAGTCGAACACGGCCAGCTCCAGGGCCTCGCGCCAGCGCACCAGGTCGAGCTTGTGCTCCTTCTCCACGAGGTTCGCCTCCTCGTTCACCGCCGCGATCACGGCATCCACATAGGGGAGCTCGCCGCGGAGTCCGAAATCGGCGGCCGAGCTCCGCTGGAGCTGTTCGACCACCTCGCCCCCGCCTACGACGGTCTCCTCGACGGCACGTCCCGCCGCACGGGCCGACACGGCGGCCGCGATGTTGCGCAGGTTGCGGTCGAAGGCCGACCATTCGCGCAGGAAGCGGCTCTCGGCCGCTTCGCAAACCGTATAGTAGGCTCCGAACAGGGCACGTTCGAAGCGCTGCGTCGTATCGATCTCGAGCGCCTCCTCACCCTCCGGGTCGGCATACGCCCGGATGACGCGGGCCACGGCCTCGGGCATCCTCGCGGGATTCCGGAGCTCCTCCTCGAGCTCTTCGCGCGTGAGGAGTCCCAGCGGATTGCAGGCCGTGCGTCCGGCACGCAGGGCGGCCAGGTTCTCGCAGTCGTAGTAGCCGTAGAGCAGCCGCACCTGCCGGGCATCGCGCGCCGAGACGCCGTCGATCACCTCATCGACGATGGCCCGGGCATCGAACCCCTTGGTGTCGGCATCAAGGGCATACTCCCGCAATCCGGCAACCAGACAATAATAATCGGTCGCAAACATCGCTATTTATCGGCCTTGAACAACATCCGGGATACCTTCTCGCGGAGATAGCCGCTCAGCAGCGCCTCCAGATCGGCGTCGGAGAACGAGATGTAGTAGCCGCCCTCCTTGGCGCCCACGCGGAAGCCCGTCTTGACCTCCTTCGACCAACCCACCTCGACACCGGCCGCAAGCAACTCCTTGGCGCTCTTCTCGAAGGCCGCGTCGAGCGTCTTGCGCTCCGCCTCGGGCAGCAGCGCCTCGAGTTCGACCTTGCCGCCCTCGGCACCGTTCCAGTTCCGGGCCACGGCCAGCAGCATCTCGCGGATGAAATCCGGATCGAGCGAGGTCTTCTTCACCCCTTCCGAGGTGGTGCGCGCCACGATCAGCGAGGCGATCTCCGACTTGATCTTCGCCACGGCCTGACGGCCAGCCAGCGCGATCTCGGTCATCGTGTTCTTGCCGACATCCTCGGCCTTGGCCTGGGCCTTGCGGACGATCGAGTCGGCCTCGGCCACAATGCGCTCGGCCTCCTTGCGGGCTTCGGCCAGCACCCGGTCGGCCTCGGCGCGACCCTTCTCCAGACCCTCGTCATAGAGCTTGCGGGTCAATTGTTCCAGTTTGTTCTCCATAGCGTTTATTCGGTTTTGATTATCGTTTTTCGGTTTTGGCCTACAAATATAGAAAAGATTCCCGGAAAACCGCGCCTTCGGGCAACAATTTATCCGCTTTTAAGCAATTCGGACAACAAAGCCGGCCGACAGACGAATCTGCCGGCCGGCCCCGAAGGTTTCAGCACGCTCACTGATGCTGCGGGCGCAGCAGATCCTGCACCACCTTGACCGGCGAGAAGGTCGAGACGGGCACGTCCACGAAGACCGTATTCCACCGCGCCATCGAGCCGTTCCACAGTCCCGGCAACTCCTGTGCACGCAGTTCGCGGCCGCCGCTCGACTTCGACGAGATGAAGCCCGTCGCGGGATCGACATAGCGCCGCAGGTCGAAGTGTCCGCCCTGCGCATCGCGCACGCCGCAGACCAGATCGACGGGGTTGAAGTGCGTGGCCGACTTCATCAGGGGCAGGTCGGCCGGTGCGATCTGGCTCGACTCGGCGATCTGCAGCGACTCCGTGCCGTCGGGGTTTGCCACCCAGAACGGGCCGCCGCCCGGCTCGCCTTCGTTGCGGACCATGCCGCACACGCGGATCGGACGGTCGAGCACGGCGCGCAGCAGCGCGGCGTCGTAACTTTCGGGCAGCATCACGCACAGCCGCGTCTCGACGAAGCGGGCGACCGCATCGAGGTCGGCCGTACCCGCATCGATGGCACGCAGGCAGTCGAACGCCTCACGCTGGAGGTCGATGAGCACGCCGGCCAACGCCTTCTTGTAACGGACCGTATCGCCGCGCCGGGCATCGGTGGTCACGTTGTCGATGTTCTTGATGAAGATCAGATCGGCATCGATCTCGTTCAGGTTCTCGATCAGCGCGCCGTGACCGGCCGGGCGGAAGAGCAGCGAGCCGTCCTCCTGCCGGAAGAGCGTGTTGTCGGGATTCACCGCCACGGTGTCCGTCGCGGGCTTCTGCACCGAGAAGGAGATGTCGTAACGCACGCCGTAGCGGGCCTCATACTGCGGCACCTTCTCCGCAAGCAGCGTCCGGAAAGCCTCCATATGCTCGGGCGATACGGTGAAGTGCAGCCGCACGACACCGTTCGAGGCGGCGTAGGCGGCACCCTCGACCAGATGCTCCTCGACGGCCTTGCGCGCTCCGTCGGGATAGGCGTGGAAGGTCACCAGCCCCTTGGGCTTGTGGCCGTAGTTGAGTCCTCCGTTCACGATGGCATCGACCGTGGCGCGGTCGTCGGCCTCGGGAGGCAGCACGGCCCGGAGTTCGGGCCAGAAGGCGAAGCGCTCGATGTTTTCGAGCAGCACGTCGATGCCCTTTCCGCGCTTGCCCTCATTGACAAACTCGAAGAGTTCCTTGAACATCCGCGTGGCTGCGCCCGATGCGGGCACGAACTTCACCACGCGCAGCCCCGCCACGGCCGCATCGTACCGTGCGACGGCCGCATCGACCTCGGCCCCGTCGAGCACCAGCACGCCGTCGCCGGGCGACGCCGCGCGGACGACCTTCAGGAAGGGGAATCCCCGGCGGAAATTTTCGACCTGTTCCTCCACCCGTTCGGGAGTCAGACCGTGGTCGGCGATCTGTTTCAAATCTTGCGGTGTAAACATATCGGTTTTCGTTTTATGGTTTGTCCTGCACACACCGGCACCGGGACCGGCCGGTCCGCGGCGCCGACCGCCGCCCCGAAGGCCCGCCCGAAACCGGCGGGGGAGACGATATTGGGAGCTGCGATCATTCAAAGTTATCAAATTATTCCTAACTTTGCACATCATGATCCGAGAATTTCATCATATCGACCTGCGCGACCGCAACAGCTTCGGCGTCGCACAGCGGGCCGAGAGGCTCGTCGAATTCGAGACCCCGGCCGACCTGCGGGAGCTCTTCGCCGGCGGCATACCCGAACGCTGGACCGTCCTGAGCGGCGGCAACAACATCCTCTTCACCCGCGACTACGACGGGATGCTGCTGACCCCGGTCGCCCGCGGCATCGGAATCATCTCGGACGACGGAGAGCGGGTCCGCGTACGGGCCGAAGCGGGCGTCGAATGGGACGACCTGGTCGAGTGGTCGGTCGAGCGCGGGCTGTGGGGCATCGAGAACCTCTCGCTGATCCCCGGAAAGGCCGGCGCGGCCCCCGTGCAGAACATCGGGGCCTACGGCTGCGAGGCCGGAGACTCGATTGAGCGGGTCGAGATGTACTGCGTCGAGACGGGTGCCATGCTCACACTCGACGCCGCACACTGCGGCTTCGGCTACCGCGAGAGCGTCTTCAAGCATTCGCTCAAGGGACGGGTCGTCATCACGGCCGTCGAGCTGCTGCTGCACCGCACGCCCCGCCCGAAGCTGGGCTACGGCGACGTGGAACGCGAGGTCGAGGCCCGCGGCGGGGCGACGCTCCGCAACATCCGCGAGGCGGTCTGCGCCATCCGCCGTGCCAAGCTGCCCGACCCCGGGGTGCTGGGCAACGCGGGCAGTTTCTTCAAGAACCCGGTCGTCGGGGCGGACACGGCCGCAGGGCTGCTGGCCGAATTCCCCGACATGCCCCACTACCCCGCCCCGGAAGGCCGCGTGAAACTGGCCGCCGGATGGCTGATCGACCGTGCGGGGCTGAAGGGACACCGTGAGGGCCGCGTGGGGGTGCACGAACGGCAGGCGCTCGTGCTGGTGAACCTCGGAGGCGCCACCGGAGGCGAGGTCATCGCCTTTGCCCGCAAGGTGCAGGAGGCGGTCCACGCACGTTTCGGCATCGCCATAGACACGGAAGTAAACATCCTGTGATATGAACCTGATCGACGCATTCCAGCGATACATCGAGGAGAACCGGCTGCTGACCCGCGACGACCGCATCCTGCTGACCGTTTCGGGCGGCGTGGACTCGATGGTCATGCTCTCGCTCTTCACCCGTTGCGGCTACACGGTGGGGGTCGCCCACTGCAACTTCCAGCTCCGCGGCTCGGAGAGCGACGAGGACGAGGTGCTCGTGGCCGAGGAGGCCGCACGCTGCGGCGTGCCGTGCTACAACAAGCGGTTCGAGACCGCCGCCGAGATGGAGCGCACGGGCGAATCGATGGAGATGGCGGCCCGGCGGCTGCGCTACGCATGGTTCGACGAGCTGAGCAGCGAATACGGCTACACAGCGGTAGCCGTCGCCCACCACGCCGACGACTCGATCGAGACCTTCTTCATCAACCTGCTGCGCGGCACCGGTCTGCGCGGCCTGACCGGCATCTCGACCCAGGTGGGACGGATCGTCCGCCCGCTGATGTTCGCCTCGCGCAAGGAGATCCTCGAATATGCCGTGCAGAACCACATTCCCTTCCGCGAGGACTCGTCGAACCGCTCGACGAAGTACCTCCGCAACAAGATCCGTCTGGGCCTCATCCCCCGCATCCGGGAGATCAATCCCAAGTTCACGGAGCTCATGCGCAAGAACCTCGGGAGGCTGACCGACGCGCAGCTCTTCATCAACCACGGCATCGAGCGCATCCGCGACGAGGCCGTCACCTCGGAGGAGGGCATCGACACGATCTACCCGGGCCGCATCGACCCGGCCTTCCCGCGGGGGTTCGTCATCTACGAACTGCTCAGCTCCTCCTACGGATTCAAGGGCGACGTGGTCGATTCGCTCTGCCGCGCCCTCGACGAAGGGGCAACCGGGCGGAAGTTCTACGCCCGCGACCGCATGGCCGTCATCGACCGCGGACGGATCGTCGTCTCGCCCATCGCCCCCGACGACGACTGCCTGACCACCGTGCCGCAGGGCGCCCTGCGCAGCTACTGCGGCAACGCGGTGCTCTTCTACGAATACTGCCCGATCGACGACATCCGCACGTTCGGCGTCCCGGAGCACATCGCGCAGGTCGATGCCGACAAGCTGCGCTTCCCGCTGACGCTCCGCCGCTGGCACGAGGGCGACTGGTTCATCCCCTACGGCATGACGGGCCGCAAGAAGGTGAGCGACTACCTGATCGACGCCAAGGTTTCGACCCCCGAGAAACAGCGCCAGTTCGTGCTGCTCTCGGGCGACGAGATCGTCTGGCTCGTCGGCCGCCGCATCGACGACCGCTACCGCCTGACCCGCGACACGGAGAACGTGCTGCGCATCACCAAAGAGATCGTATGACATGGCCAAGAGCGCTGTAAAATTCAAGGATACGGTATCCGAGTACGAACGCCTGGCCCGGGAGATCCGGAGCCGGAAGTTCGCCCCCGTCTACCTGCTCATGGGCGAGGAGAGCTACTTCATCGACTCGCTGGCCGACCTGCTTGCCGCAACGGTGCTCGACGAGGCCGCACGGGCCTTCAACCAGATCACCGTCTACGGCCGCGACACCGAGGCCGGGCAGGTGGTGAACCTCTGCCGGCAGATGCCCATGATGGGATCGTACCAGGTGGTGATCCTCAAGGAGGCCCAGCAGCTGCGCGGCATCGAGCGTCTCTCGCTCTACACGCAGAAGCCCTCGCCGACGACCATCCTCGTCATCTGCCACAAGGAGAAGAACGTGGACAAGCGCTCGGCCTTCTACAAGGGGTGTGCGGCCAACGGCGCGGTGCTCGAATCGGTCCGCCCGCGCGACTACGAGATCGCCTCGTGGCTCCAGCAGTTCATCCGGGAGCGGGGGCTGACGATCGACGCCAAGGCGCTGTCGATGCTCACCGACCACCTCGGCACCGACATCGCGAAGATCTCGAACGAACTGCACAAACTCACGGTCTCGCTGCCCGAGGGCACGACCCGCATCACCGATGCGGACATCGAGGCTAACATCGGTATCTCGAAGGATTTCAACAACTTCGAACTCTGCAAGGCCGTCGCTACACGCGACATGGCCCGGGCGCTGATGATCGCCGACCACTTCGCCCGTAACCCCAAGGACAACCCGCTGCTGCTCACCATCATGGCCCTGTTCGGCCAGTTCCGCGACCTGTTCGTGGTCAATTACCTCGGCTGGCTCTCGCGCCGCAAGGGGCGCCCCTTCCCCCAGGACCAGGAGCTCATGCGGATCCTGCGCAAGAACAACACGTTCGTGCTCGGGGAGATCAAGCAGAACGCGGCCCGCTGGGACAACCGCAAGGTATTCAACATCCTGGGACTGCTGCGCGAATACGACGCCAAGAGCAAGGGGCTCAACTCGGGCGGAGCGTCGGACGGGGAGCTGCTGCGCGAACTGCTGCTGAAAATCTTCCTCCAGTGACCGAACTCCGCCTATACCAGACGATCCACATCGCCCGCGGCAGGGCCCGCAACGTCGCGGCACACATCGCTCTGCTCGACGCCGCCGCGCGCACGCTCTTCGGCCGCCGCTACATGCCCGGCACGGAACGCCTCACCTCCCGCATCGAGGCACTTGCCGCCGCCGAGCGCTATCCCCGCGCCGTCTCGGGATTCGTGCGCCTCGAGTTGGCTCCCGACGGCCGGGAAGAGCTCCTTGCAGCCGGCACCTCGCTCTACGACGGATACGCCCTGCGCAGCCTGATGCCCGAGGCCGCAACCGTCCGCTACGACCTGCCGCTGACCGACGCCCCGACGACGCTCCGCGAAGCCGCCGTCGCGCTCGCCGACCTCGAAGCCGCCCGCCGCGGGGCGACGAAAGCCGTGCGCTGCACGGCCGACGGTACGCTCCTTTCGGCCGACGACGCCCCCCTCTTCGCCGTCAGCGGACACACCCTGCTGGCCCCCACCGCCCCGGCCAGCGTCGAGGGAACATTGCTGCGCGAAGCGGCCCGGCGGATCGGGCTGACGCTCCGCAAGGAGCCCGTCCGGTGCGGCGACCTGCGGCGGCTGGATGAACTCCTCTATGTCGATCACCGGGGCATCACGGCCCTCTCACGCTGCGACGGCATTCCCTTCATGTCACTCACGGCCGAACGCCTGGCCGGAGCCCTCGAAGCGCTATTCCCTAAAATGTAGAAACCGGGGAGCGGCCTGCCGCACTACCTTTCGGGATTCCGTAAAATCCCGAATCCATGAAAAAAGCACTCTTCCTCTATGCACTCGCCGTCACGGCGCTGCTGCTCTGCACCCTGCGCCATTACCGGAGCGAGAACCGGCGTCTCGAACAGAACCAGACGGCCCTGGCCTCCGACCTGCACCACTACCGCACACGGCTGGGCGAGGAGGCCGCCTCGGCACAGGCCCTCCGCCTGCGCTGTGCAGAGTTCGAACGGCTGCGCGACGCCGACGCCGCACGCATCCGCGCGCTCGGCATCCGGCTCCGCCGGCTGGAGGCCGCCTCGAAACACGTCACCAGGACCGAGGTCACCCTCCGCGCCCCGCTCGGCGATCCCCTCCTGCAACCGGCCGCACCGACACAGGATCCGCTCCGCCGCACCCCGCACGAGGCGCTGCTGCCCGACTCGCTGCGCCGCTTCCGCTGGAGCGACCCGTGGGTGACGGTCGAGGGAATTCTCGGCCGCGACTCGGTGGCCTGCCGCATCGAGAGCCGCGACACGCTGCGGCAGATCATCCACCGCATCCCCCGCCGCTTCCTCTTCATCCGCTGGGGTACGAAGGCGCTCCGGCAGGAGATCATTTCGTCGAACCCGCACACGCGGATCGTCTATTCGGAATACATCCGGATCGAACGGTAACCCCTCCGCCGAAGCGCTCTCCGCACGGCGGCAACGTCCCCGGCTGCAAAAAAGCGGTGGAAATCATTGCCTTTTTCAGTTTGTTGTGTATCTTTGCCCGATATGGAACGGATAGCAATCTTCCCGGGGTCGTTCGACCCCTTCACGCGCGGCCATGCCGCATTGGTGGACGAGGCCCTGAACCTCTTCGACCGGGTGATCATCGGCATCGGCAACAACTTCGCCAAAAAGGGCCTGCTGACCGTCGAGAACCGCAAGCGCCTGATCGACGACATCTATGCGGGCAACCCGCGGGTCGAGGCCCGCATCTACTCCGGGCTGACCGGGGAGTTCGCCGAACAGGTTGCGGCCTGCGCCATCATCCGCGGCGTGAGAAACACCACCGACTTCGAATACGAACGCACGATGGAGGCCACGAACCACCGCACCTACCCCGAGATCACG
>ONZS01000865.1_pt1 | contig 21754 bp, 10 predicted proteins | sample 1670921 | NCBI WGS metagenome assembly ONZS01 (sample SAMN06348104, study PRJEB24527) | human gut metagenome | biome: human gut; feature: ankylosing spondylitis patient; material: feces | host: Homo sapiens | place: China | collected 2015-10 | reverse complement strand
CCTCTTTAAAGAAAATCGAGCAAGTAAGCAATTACAAATTCTTCTACAATGAGAGTCTGCCGGAGTTAAACCGAAAAGTATCGTTGAATGTGAAGAACGCAACGATTGAACAAACCATGCAACAACTTTTAGGAGGAATGGACTTAGCGTATAAGAAAGAACAAGATAATGTGATTGTATTGATTCGCAAAGCCCAGGACAAATCGATAACTAAAAAAATAACAGGTACTGTTGTCGATGAAAAAGGCGAGCCAGTCATTGGTGCCAGTATTGTGATAAAAGGTGAGTCGCACGGAACGATTACAGATTTTGATGGAAAGTTCACATTAGCAGACGTACCGGAAAAGGGAATATTGACCGTCTCTTATATCGGTTATAAAACAGTTGACCTTTCTGCCGCAGGGCAGACATTTGTAAAAGTTGTACTTCAGGAAGACAGTAAAATGATAGACGAGGTCGTTGTTGTCGGCTACGGAGTCCAGTCACAAAAGCTAGTCACTACTTCTATCAGTAAAGTAAAGATGGAAAATATAGATCAGGGTAATGACTATAATCCGATTAAAATGCTGCAAGGACGTGTAGCGGGTGTGAATATCTCCTCTGCATCAGGAACTCCGGGAGAAGCACCGAATGTTACCGTTCGTGGTATCGGTTCCGTTAGTGGGGGAAGCTCGCCGCTTTATGTGGTCGATGGTATCCCCAGCGAAAAATATCCCAACTTGAATCCGAATGACATTGAGAGCATGGAAGTTTTGAAAGATGCGTCTGCGGCTGCTATCTATGGTTCGCGTGCCAATGCCGGAGTTGTGTTGATAACGACCAAATCAGGTCAGCAAGGTAAGACGAAGATAGAGGTGTCCGGTCGTTACGGATTCGCTTATCTGGCTAGCGACATTGAAATGGCCAATTCGATGGAATATATGAATACGATGCAAGCCGCTATTGATAATTACAATGTGCAAATGGGAGCTAACCTTCAATTGTATGTTCCTTCTCAAATTCAGGAAACCAATTGGGTGAAAGAAATATCAAGAAAAAACTCGAAAACAGGTACCGGCTCTATCAGCATTTCCGGTGGAAATGAAAAGACCACCTTCTTTGCTTCTTTAGGCGCTAATACTCAAGAAGGATATTTGAATAAGAGCAGCTATGACCAGTATAATATGCGTGCCAAATTCACACATAAAATAAACAACCTGTTCAAACTGAATATGAATCTGGCAGGTTCGGCCAGCCGTTCAGACTTATTGGAAGAAACGAGTACCAGCTTGAAAGTACTTCGTACAGCTCGTGAGGAGCAGCCTTGGTATTCACCTTATAAAGAAGACGGAACATCTTATAAAGTGAACGGGACAGATATTTTGCGCCACAATCCGGTGATGCTGATTAATGAAGAAGACTGGGTAGCTAAGAAATATCAACTGTCTGGTGTGTTCAGCATAGACGTAACTCCTTTCAAAGGATTTAAGTACACACCAACAGTAAGCGTATATGGTATTTTGGACAACACATCTAAAAAATTGTCGGACAAGCATGATGCCCGTAAAAATAGTAGTGGTTGGGGAGCATTAGCCGAACAAAAAGACCAGAGTTTCCGCTATGTGATAGATAATATATTCTCTTACAACAATGAATGGAATAAACTAATCTACTCCGTCATGTTGGGACATTCGTTTGAGAAATACACTTATGAACAATTCGGGGCAAAGAGTGATAATTACGCTAACGGTGCATTTCCTTCCTCAAACTTTGATTTAATCAATGCAGGTCCTAATATTTACGCCGGAAATATTAGTTATACCTCTTATGCCTTAGAATCTTATTTCGGACGAATCGCTTTGAATTGGGACAATAAATACATACTGAATGCTTCTTTGCGTAGTGATGGTTCTTCCCGCTTTGCGAAGAACAAGAGATATGGTTATTTCCCTTCTGCTTCTTTTGCGTGGCGTGCCTCCAATGAGGAATTTTTTCCAAAAAACAAATACGTCAATGATGCAAAGTTAAGATTAAGCTGGGGTATGACAGGTAGCATGGCAGGAGTGAGTAATTATGCTCCGTTATCACTGATTAGTGCGGGCGGTGCTTCTTACAACGGTTCTGCCGGATTCCAGATTTCGCAGGATGCCCGTGCCTTGACTTGGGAGAAAGCCAGCCAGTTTAATATCGGATTTGATATAGAAATGTTTCAGTCTCGCCTGACTTTAAACATAGATATGTTCTATCAAAAGACTACCGATCTGCTGTTTAAGAAACCAGTCAATGCAACCACCGGATATACCACATTACAGTCTAATATCGGCTCATTAGAGAATAAAGGACTTGAGTTGGCTTTGAATGGTAAAATCTTCACCGGAAAGTTTAAATGGGATTTGGGTGGTAACATTTCTTTTGTAAAGAACAAATTGCTTTCCCTCATCGAAGGAAATGATATGTATATTGTTCCCAGCAGCGGTAGTAACCTTTTAGGAGGTTCGATGCATGCGTTGATTAACGGACAGCCTATCAGTACATTCTATATGTTAAAGATGGAAGGTATCTACCAGCGTGACGACGAAGTGCCTGCGAAACTGTATGCGAAAGGAGTCCGTGCCGGTGACGTGAAATATTTCGATTATAATGAAGACGGAGATATATCTGACGCCGACCGAATGAATGTAGGAAAAGCCATTCCTGATTTTTACGGTGGTATTACCTCCAACTTCTCTTACAAAGGTTTCGATTTGTCATTGTTCGGACAATTCTCGGTAGGCGGTAAAGTGATGTCGGCATGGCGGGGAGTGAACGGTTCCGAAGGTACTGACCATTTAGGGTTGGCACTGTCCAATGTAAAAGTAAACGACCGTGGCGAATCTGTCGAGCAATACTTTAATGTAAGCAAAGAAGTGGCAAACGGATACTGGCGTGGAGAGGGCACAAGCAACACGATTCCTCGTCCTGTAAGAATAGGAGTACATACCGGGTATGATTATGACTATAACGTGCAAACCTCAACACGTTATTTGGAAGATGCGTCCTATTTTAAACTGAAAACTGTGACTTTGGGTTACACTTTGCCGGAATCAGTCGTTAAGAAACTCCGTGTGAACTCGTTAAGAGTCTATGTTTCGGCTGATAATCTACTCACTCTCACCAAGTATTCCGGTTATGATCCCGAAACATCATTTTCCGGTAGCCCGGGAGACTCAAATTATGGAGTTGACTTCGGGTTGCAACCTGTATTACGAACATTTATTTTTGGTCTGAATCTAAACTTTTAAAAATATAGATGTATGAAACGATACTATACTATAATCAACTATTTGCTATGTAGCATTTGCCTTTTGTGGATGACGGGTTGTTCAGGTATACTGGACGATATGCGGCCTAAAGATCAGATACCTCAAGATATGTTGAGCGAATCCGATTTGGAAAAGTTATTGAATGGAGTGTATGCCGAAATGGAAGAACTGGTATTCAAATTTTATATGGATGGTGATGTAAAAGGCGAGAATTTCAAGGCAGGTCCCGGATTTTCCATGAACGACCCCATGTTGATGGCTCCTAGTTCTAAAGAAGTTTTGAGCCAGTGGCAGAAATGTTTCACAGCCTTGAAGCAAGTAAATTTCTTGGTTGAAACATACGAAGCGTCATCTAATAAAGAGAGTCAGGTTGTGAAGCAGACAGGAGGGACCGGATACTACTTCAGAGCTTTGATTTATTATCATCTGGTCACTCGCTGGGGAGGAGTTCCTATCTTGCGTAAGCGCACTTACGACGTCGTTCCCATTTCCCCCGAAACCGAAGTGTGGAGTTTTATAAAAGAAGACTTGGCTAAAGCGGAAGGATTACTGTCTGATTTCACCGATCGTTTTTATGTGTCTCTTAGTGCTTGCGATGCGCTTCAAGCCAAAGTATGTTTGTCCTTGAAAGACTATACAAATGCGGCAGCTTATGCCGACAAAGTGATTACAAAATCAAATTTCGCATTGAGTACTACATCAGTTGAGTATGCCCAGGCGTTTGTCTCTAATAGCAGTAGCAAAGAACTGGTCTTTGCGTTAGCCAACAAGCGTAGTACAAGTTTGCTGTTATTTTACCAAACGGTCAATGACATTGATCCGACTTGGGATTACTCTCCTTCTACCGAATGTTACAGCCATCTTTATGATGATACCGCCGTAAAGTCAAAGGATATACGGGCAAAGGCAGTATTTGGTGCAGATAATAGCCGTATTATTAAATTCCCGAATGGAAGTACCGGTCAGTTTGTTACCAATGAACAACCGTCACAAACCCCGATTGTGGTTACCCGTGTGGCGGAAATGTATCTGATTAAAGCGGAAGCATTGGGAGCAGTCAATGGGTTGGCTACATTAAAAGAATTTATGAACAAACGCTACGCAACCGTCTTGTTGCCTTCAAATATGACTGATGCAGAGTTTCAGAATCAAATACTTGATGAGCGTCACCGCGAGTTGTATGCGGAAGGTCAACGATGGTATGATTTGAAGCGAACCAACCGTTTGGACTTGTTTTCTTCCTTGAACGGTAGAAACTACCTGATGTATTATCCTGTTCCCCAGTCGGAACGCGATTTGGCGGGAGAGGAAAATTACCCTCAAAATGAAGGCTATTAATTATCTTAGAAAGAACAAAGTATGAAGAATATAAAAATAGTAACAACGTTTTTTATCTGCTTGCTGCTACTTTCAGCATGCTCGGATGATTGGAAGGAAAATGCGCTGACAGCTAAATTTACTTTTGACAAGACAACCTACTATGTAGGCGAAGAAGTCAGTATCACGAATGAGACAGTAGGCGGAGAAGGTAATTATACCTGCCAATGGGATTTAGGGAATGGAGAGACTTCAACAGAAGTTGCTCCTAAAGTGACTTACGAAACGAATGGAGCATATACAGTGACTTTGCATGTGAAAGACAGTAAAGGAAATTATGCAATGGCTCATAAATTATTGACGATTGAAGCTGAACCTCTGCCCGAAGTCGGCAATGTGAAACTGAAATGGGTAGGTGCCCACGTGTTGGGCGAAATACGTTCTACGGCTCCGGCAGTCAGTGATGATAATAATGTATATATGACTTCCAATGACCATTATTTGCGGAAATTTTCAGCCGCTACCGGTGAACAATTGTGGGAGTTCGACTTATGGACATCGGCTGACGGTGATTCTCCGTCCGGTAATACGCATACCACTCCGAGCATTGATACGGACGGTACTGTGTATGTAGGAACAGGCGACACAAGTGGCAAAATAGGGCGCGTATATGCCATCAATCCCGATGGAACAAAGAAATGGGTCGTTGCCGGAGATGCTGAAAAAGGATTTTGGAATAAAGGACAGGCTTCAAAGCCTCGTATTAATTATCTGACTTGTGCGATTGGAGAGAATCATATCTATATGGGTAACGGCGGCTCTACGGGATCTGTGCTTGCTGTCGATAAGAATACCGGTTACAGAGTAGGTTATGTGGCAAACGCAGACAATTCCGGAGGCCCGTCGGGGGGAGTATCTGCCGGAATAGCATTGGCGAACAACACATTAATTTGGGCTGGTGGAAAGAACGGCTTATTCGGCGCGTCGGCGTCTGCACTGAATACAGGTGGTAATGTGATGTGGGCATGGCAAATATATAGTTCGGGAAATGATAAGCCTTCAGAAAACATGAATGCTTCCGTAGCTGTGGACGCAACCGGCACTATATACGGAATTGCCACCTTCCCGAGTATAGGAAGCAGTGCGTTTGCTATTGGAAGCGACGGGGTTGAGAAATGGCGTACTTCGTTAGGAAATGTAGGAACACTAGACCAAGGGGGTGTTGTGATAGGCTTGGACGGAAGTATCATTGTAACGGTAAAACGTGCTCCGGGTGAAGCCACAGGAGGAATCGTTGCATTATCTCCTAATGGAGTTGTTCAATGGCATTACGGTGTGCCGGAAGACGTCAGTGGATGTGCGGCAATCGATCAGGCCGGAAATATTCATTTTGGAACGCAATCCGGTAATTATTATATCATTAAACCCGAATCCTCGGAAGAACAGCTAATCTTGAAAAAAGACTTGGCTGCACTGATTAGCGAGAGCGATTCTCCTTTAAAAGATAACTGGGAAGCGGGTATCGGAAAAATCTGGAGTTCGCCTACAATCGGACCGGATGGAACGATCTATATTGGCGTTACTCACACGGTAGATCCGTCGAAGAGTGTCCTGGTAGCTTTGGAAGATGAAGGTATAACCGGATGTGCAGCTTCGGCATGGCCGATGAAAGGGAAAGACAGCCGCCACACCAGTGCACAGTTGGGAGGCTCGGGAGAGAATCCGGGAGGCGAACCGGGCGGACAATTGCCTATTACAGGAAATCTGAAGACCGATTTAAAGAATTTATTTGATGATAGTTCCTATAAGGTCTGGCTTTGTGCCCATCGGGCGAACACGCAGAAAGGTATAGCCGATGGCATACCGGAGAATTCATTAACTTCCATAGAGTATGCAATCAATGCAGGAGTAGAAATGATCGAACTTGATGCACGTCCCACCTCTGACGGAATATTGGTGCTGATGCACGATAATACGATCGACAGAACCACTAACGGAAGCGGTGCGGTAGGAGATTATTCTTATCAGCAATTACAGCAACTCTATCTTAAAGATGCAGCAGGGAATCTGACAAACGAACGAATCCCCACTTTAGAGGACGCATTGAAGAAAGGCAAAGGAAAGGTTTATTTTAACTTGGATATAGTCAACAAAAACGTTGCCGTAGCGACAATGGTGGCATTACTTAAAAAACTCGACATGGAAAACGAAGTCCTGCTTTATGTTTCAAACAACCGTAATTATGCATACGATTTGAAAGCGGCGAACAGCACTCTGTTACTGCATCCGATGGCAAAAGCTTCAGATGATATTACCTATTTTGCTTCATCTTACACGGACAATGTGCAGATGATGCAACTTTCCACCTCGGATGCTCTTGCGGGAGCGATGACGGAAGACATTAAATCCAAAGGTTGGCTTTTATTCTCCAATATCGTAGGAGCGAATGATACGAACATGTTGTCGGACAACTATTCGGGGTTGGTAGGCATGATAAACAAACGTATTAACGTCGTACAGACTGATTATGCCGAATTAGCTGCCAAGTATTTAAAATCCAAAAAGTATAGATAATCCCCCAAAGTATAGATGATAAAGATGAATATGAAGAACTATCTGATAATAGGAATTATTTTGCTGTTTCCTTTCCGCTTGTTTGCAGATGAACCGGTGAAGGCAATTTACGCAAAGATTACGAATCCTGATAATAAAGAAGTAACCGTAGTCGCCCACCGGGCGGATTGGCGCTTTGCACCAGAAAATTCGCTGGCAGCAATAGAGAGTTCTATCCGGTTGGGAGCCGACGTCGTGGAGTTGGACGTTCAGAAAACCAAAGACGGACAGTTGATCCTTATGCATGATAAGACCTTGGATAGAACGACCACCGGAAAAGGTAAGGTTGTCGAGTGGACACTGGATTCTATCCGGACACTCCGTCTGAAGAATGGCGCTGCTTTGAGAACCAAACATCGTGTGCCTACATTGGAGGAAGCATTATTGACGGCTAAAGGGCGCGTTATGGTAAATTTGGATAAGGCTTATCCGATATTCGATGAGATTTTCCCCATTCTGGAGAAAACCGGAACCGTTGAACAGATCATCATGAAGGGGTCAAAGCCTGTTGCAGAAGTGAAAAAGGATTTGGGAAAATATTTAGATCGGATCATATATATGCCAATCGTACATTTGGATCGCCCGGGAGCTATGCAGCAAATAGATGATTTCATGAAAGAACTTCACCCGGTAGCCTTCGAATTGTTGTTCGAATCGGATACTTGTCAATTCCCAAAACAAGTGAGGACGAAGCTGGAAGGAAAAAGTAAAATTTGGTATAATACCCTTTGGGATACGATGGCAGGCGGACATGATGACGACAAATCATTGGAAAACCCGGATGAAGGATATGGATATTTGATAGATAAACTTGGAGCAACAATCATTCAGACTGATCGTACCGCTTATTTACTGGAATACTTGCAAGCCCGTAAGAAACGTAATGAGCATAAGATAGACGCCTTTCATTAATATGTAAACTTCGGTTATGTCATTTAAAATATTGGATTTTTATAAAATCTCTTCCCCGCTAGCCGGGGGAGAGACTGATTCAGAAGATTCTTCCCGCTTTAAGCGCATCCGTTGGGCTACATTTTTGTCGGCTACTACCGGATATGGCATTTACTATGTTTGTCGCCTTAGCATGAACGTAGTGCGCAAGCCAATTGTAGAGGAGGGAGTATTTTCCGAAACGCAATTAGGAATTATCGGTTCCTGTCTGTTTTTTGTGTATGCAGTGGGTAAGTTGACGAATGGTTTTCTTGCTGACCGTAGTAATGTTCGGCGTTTTATGTCTACGGGATTATTATGTTCCGCTTTGATAAATCTGTGTTTGGGCTTCACCAGTTCATTTTATGCCTTTGTCGTACTTTGGGGATTGAATGGTTGGTTTCAGTCGATGGGAGCAGCATCCGGAGTGGTTTCGCTCACTCGGTGGTACAGTAGTAAAGAACGGGGAACTTTTTACGGCTTTTGGTCTGCTAGTCATAATTTGGGTGAAGCATTAACCTTTATTTCCATAGCCTTATTAGTCAGTTGGATGGGATGGAGGTACGGGATGATTGGAGCTGGCATTATTGGGATATTAGGTTTCTTTATGATGCTTGTCTTTATGCGTGATACGCCACAGAGCCAGGGATTCTTGTTGAACAAAAATTCTTCATCTGTGGATTCCCATTCTTTGTCTGGTAAACAAACGGAAGATTTCAACAAAGCACAAAAGGCTGTCTTGAAGAATCCTGCAATTTGGATTTTGGCTCTGTCCAGTGCATTTATGTATATTAGCCGCTATGCGGTAAATAGTTGGGGTGTTTTCTATCTGGAAGCTCAAAAGGGATATTCTACGCTGGATGCCAGTTTTATAATATCAATCAGTTCTATTTGTGGAATCATTGGCACAGTATTTTCCGGTATCATTTCCGATAAAATGTTTTCCGGCAGTCGTAATATTCCAGCTTTAGTATTTGGATTGATGAATGTAATAGCACTTTGTCTGTTTCTCTTGGTTCCGGGCGTACATTTTTGGATAGATGTATTGGCTATGGTTCTTTTCGGTTTAGGAATCGGAGTACTAATCTGTTTTCTGGGTGGTTTGATGGCAGTGGATATTGCTCCCCGTAATGCGTCGGGTGCTGCATTGGGAGTAGTCGGTATTGCCAGTTATATCGGTGCCGGATTGCAGGACGTGATGAGCGGTATTCTGATAGAAGGGCAAAAAACGGTTCAGAATGGCGTTGATGTTTATGACTTTACTTATATCAATTGGTTTTGGATTGGTGCTGCTTTGCTTTCGGTGTTGTTTGCTTTGCTGGTATGGAATGCAAAATCAAAAGAAGTGGATTAAAGTGAGTACATTAGGTTAGAATATAAGTCTTTGTTTTCAAGGTATTAGTCACCATTCCGGGAAGTAAGTAATGATTGCTTTTTCTTCCCGGAATGGCTTTATATTTATTGATTGATTTCTACCAGCCAGCGACTTAAATTCCGGCTTTCAGCACTAAACTCTACACCTGCTTTTACTATCTCTCTGTGGTCTGTTTTATAAGGAATTAGATAACCTTTCTCATCAATTTGTTTAAGTGCCTCTTCGGCAGTTCCATTCAGCTTGAATTCAAATACATAGATGTATTTAGGAGTTTTAACCACAGCGTCGGCACGCCCACGCGAACTGCGGACTTCGGCTTCTGTAAATTGCCCCATTAGTTTGAATACCAAATAGAAGATAACTTGATAATGACGTTCGGTTTGGTCGTTCAACTCATAGGGAATACCTGCGAAGAAGGCTTCGAGACGGGTGAGGAAAGCTTCATAATCACCAGTTCGGAGTTCTTGGATGAATTTTCCAATATAAAATCCTTGGTCATTGTTCTTCATTGGAGTATAAAACGGTACAAGAAAGTTCATGAACCCATAGCGGACTTCATCGTTTGGAAAATCTAATAGATAATTTTGGAATTCTCTGTCGTAGTCTTTAATCGTCAAATATCCACTTTGATAAATCAGCGGAATAGGATTATTAACATCCATTTTATATTCTGCAAAAGAAGAAACCGGTACTTCAATTCCGCTTAATAAAGTACGGAGGTCGTATTCGCTTTTTTGCAGCAGTTCAACTAAAAATGTAGGAGTACCTGTCTGAAACCAGTAACTATCGAATTTGCATCCGTCGAAAGAATTGAGTACGCTGAAGGGATTGAATACTCCTTCGGCAAATTCGCAGAAATGATAACCATCATAGGTGGCAGCCATTTTTTGAAGTGTCTCTTCAAAAGTCAGTTGGTTTGCTTCCGACAGGTTTTTGAGTTCAGGTGTGAAAGTATCAACTAATTCTTGCCGAGTAATGCCGCAGACCGTAGCATACGGAGGCTTCATGCTGATGTCGTTCAATTGATTCAAATCACTGAATACACTGACTTGTGAGAATTTTGTCACTCCGGTAAGAAATACAAATCGCAGATAGCGGTCGGCACTTTTTAGCACTCCGTAGAAGGCTTTCAATGTCTGGCGGTAATCGTCGAGAAGTTCCAAATTGTTGATAGCTTGCAAAAGCGGCTTATCATACTCATCCACCAATACCACTACTTGTTGACCTGTTTGTTCGCATGCCCGGCGAATAACACCCCCGAATCGTGAAGAAAGGGTTCTCTCGTCAATCCCTTTCCCGTATTTAAGTTCCCATTGAGTCAGATGATTACTAAGAATTTCATTTAACTTCTCCGGTTTATCATATTTTTCTGCGTTCAAATCAATATGTAAAACCGGATATTCCTTCCATTCAGTTTCCATTTTCTCAATGGCAAGGCCTTCAAACAATTCTTTTTTGCCTAAAAAATAGGATTCAAATGTAGATAACAACAAACTTTTGCCAAAACGGCGTGGTCTGCTTAGGAAATATGGCTTTCCCATATTCGCCATTCGCCATACCAATGCCGTTTTATCCACATATAAATAATTTTTCCTTCGGATATCCTCAAAGGTCTGTATTCCAATAGGAAGTTTACGCATCAAGTCATACATATTCGGTTCTTTAGCTGTTATACACATCAAAGGTAGCAATAATTTCTAGATAATGGTAAATGAATACTTTAAAAACAGGATGCATTAGAAATATATGATATTAAAATTTTGTTTTTATTTCTATTAACAATACATTTGTGCAAACAAAGCATTATGAATAAAATCACGAACAACACACTAAGGTGGCAGAGTTACATAAATAGACTATTCTTTTTATTTCTATTATTATGTACTATTTTCGAAGTTTGTGCAGCTAATAGTAAGCCCTTTCCTTTCAGCTATGGAAATCAATATAAGAGTTTTAAAAATATACTTCTACCTCATGATGCCAATCAGGTAAATACGATTTTTCAGGATAATTCGGGATTGATATGGGTAGGTACGAAGAACGGGTTGTTTAGTTATGACGGCTACCGGATACAGGATTATGTGTTGGAAGCAGATTCTGAAACGAAGGATATATTTTCAATAGTGCAGATAGATTCAGTCCGTTTATGTTTAGGTACAGGTCGGGGAATTTTGTTTTTCAATTTGTTTACAGAACAATATGAACCAGTTAATGCACAATTAAAAAAGATAAGAACAGTACGTTCTTTGGCTCTGTTTGATAAAAAGCTATGGATTGGTTCGCGCGATAAAGATTTATATTGCTATGATTTTGAAAAAGATTCATTGATGAGTGTACCATTAACAGCATCTGATGAACAAACTATTATTTATTCTTTAGTTCCTACAGAAGCTAAATTATATATTGGTTCCTATGGTGGATTGAGCTTTTATAATCCGATAAAAAAAAAGAGAGAAAGGCTTCCTTTGCCGGAGCAGTACGAAAATGAAATGGTTAACTCTTTACTATGGGATGAAGGGCGAAACTGCCTTTGGGTAGGTACGGAAGGAGCTTTGTTTCAATATATTCCTGACACCCGGCAGATTAATAAAATACCTTCTTTCCCTGCCAATTCATTTAAAACATTAACTCTGGACGGAAAGAAAGACTTAGTAGTGGGTACAGACAACGGACTGTATATTTATGGAGTGGAATCTCATAAATTAGAGCATATTGTTCATGATTCCCGAAACAAACAATCGCTGTGTAATAATATTGTTTGGTGTGCTTTTACAGATAAAGCCAAGAATGTGTGGTTGGGGACAGATCGGGGATCCTCATTAGCAGTTTATCATCCGACTTTTCATTTTATCCATATTTCAGAAATAACCGATAATGGAATTGGAAATCAGTTTACCACAATTTTAAAAGATTCAAAAGAAAATTATTGGTTAGGAGGGATAAACGGACTTATATTGATGAACAAAGTGTCCGGTGCAGAAGAAGGACAATATAAGATTAATTGGTTCAGGTCGGGAGACAACGAACACGCTCTTCCTCACAATCGCATCAGATGTATTTATGAAGATAGAGATAAGGATATCTGGATAGCTACCGACGGCGGAATTGCCAGATATGATGTAAATACAGGCAGATTTGTTCATTACGCTATCCTTAATGCTACCCGACTGAAGAATGCAAATTGGGCTTATGATATTTATGAAGATGAGAAAGGACGTTTGTGGATTGCCACTTATCTGGGAGGATTATTTGTTGTGAATAAGAATAAACTGACTGCCGGTGATAACACCATTCCCTATCTGGCAGAGAAAAACTATTCGGATGCAAATGGTTCGTCCCCTTCTTTGAGTAATATAGTGTATAAAATAGAGGTCGATAAAAACGGCTTTGTCTGGGTGAATACACAAGAAGGCCTGGTTAGAATTGATATTCGGAATAATCACATTGAAAAGAAAGATATTTATCTGGATAAAATGATTTATGATGGCAATGACTATATTTGGTATTCGACAGAGCGCATCATTTACAGGCTTCATATATTCTCCGGTTATGTAGAGAAAGTTTGCACTTTGCCAGAGGGAAGCCATGTATATTCATTTACGGTTGAGGAGAAGAAATTGTGGTTCTCCTATACGGAAGGTATATCAGTACTTAATAGAGAGACATTGCAGAAAGAAAATATTTCAATTCCCAACTATTATTACTTGTCTTGTTTCTTAGATGATTCACATCAGCTTTTGTTATGGGGTGGTGAGGATGGAATAGCTTGTCTTTCTACGATGTTGGCGCAAAACACTGTTTCATCGGAGCCTCCGGTTACTATTACTTCTATCTGGAATAGCAAAGGACGTTTGATGCCGGGCCTTGATTATGAAGGGAAAAGTGTGAAATATCGGAATGAAGTGGAACTGCATTATTCGACGAGTAATTTGACACTCGAATTTTCTTCGTTTACTTATTCGCCGGAAACAGACAGAGCTTTTTATTACTGTCTGGACGGGGCAAACAACGTATGGACTAAATTGGAAGTAGCTCAAAACCGCATCTTCCTACCCAATCTGGAACCGGGACGATATACTATAAAAGTTCGTAACGGGAACGATACCTCTACCGCTTCATCAGTCACAAACTTTAAAATAACCATTTTACCTCCTTGGTACAGAACCTTGTATGCTTACACCATTTATATACTGATATTTTTGTGCATTGCATGGTTGATACTGTGGCGTATTCAGTTGAGGATGAAGCGTCGGTATGAACGAATGGAAAAGGAGAAAACGCTGGAATTATCCAACTTGAAAATGGATTTCTTCATGAATATATCCCATGAGTTGAAGACACCGCTTAGTCTGATTATCGCCCCTTTGAGTAAGCTGATCAGTGAGACGAAAAATCAGGAAAGCAAACAAAAACTGGAGCTTATTCATCAGAATTCATTGCGTTTGAACACTCTGATACAACAGGTGCTGAATTTCAAGCAGATGGAGTATAATAGCGAAAATGTGCTTATTCGTTCGCATATAGAACTTTGTGCTTTTTTAAAGAACATAGTCGAGAGTTTCTCTCCTGTATTCGCGGAAAAGAAGATATTTAAAAGTTTTGCTTCCAATCAAAAAGAGATCTGGATGAATCTGGACGTCCTGAAGATAGAGTCGATATTTGTCAATATTATCTCCAATGCAGTGAAGTATATGCCCGAATCGGGTGGTGAGATTCATGTCGCTATCAGGCAAGAGGGAGACAGGAATACGATTGTGGTATCCGACAACGGGATAGGCATCAAGAAAGAAGACCTCTCCTACATCTTTATTCGTTTTTACCAAAGCAAGACCGGTCGAAAGCATACGAACGGCAGTGGCATCGGGCTTTATATCGTTAAGAAATTTGTGGAACTTCATGGTGGAAGAATAGAAGTCCATAGTCAGGGAGAAGGCTACGGCACTACGGTGAAAGTGGAGTTCCCTTTGTCGGATGAAAACAGGGTTCCCATTCAAGAACATAGCGATATTCAGGAAGGCATCGTAGAAGATAATTCTTTCCCCGTACTGTTAATCATCGATGACAATCAGGAAATGGTATCTTTCCTGATAGAGACTTTTTCAAAGACTTATCGTTGTTTGAAGGCTTTCAATGGAAAAGAAGGACTTTCCGTTGTTCGGGAAAACACAGTCGATTTGATTATTGTAGACGAAATGATGCCGGAAATGGGCGGTCTTGAATTTTGCCGGGTGTTACGTCGCAATCAGCCTACAGCCTCCATTCCGGCGATAATGCTGACGGCGAAAGATGATCTTGAAACCGAGAAGAATAGCATCAAAGCAGGAGTTGATATATTTATGCCCAAGCCATTTGATATTGATAAGCTTTCTCTCCGTTTGGTTCAGTTGCAGGAAAGACGCAATAGTCTGGAGCAGAGAATACGGATAGAGAACATTTCAAAGCCGGTGGTTGAGGAGTCTTTTCAGTCCAATGATGAAATCCTGCTAGCAAAGGTGGTGAGCGTTATTGAAGAAAATATGGAGAATACGGAATTCAATGTGACGATGCTTTCCGATTTGATGGATATAGACGGTAAGCAGTTATATCGGAAGTTGAAACAGCTCACCGGTTCTAGTCCCGTCGATTATATCCGTCAAATCCGGATGAAGAAAGCGGCAGTGCTGTTGGCTCAAAAGAAATTCTCCGTTTCAGAGGTCATGTATATGGTCGGTTATACCAATGCTTCCTATTTTTCAAGATGTTTCGTCGCAGAGTTTAATATGACTCCCAAGCAATATATGCTATTGGATACTCATTAATTTTCTCTCCTTTTATAGATACAAATCGGACAGAATACTGTGAAATCGGTATTTTGTCCGATTTGTGTTAGTCTTTGTCTTTTTCGAATCCAACCATTTTCTGTATGTGCGCTAATATTGCAGAAAAATATTTTGTTAAACTTAAATGTATTAGCCATGAAACTAAAGAACTTTTTGAAAAAGGCTATTTGTTCGGTGCCGATAGTCGTAGTTCGTTCGATCTTGTTGCTTTGTATTTACTTGTCATTGGGACTTGTTGCCCGTGCTGCAACGCAACAAAGAAAGATCACTGTCTCCGGAATTGTGACAGACAGTAGCGGTGAGCCTGTTATTGGTGCGAGTATTACAGAAAAAGGAACTTCCAACGGAACTATCTCTGATGTGAAAGGACATTTTGGAATTTCAGTTTCCTCAACTGCTATTTTGCAGATTTCCTTTATCGGATATAGAACGGAAGAAGTGACTGCATCTCCTGCAAAAACGTCGCTGAAGGTTATATTAAGAGAAAATAGCGAGCAACTCGAAGAAGTGGTAGTTGTGGGATATGGAGTACAGAAAAAAGCCAATCTGACCGGCTCTGTTGCTTCTGTCAATTTTAAGGATGTGAATACGATGCCTGTAGCCAATACAACAAATATGCTCCAGGGGCGTCTGCCAGGTGTGGTACTGACCAATAATGGTGCGCAGGCAGGTAAAGATACCCCTGAAATTCGTATCCGTGGTGTCGGAACTTTGAGTGGCAATAATGATCCGATGGTTTTGATTGATGGAGTAGAAGCATCCGTTGCTCAGATAGCTCAAATTCCTGCAGGTGATATCGACAATGTGTCCGTATTGAAAGACGCGGCGTCTGCTTCCATCTATGGAGTACGTGCGGCAAACGGAGTAATCCTGATAACGACCAAAAGAGGAATGGAATCCAAGCCTGCCATTTCTTATTCCGGTAGCATTGCTCTTCAAGAGGCAACCGTATTACCCGATTATGTGGGCTCTTATGACTGGGCGAAAATGTATAATGATGCTCAAGGCACTGACTTTTATACTCCTGAAATGTTGCAGAAGATTCAAGATGGTTCCGATCCCGATCATTTTGCTAATACAGATTGGGCAAGAGAATTGTTTCATACGGCAGCGATGCATCAGCATCACCTTTCCGTCAGTGGAGGAGGAAAAGATACACATTATATGATTTCTACCTCTTATTTCAACCAGAGTGGCATTTTGAAAGAGACAGGTTACGAACGCTTTAACTTCCGTTCCAATGTAGATGCAAAGTTAGGAATTGTCAAAATCGGTTTGAACTTGGCCGGAAGTAAAGAAAAGACGGATGCTCCGGTTAAAAATATAACGGGAGATGGCTTGATGCGTGCTCTTACATGGTACACGCGTCCAACTGTCCCGGTGAAATATTCCAATGGACACTGGGGATGTGTGGATGGTACTTCTATTTCTCAAACTGTTTTCAAGAATCCGGTAGAGGAATTATATCAAGGGAAAAAAGATGATTATTCTTATCATTTCGATGGGAATGTTTTTGCAGAAGTGGATATTTGGAAAGGTTTGAAATTTCGTTCCAGTCTTGCCTATAAGTTCTTCATGAATGATGTTTCTACTTTTGTTCCTAAAGATATGCGAGTATATGATGCGGACGGGAATGTGCTAAATACAATGGGAACAAATAGTGTGAATGATTATCATTATTTGAGCACGACTTATACGAATGAGAATATACTCACCTATAATGTGCGAATAGGGAAGCATGAAATCGCTGCCTTGCTCGGACATTCGGTTCAAGCGTGGAGAGAAGATTTGACCAATGCGTATAAAGAGAATTTGTCAACCGACAATCTGTATGAACTGGATGCTGCCACAGCCAATCCTAATGCAACGGGAAGTGCGGCCGAATATGCGTTGCAGTCTTTCTTCGGGCGTGTCAATTACAATTATGACAATCGTTATTTATTTGAGTTTAATATTCGTCGTGACGGTTCTTCCCGTATGCCAAAGGCGAACAGATATGCCAATTTCCCTTCTTTTTCGGCTGCATGGGTCTTGACCAATGAATCTTTCATGCAGAATGTAGAGCCACTCACTTCTTTCAAGCTTCGTGGTAGTTGGGGTAAATTGGGAAATCAGGAAATAGGTAACTATTCTTATGCTCCCACGATGGCAGCCAAATATAATTACTATTTTGGCAATCAAAAAGTGATTGGTATGGCAGATAATATAGTGGCTAATGATAAAATAAAATGGGAAACGACCACTATTACAGATGTTGGTTTTGATGCTTCTTTCTGGAAAGGACGCATTTCCATCACTTTCGACTGGTATAACAAGCTGACTTCCGATATCCTTTTGAAACTGGCAATGCCTTATACATACATCGGTTTTCTGGATGCTCCGCTTCAAAATGCTGGAAAAGTGCAGAACAGAGGTTGGGAGCTTTCTGCCAATTATTTTGATCACAAAGGTGACTTCTCGTGGAATGTGGGATTCAATCTTTCTTCCGTACGAAACAAGATTGTAGATGATAGTGGAGGGATCGATCAGAAGTGGGAGACTACTATCAACCGTGAAGGATATCCGATTGGCGCATATTACGGACTGAAAGCAATAGGTATATACCGTACGGAAGCAGACCTGAACCGCACCAACAGTAAAGGAGAAGTAATCAAGCAAGATGGGACGATGCCCGCTTTGGGAGATATCATGTACGAAGATACCGACGACAGTGGAAATGTGACTTCGGATGACAGGGTGATTATTGGTAATCCGTTCCCAAAAATGAGTTATTCGTTCAATCTGGGTTTCTCGTGGAAAGGGATAGACGTCAGTACGTTCTGGCAGGGAGTTGCCGGTATATATCGCTACAACTGGTCGCAGGCTACTATCTCCAATGGTGGCAATATGACCACGGAATGGCTCGATAGATGGAGCGAAGGCAATCCGAACGGTAGTATGCCGCGTCTGGGTAACACCGAGAACGAAGTATATTCTTCTTTCTGGTTGAAGAAATCGGATTATCTCAGGTTGAAGAACATGGAAATCGGTTATACTTTTCCTGCTCATTGGTTGAAGGGAATCGGCGTGCAGAATGTACGCTTCTATGTGGCGGGAACAAACCTATTGACATTTACTCCTTTGAAAAATTATGATCCGGAAAAAAGCAGCGGGGATATGCGGAATGATGTGCATCCCAATACCCGTACTTATTCTTTCGGCGTGAATGTGAAATTTTAAAAATAAATGAAGATGAAACTAATAAATACATACATCCTTTTGGTGTGCGCAACGATTGCGGTTACATTGCATTCTTGCTCCGACAGTTTCTTGCAGAGAGATTCTTTGGTAGCTGTGTCATCCGGAACATTCTGGACCAGTGAAGATGATGCGTTAAGTGGATTGGCGGCTTGTTATGACGGATTACAGAATAACTTTCTGTACAATGGAGATCTTTATAAAGGAGGAGGGCCGTTGGCTATGGATTGTATGACAGATAATGGCGGAGGGCCGTTGGCTATGGATTGTATGACAGATAATGGCGGACATTTTAATTGGACGGGATGGATGCCGGGATATGATATTTGTAACGGTATTCACACATCCAGTTCCTAGATGGTGACATCATATTGGATGGGGGCTTATGAAGAAATAAAAAGATGTAATGCGTTGATTGGTAACATTGACAAAGTGCCGATGGATGCTTCAAAGGTTGAAATTTATAAAGCGGAAGCTGTGGTACTCCGTTCCTTAATGTATACGAATCTGACAATGTTGTATCATGATGTACCTTATTTTACCTCTATACAAAGCGTTACAGATGCGAAAGCTGCAAAAACAGACCGCGCCACTATTGTAGCAGATGTGATGAAAGATTTGAAAGATGCGGCGAAAGTTCTTCCTCCGACGGCTTCTTCATGGGGAAGGATGACCAAAGGAGCGGCGTTATCATTATTGGGGCGACTGGCACTCTACAATGAGAAATGGGACGAAGCTATCAGCGCATATCGCCAAGTAAAGGAGTTGGGATATTCATTATACAAAACAGGGGATAATCCGTATATGGATCTGTTTACCGAAGCAAACGAGCAATGCAATGAAATCATTATGAGTGTTCGGTATGAAGGTCCCGGCAAAGAAGAAGGTAACGCGATGGCCCCGCATTATGACGCTCCTTTGGAGGCTATGAATGGAACGATTGATTTGGCGGATGCCTTTTATGATATAACTACCGGTAAACCGACTACGGATAAAAAGATTGTAAATGGGTTGACAACCGAAGGAAAACCTGATTTGTGGGATCCTAATACTACTCGTTATAACAATCGTGACCCTCGTCTGAAAGTAACATTGTTTACCCCGTGGGATGGTTGGAACGATAAATGGCCTAATGCTTATGGTGGATCTGCCCCTTCTAACTCAACTCTTTATGTCTTGAAATATTTTAATCCTTCTTTAAGTAGCTCCGGCTCTTTTGATAGCGGGCAGGATTTTTATATCATACGTTATGCGGAAGTCTTGCTCTCGTTGGCTGAAGCATTGGTGGAAAAAGGTGGTTATAGTTATGATGAAGTAGTAGGATTGGTCGATGAAGTAAGAAACAGGGTGAAGATGCATACAGTGGGAGAGATAGAAAGTAAAAACGGACAGTTGGATCAAGCGGGATTGAGAGAGGTGATTCGCCACGAACGCAGAGTGGAAACTGCTTTTGAGGGCTTACGCTTATTTGACCTTTATCGTTGGAAAGAGTTGAAGAATGCAGTGGATCGGATTAATAAGGAAGCTGCGGATAATCAACTTCAATATGAATATCGCAATTATCGGGGCGAAATGGAATACGTATGGCCGATACCGTTGCATGAGACGGATGCAAATCCGAATCTGGAACAAAACGAATTATGGAAATAAACGAAAGTAATCAATAAAGAAAAAGATAATGAAGAAGTGTAATGAATTGATTTTTTTGTTCATATCTTCTTTTCTGTTTTCATTGATCGGTTGTGGTAGCACAACCGACAATGAGGTTCCGGGTGAGAAGATAAGCGTAACTCTTTCTATGACAATAGACAAGATTGACAGTCACGAAGTTACTTCTACTATTGAGGTAAAGGCTGCGGGAACGGGCGACTTGTCCGTTCAGGATAAAGGAATCTGTTATTCGCAGGGAGTAGTGACGCCTACGGTTTCGGATGAAAAATCGGTGTATTCTGGTTCGGGAAAGAATGATTTCTCTTCTTTCAAGATGAAACTGGAAGGGTTGTCCGAGAATACTTCCTACTATATCAGACCCTATCTCAAAGTAGGTGATAAGGAGTATTATGGCTATGCGCAACAAGTGAAAACGTTAGGCGCAGGCAAAGAATACCATCCTTTGGATAAAGATGAAGCGATAACGGATTATGACGGTTATCAATTAGCCTGGTCTGACGAATTCAATATCGATGGTAAGCCAAGCAACGAATGGAGCTACGAAACCGGTTTTGTGCGCAATGAAGAATTGCAATGGTATCAAGAAAAGAATGCGAGTGTCAGCAACGGTTGCCTGATTATTGAAGGAAAGAAAGAGAAAGTAGTGAATCCCAACTATCAGGCAGGAAGTGAAGACTGGAAAACGAACCGGAATGTGGCGGAGTATACATCCAGTTCGCTGACTACCCAACACAGCCATGTCTTCAAATATGGCCGTTTTGAGGTTAGGGCAAAACTACCTTCTGCAGAAGGCTCATGGCCGGCAATCTGGACACTGGGTAATACATGGGATTGGCCGATGAATGGAGAAATTGATATTATGGAGTGTTATTTGGTCAATGGCAAGCGGAATATATTGGCGAATGCTTGTTGGAGCTCTCCGCAACAATGGGTAGCTGTTTGGAATCGTTCTACAACTCTTCTTACTCATTTCATTGACAGAGATGCCGACTGGATGAATAAATATCATGTATGGCGTATGGATTGGGATGCCAGCAAGATTTGTATCTATTTGGACGGTGAGTTGTTAAATGAAATAAATTCGTCAGAAACTCAAAATCAAGGTTGGAATGGTAATACAGAAAATCCTTTCAGTAATGATATAGATGGATTCGGACATTATATCTTACTAAATTTAGCTATCGGAGGTAATGGCGGAGACCCTTCCAATTCTCTCTTTCCCATGAGATATGAGGTTGATTATGTAAGAGTCTATCAGAAAAAGTAATTGGTAATAACATAGACGAAAGTTTTATATAGTTTTTTAATAGGTATTTTGCACCATTCCGGGGAAATCATAATTGTAATGTTTCCTCGAAATGGCTTTTTTATAATCAATTAAATGAAAAGTTTTATGGAAAATTCATGTAATGATGAATTGTTTTGTTCATTGAAAGATGAACTTCGTGAAGTAAATGCACAAATCAATGTGCATAGTGAAAAATTAATGGATCTGCTCGACCAAAAAAAAG
>ONZS01000813.1_pt1 | contig 23128 bp, 20 predicted proteins | sample 1670921 | NCBI WGS metagenome assembly ONZS01 (sample SAMN06348104, study PRJEB24527) | human gut metagenome | biome: human gut; feature: ankylosing spondylitis patient; material: feces | host: Homo sapiens | place: China | collected 2015-10 | reverse complement strand
GGCGGCTGGTGACGTACTTGCCCTCGCGGCCGGCCAGCGGGCTGTCGTTGACGGAGAAGGTCATCTCGACGGTGGGGTCGTTGATCTTCACGAAGGGCAGCGGCTCCACGCTGGAGGGGCTGCACAGGGTGTTGCCGATGGTGACGTCCGGCAGGCCGGAGAAGGCCACGATGTCGCCTGCGGTGATGTTGTCGCAGGGCTGGCGGCCATTGGCCTGGAAGTCATACAGCTTGGTCAGACGGCCGCGCATCTTCAGGTCGGGGTTGTGCCAGTCGCAGACGACCACTTCCTCGCCCACCTTGGCGACGCCGTTCTGGATGCGGCCGATGCCGATGCGGCCCACGAATTCGTTGTAGTCCACGGAGGAGACCAGCATCTGGAAGGGAGCCTCGGGGTCGCCCTCGGGGGGCTTGATGGTGCTCAGCAGGGTGTCGAACAGGGGGACCAGATCGGTGCCGGGCACATCGGGGTCGAGGCTTGCGGTGCCCTCACGGCCGCAGCAGAACAGCATGGGGCAGTCCAGCTGCTCGTCGGTGGCGCCCAGATCCATCAGCAGGTAGAGCACCTCGTCGATGACTTCCTTGATGCGGGCGTCGGGGCGGTCGATCTTGTTGATGGCCACCACGAGGCTCAGGTTCTGCTGCAGAGCCTTCTGCAGCACGAAACGGGTCTGGGGCATACAGCCCTCGGCAGCGTCCACCAGCAGCAGGACGCCGTTGACCATCTTCAGCACGCGCTCGACCTCGCCGCCGAAGTCGGCGTGGCCCGGGGTATCGACGATATTGATCTTGACACCCTTGTAGGTGCAGGAGCAGTTCTTGGCCAGAATGGTGATGCCGCGCTCACGCTCGATGTCACCGCTGTCCATGACACGCTCTGCCACGACCTGATTGTCGCGGAAAGCGCCGCTCTGATGCAGCATCGCGTCCACCAGCGTGGTCTTGCCGTGGTCAACGTGAGCGATGATAGCGACATTGCGCAAATCGTTACGAACCATAAAATACAACCTCTCTATTTGGAATCTCTGTAGAAGTTACGTCATACGATTTAAGTTTATATCATCCGGGGGTGGTTTGTCAAGATTGTATAAAAAATTTTTGATGGTTTCGGCGTTTTGCCCGAGAATCGGCCTTCGATTTGGGCGGCATTGCAGGGCAAAACGTGTTATACTTAATACACCAAAGTTGGATAGATCCGTTGGAGGTGTGTCTATGAAACTGACGTTTTTGGGTGCCAACCACGAAGTGACCGGCAGCTGTACCCTTCTGGAAGCGGCGGGACAGCGCTACCTCATCGACTGCGGGATGGAGCAGGGCAGGGATGTCTACGAGAACCAGCCCATCCCCGTTGCACCGGGTGAGATCGACGGCGTGCTGGCCACCCATGCCCATATCGACCACACGGGCCTGCTGCCCCTGCTGGTGCGCAACGGCTTCCGGGGCAGGATCTATGCCACCAAGCCTACGGCAGAGCTGTGCAGCATCATGCTGCGGGACTCGGCCCACATTCAGGAGTTCGAGGCCGAGTGGAAGAACCGCAAGGGCCAGCGCTCCGGCGCGGAGCCGGTGGAGCCGATGTACACCATTCAGGACGCCGAGGCGGCCATCGCGCTGTTCCGGGGGTTCGACTACAACAAAGAGGTCGAGCTTGCCCCCGGCCTCGTTATCCGCTTTGTGGATGTGGGCCATCTTCTCGGCTCGTCCAGCATCGAGATCTGGGTGACGGAGAACGGCGCGACCACCAAGCTCGTCTTTTCCGGCGATATCGGAAACCTCCATCAGCCCATCATCAAGGACCCCACCTACCTGAAGGACGCGGACTATGTCTTTATGGAGTCCACCTACGGCGACCGCTGTCACGGCCCCAAGCCCGACTATGTGGCCGAGCTGGCGAAGATCTTACAGCGCACCTTCGACCGGGGCGGCAATGTGGTCATCCCGAGCTTTGCGGTGGGCCGCACGCAGGAGCTGCTCTACTTCATCCGCGAGATCAAGGAAAAAGACCTCGTCACCGGACACGGCTGCTTCCCGGTCTACATCGACAGCCCGCTGGCCATTGAGGCTACCCGCATCTTCAAGGATACCGACCCCTCCTGCTTCGACGAGGAGACCAACGCCATGCTGGCCAGAGGCATCGACCCCATCCAGTTCCCGGGCCTGAAGGTCAGCGTCACCAGCGACGAGTCCCGCGCCATCAACACCGACCCCGTGCCCAAGGTCATCATCTCGGCCAGCGGAATGTGCGAGGCAGGCCGTATCCGCCACCACCTCAAGCACAACCTCTGGCGGAAGGAGTGTACCATCCTCTTCGTGGGCTATCAGGCCGTGAACACGCTGGGCCGCTCCCTGCTGGAGGGGGCCAACAACGTCAAGCTCTTTGGCGAGTCCATCGAGGTGCAGGCCGAGATCTGCCAGCTCACCGGCCTTTCGGGCCACGCCGACCGGGAGGGCCTGCTGAAGTGGGTCAACTCCTTCGAGCCGAAGCCCAAGCGGGTCTTCGTCATCCACGGCGAGGACGAGGTGGAGAATATCTTCACCCAGACCCTCACCGAGCAGGGCTTCACCGCCTGTGCGCCCTACAACGGCGAGCAGTGGGCCATCGGGGCCGAGGGTGCCGTCTGCCTGAAGGAAGGCACCCGCACCCGCATCGAGCACCGTGTCAGCGAGGGTGCAGCCCGTGCGGCCACCGTCTTCCAGCGGCTGCTCAGCGCAGGCAAGCGCCTGCTGCGGGTCATCGAGCACAACGAGGGCGGTGCCAACAAGGATCTCGCCAAGTTCGCCGACCAGATCAACGCCCTCTGCGACAAGTGGGACAGATGAGCAGGATGCCCCGGCCGCAGTAAAATCGAATCGGATCCCCCGGCCCGAGCCGATGTGTATGCACACGGCCCGGGCCGTTTTTTTGCCTGCGACAGGGGCAAAGCGCGATTTTCTTCGCATTTTCGCACAAGTTTTCGGCTATTTCGCAAAATCTGTTGACTTCACAGCGGCAAGATGCTACCATATGGCACAAGAAAAGATGAAAATGACAAGCAATGGTTGTTGACTGCGCCCGGGAGCCGCTTGGCATTTTTGTCCCGGTGGGGTGCGATGGCAGAAGCGCCCCTGCCGGAAAAGCATCTGCCGAATCAAAAAAGGAGGTCTCTGGATGATAGAATACAAGCTCTCGCTTGCGTCCTCCGGCGCAGTAAAGACGCCGGGCAGCATGGATGCGCTGCAGCTCGGCTACAGCAGGAACAGCGGCGTCTACCGGCTGAGGGTGAGCACTGCCGACGAGTGGAAGGGGATGACCCTCCGGGCGTTCTGGCACACGCCGGGCGGCAGACCGCCCGCATCGCTGGTGGAGGATGGTGTGGTGGAGGTGCCTGCGGTGGTCACGGCAGTGCCCGGCGAAGGATGCATCACCTTCGAGGGCAGCGACGGCGTCCGCACCCTCACCAGCGCCGACCTGCGCTACCGGGTGGCCGCAAACTCCGGCACAGAGGACGGAACCCTGCCGCCGCCGGGCACTCCGGCATGGCAGCAGCTGGTGGGTCAGCTGGAAGAGGCCGGTGCCGACGCGGAGAAGAGCGCTGCGCGGGCCGAGGCGGCCCAGAGCAGCGCGTCGGACAGCGCCGCCGCTGCGGCCCGCAGCCTGAAGACCCTGCAGGAGGGCATCGCCTCGGGAAACTTCAAGGGCGAGAAGGGCGACCCCGGTGCACGGGGCGCACAAGGCCCGAAGGGCGACGCAGGCCCGCAGGGGCCGAAAGGCGAAAAAGGCGATACCGGCCCGGCAGGCCCCGCCGGTGCGACCGGCCCGCAAGGCCCGAGGGGCCAGACGGGTGCGGCGGGAAAGGCGGCAGAGGTGGATGCCACCCTCGCCGTGTCGGGCGCGGCGGCAGATGCCAAGGCCGTCGGCAGCGCGTTGGCCGGGAAAGCCGCTGCCAGCCATACCCACAGCTACGCCGGTTCTTCCTCGGCAGGCGGCACGGCCAACAGCGTCAACGGGTTCACCTTTGCGGCCCAGACGGCCGACCCCGGTGCAGGCAGCAGCCTTGCCACCAACAAGGTGCTTATCGTGTATGCGTAAAGGGGGCAGAGGATGGCAAAAGGGATCTATGTGGGTGCGGGCGGCGTCGCCCGCAGGATGAAAAAAGCCTACGTCGGGGTGGCGGGCAAGGCCCGTGCAGTCCGGAAGATGTACGTCGGCGTCGGGAACAGGGCGCGGCTGTGCTACAGCGCAGAGCCGGAGTATGCCGGGACGGGTGTGCCTCTCGCGGCCCCGAAGTACGGCGCAAAGGCCGCAGCGGCAGGGAATAGTGCGCTCATCGGAGGCGGACGCTTCGCTGGCACGGCCTCGAACGCGGTCTGCAATACGGTGGACGCTTACGACACCTCCCTCACACGGACGGCCCCGGCGGCGCTGGGGGACAAGAGGTATCTGCATTCCGCCGTGCCGCTTGGGGCGTATGCTCTGTTTGCGGGCGGGACTGCTACGCCGACCGCCCGAGGAGGCCATAGCACGGTGGACGCCTACGACGCCTCCCTCACCCGGACAGCAGCCGCCGCGCTGAGCAGGATGCGGACGAGGATGGGCTGCACGGTGCTTGGCTCCCGTGCGCTCTTTGCCGGAGGCGGTCAGGGCGGCCTTATCACGGGCGGCGCTTTTACGACCGTGGACGTCTACGATGAGTCTCTCACCCGGACGGCGGGCACGCCGCTGTCCACCAAACGGTTCTTCCCGGCAGGCGCGACAGTCGGGGACCATGCCCTCTTTGCGGGCGGGACCCCCGAGAATGGCAGCCTTGTGGTGGACGCCTACGACGCTTCCCTGACCCTCACGGCGGCGGCAGACCTGAGCAGTGCCCAGAACAGCTATGCCGCCGCGGCGGTGGGCGGATATGCCCTCTTTGCGGGCAACACGGCCGATGCGGATGTCTACGACGCCTCCCTCACCAAAACAACGGTCGGCCTCCTCAGCGCGGCAAGACAGCCGGATGCGGTGACGGCCGGTGGGTATGCGTTTTTCGCAGGCGGCGATGCGTCCGGCACGGTGGATGTCTGCGACGCCTCGCTGACCAGAACGACCCTCACCGCCCTGAGTGAGGCGAGGGGCAGCATGGCCGCTGCCGCCGTCGGGGACTATGTGCTGTTCGCGGGCGGCAGAAATGCGGCAAGCCTCTACCATGACACGGTCGATGTTTATACCATATAAGAAATAAGGAGGAAACTCAGAATGGCACGTTACAAGATCTACGACAACAGCTCCGATGTGATCACCCCGGTGGGTGAGGTGCTCACCGCCGAACAGTGGCTCGACCGCTACCCGTGGGGCCGCTTTGCGAAGATGATCGTGGGCGGCGGCGTCATCAATGGCAGCGTGGCCCTCATCTTCGACGAGGCGGTGGAGCGCTGCCGCAGGGCAGGCTGTGACTTCAGCGGCTGCACCACCGACGAGGACTACCTCGCCGCCATGGAGGCCTTTGAGGATGCCCCGCCTGCGGACACCGGCGTCTCCGACCAGACCCGCATTGCGGACGCGCTGGAAGACATGGTGGCCCTGAGCCTGCCGGATGCAGAATAAGAAAGGAGACGAGAATATGAACAGCAAGGAAAAACTGGCCGAACGCTGGAAGCAGGGCCGCATCTCGGAGGCCATGCTGCGGGTGTATCTCCGCAAGGGCATCCTCTCCAAGGCGGAGTTTGAAGAGATCTGCGGGAAGAAGGGCTGAGGGAGATGTCGATCCGTGAATACAGCCTCCGCCGGGACTCCACCCGGCGGCTCTCGCCCGGCTTTCGGGTGCGGGAGTTCGGCTGCAAGGGCAGCGACGTCGTGCTCCTCGACGAGGAGCTGGTGGTGCTGCTCCAGTGCATCCGGGAGCACTTCGGCAAGCCCCTGCATATCACCAGCGGCTACCGCACCGCTGCCCGCAATGCCGCCGTCGGCGGCAGCAAGTCCAGCCAGCACCTGCTGGGCCGGGCCGCAGACTTCTGGGTAGAGGACACTCCGGTGGCCTCGGTCGCCGCCTACGCCGAGACCCTGCTGCCCGGGCGGGGCGGCATCGGGCGCTACCCGAAGGACGCCGCCCACCCGAAGCGCCACACCGGCTGGGTGCACATCGACACCCGGGCGAATAAGAGCCGGTGGAGTATGTGAGGACGATAGTATTATAATGTTGCCCAAAAGCGGCCCTCTCCCTGTTTTTCGGGGAAAGGGCCGCTTTTAGGTCTCCGGAATGGAATGTGGGTCAAAAACGGGGCCAGAGCATAAGAAAAGACGCTGATTCTTAACGAACCAGCGTCTGAAAAGGATGGAGCGGGCAATGGGAATCGAACCCACCTCCTCAGCTTGGAAGGCTGATATACTAGCCGATGTACGATGCCCGCATATTCGATTTTGCCGGGATGCAAGCAGTATTATAGCATGTTCCGGGGCAAATGTCCAGTCTTTTTTTGCGCAAAGAGGGCCGGGGGAGAAACCTTTGCCGAAGAGCTGGCGTTTGCCTGTTTACTTTGGAGCAGTTTTATTGTAAAATAGACAAGAGATAAAAACGGCAGCGCACAGCGCGGCCAAATCTGATACAGGTGGTGTATGTTATCATGGCATTGAAATATCAGCGTATCCTTCTGAAGATCAGCGGCGAGGCACTCGGCGGCGAGAAGGGCACCGGCTTCGACGAGCCGACCATGGACGCGATCTGCGGCGGCGTGAAGAAGGCCCATGAGCTGGGCGTCCAGATTGGCATCGTCGTGGGCGGCGGCAACTTCTGGCGCGGCCGTTCCAGCGGCAAGATGGAGCGCACGCTGGCCGATAAGATCGGTATGCTGGCAACGGTGATGAACGCACTGGCCGTCTCCGACAAGCTGGAGCAGCTGGGCGTGCCGACGGAGGTGTTCACCTCCATCACCATGCCGCAGGTGGCCCCGGCCTTCACCCGCAAGGACGCGCTCCGTGCGATGGACGCGGGCAAGATCGCCATCTTTGGCGGCGGCACCGGCAACCCCTTCTTCTCCACCGACACGACCACGGCCCTGCGCGCCGTTGAGGTCAGCGCCGACATCATGTTCAAGGCCACGATGGTGGACGGCGTCTACGACAAGGACCCCCACAAGTACCCCGACGCCAAGAAGTACGAGACCCTCACCTTCACCAAGGTGCTGGAAGACCGTCTGGCGGTCATGGACGGCACCGCAGCCACCCTCTGCCGGGACAACAAGCTTCCCATCCTCGTGTTCGATCTGGCCGACCCCGACAACATCGCCCGCGCCGTGCAGGGCGAGAACGTGGGCACGCTGGTCTACGAGGGCTGAGCATACCGCCCCGCTTCCGACAATAGAATGAACCAGACGCGTCCCGTGGCTGGTGAAAATTGATAACAAACAGGAGACTAGGACAATGAGCAGCAACACCAAGGCATTTGAAGACAAGATGAAGAGCGCAGTCGAGCATCTGGAGCGCGAGCTGAAGACAGTGCGCGCAGGCCGCGCCAACCCCGGCGTTCTGGACAAAGTGACCGTGGATTACTACGGCTCTCCCACCCCCATCCAGCAGGTGGCTTCTGTGGCTGTCAGCGAGGCCCGCACCCTGACCATCACTCCGTGGGACCGCACGCTTCTGCGTGCCATCAGCAAGGCGATCCTCGCCAGCGATGTGGGCATCAACCCCATCGACGACGGCCAGACCATCCGCCTGAACTTCCCGGCCCCCAACGAGGAGCGCCGCAAGCAGCTGGCAAAGGAAGTCTCCAAGATGGGCGAGGAGGCAAAGGTCGCCGTCCGCAACGTCCGCCGCGACGCGATGGATAAGGCCAAGGCCATGAAGAAGGCCGGTGAGCTGACCGAGGACACCCAGAAGACCATGGAAGAGGATGTCCAGAAGCTGACCGACAAGTATGTGAAGAACATCGACGCTGCCGTGGAAGAGAAGCAGAAGGAGATCATGTCCGTCTGAGCCTGACCGCTGTAAGCAGGAAGGTGCCGTGCGCTGAGAGAAGGTGCGCGGCACTTTTTGCCAGACGAATCGTAGAGGAAGAAGAGCATGGAACATCCAAAGGATTTTGCAAAGGGACTGTCCATCGGCATCATCATGGACGGCAACGGCCGCTGGGCCAAGAGCCGGGGCCTGCCCCGCACCGCCGGGCACAAGAAGGGCGCACAGGTCTTTCAGGACATTGCGGACTACTGCGATGAGCTGGGCGTGGAGTCGGTGTATTTTTACGCATTCTCGACCGAAAACTGGAAGCGCCCTGCCGAAGAGGTGGGTGCGATCATGCGGCTGTTCGGCGAATACCTCATCAAGGGCTTCGACTACGAGAACCGGAACGTCCGCATCTGCTTCATGGGCGACCGAACGGTGCTGGAGCCAAAGCTGCAGGAGCTGATGAACAAGCTGGAGCGGGACTCTGCCTGCAAGACCGGCCTGACCATCAACATCGCCATCAACTACGGCGGACGGCCGGAGATCGTCCGCGCAGCCCAGCGCCTCGCGGCCAAGGCGGCTGCGGGCGAGCTGAAGCCGGAGGAGATCACAGAAGACGCCCTCTCGGCCCAGATGTACACGGCCGGCCAGAAGGACCCCGACTTCATCCTCCGCCCCAGCGGGGAGAAGCGGCTCTCCAATTTCATGCTCTGGCAGGCAGCCTATTCGGAGCTGGTGGAAATGGACGTCCTGTGGCCCGATTTCACCCGCGATGACCTCGACGCCGCCATCACGGAGTTCAACCGGCGCTCCCGCCGCTTCGGCGGCCTGTAAGGCTCTCACACGCAGATGCCGCGCAGCCTGCGCGGCCCCCGGCGGGCGTCCGGTATTTCCTCGGGCGCTGCTGCCGCTGCCGCAGCAGGGGAGCGGCTCCCGGACGAAACAAAGGAGAACATGAAACTATGAAAACACGAATCATCACAGCCGTGGTGGGCCTGTTCGTCCTTGCGGGCGTCCTGTTCACCTTCAATACGCTGGTGTTCAATCTGGTCATTGCGGCCATCACCCTCATCGCCCTCCATGAGATCTACTCTGCGCTGGGCTTCGAAAAGCGGGACTGGCCGCTGCTGGGCATTCTGGTGCCCTACACCCTGCTCATCATGCTGTCGAGCTACAGCATCTGCCGGGCGATGGTGATGCCCGCCTCCTTCCTGGTGGTGCTGTTCTACGCCATCTATCTTGTGGTGCGCAACGGCGTCATCAGCTACCAGAAAGCCAGCGGCCTTGCGATGTTTTCGGGCATCGTCATCTTCTGCTTCTACTCCTTCATCCGGCTCAAGGAGCTGCTGCCGGTAGAGAAGTTCGGCTACGACGCCATCTTCTTCATCCTGCTCATCCTCTGCTTCGCATGGGGCGGAGACACCTGCGCCTACTTTGCGGGCCGCGCCTTCGGCAAGCATAAGCTCTGCCCGGTGGTCAGCCCGAAAAAGACGGTGGAGGGCGCTGTGGGCGGCGTGCTGGGCACGATGGTGTTCGGCGTGCTGGTCACAGTCATCTACTCGGTGGCGGCAGACCGGATGGAGGCGTTCACCCGCTCCAACATCGGCGTGTCCATGTATATCATCATCGCGCTGCTGGCCTGCGTGGCCGCAGTGCTGGGCATTTACGGCGACTTGTTCGCCAGCGTGGTCAAGCGCCAGTGCGGCATCAAGGATTATGGCACCATCTTCCCGGGGCACGGCGGCATCCTCGACCGTTTTGACAGCGTGATGTTCATCGCGCCCTTTGTCACGATGGCGGTCATCGCAGTGTTCTATCACTAAAAAAGAGCAGGAGGCAGAGCTTTATGGCTAAAAAAATCACGCTGCTGGGTTCCACCGGCTCCATCGGCACCCAGAGCCTCGACGTTATCCGCGCCCAAGGGTATGAGGTGTTCGGTCTGTCGGCCCACAGCCAGACGGATAAGCTCTTACAGCAGATCGAGGAGTTCCACCCCAAGTATGTCTGTATGACCAGCGAGGCCGGGGCAGAGAAGCTCTCGGCTGCACTGGCGGGCCGCGCCGACGCGCCCAAGCTCCTGACCGGCCCCGAGGGGCTGAAGACCCTCGCCGCGATGGACGGCCCGGACGTGGTGCTGAACAGCGTAGTGGGCATCGCGGGCCTCGGCGCCAGCCTTGCCGCCATCGAGAGCGGCCATGACCTCGCCCTCGCCAACAAAGAGAGCCTCGTCACCGGCGGACACCTCGTGACGCAGGCGGTGGCAAAGCACGGCGTCAGGCTGCTGCCGGTGGACAGCGAGCACTCGGCCATCTTCCAGTGCTTGCAGGACAAGGAGAGTGCCAAGAGCCTGACGAAGATCCTGCTGACGGCCTCCGGCGGCCCCTTCTTCGGGATGAAGACCGAAGAGCTGCGGAGCAAGACCAAGGCCGACGCCCTCCGGCACCCCAACTGGAACATGGGCGCGAAGATCACCATCGACAGCGCCACCCTGATGAACAAGGGCCTTGAGCTGATCGAGGCAGTGTGGCTGTTCGGCCTCCCCCCGGAGAAGATCCAGATCGTCGTCCAGCGCCAGAGCATCGTCCACTCGGCGGTGCAGTACAGCGACAACTCCATCATCGCCCAGCTGGGCGTGCCGGATATGCGCATCCCCATCCAGTATGCGCTGACCTACCCGGCCCGTGTGCCGGGCGTCGTGCCGGAGCTGGACTTCACCACCCTCAGGCTGCTGACCTTCGATGTGGCCGACGAGGAGACCTTCCGCTGCCTTGCCGCCTGCAAAAAGGCCATCAGGAAGGGCGGTCTCGGCCCCTGCGCCGCCAACGGTGCCAACGAGGAGGCCGTCAGGCTTTTCCTCGAGGACAAGATCGGTTTCCTCGACATCGGCCGTCTGGTGGAGGCTGTCGTGGACAGCGACAGCTTCGGCGGCAGCTACAGCCTCGCGGATGTGTACGAGTGCGACCGCATGGCCCGCGCCTTCGTGAGAGCACACCTGTGAGATAGGAGAAAGAATGTCAGTTTTCATCACCTTTGCGGCTGCGCTGCTCATCTTCGGCGCAGTCATCGCCATCCATGAGTTCGGCCATTTTGCGATGGCGAAGCTCTGCGGCGTCCAAGTCAACGAGTTCTCCATCGGCATGGGGCCGGCCCTCATCAAGACCTACCGCAAGGGCACCCAGTACACCCTGCGGCTCCTGCCCGTGGGCGGCTTTGTGGCGCTGGAAGGGGAGGAAAGCCCCGAGAGCGCGCAGGCCGAGGGCGGGAACGAGGAGGACGCCGCCCCGGCCATCCCGCCGGAGGTGCTGGCACAGCGGACGGGCAAGCCTCTGAACGAGGCCGCCGTCTGGCAGCGGATGCTGGTGATGGCAGCAGGCGCGGTGATGAACTTCGTGCTGGGCTTTGTGGTGCTGCTGCTCCTCATCTCGCTGCGCAGTGAACCCATCACCAGCAAGGTCATCTATGCCGTGGAGGACAAGGCCCTCTGCGGCCAGACCGGCCTGCAGGCCGGGGACGAGATCGTGGCCGTCAACGGGCGGCACTGCTTCGTGGCCAACGATATGCTCTACGAGCTGATGCGCACCGAGAGCTACCGCGCAGCCTTTACCGTCCGCCGGGACGGGAAGCTGGTGGAGCTGCCCGACGTCCAGTTCGACACATGGCAGGATGCACAGGGCCAGACCCATATGACGCTGGGCTTCACGGTCTATGGACTCAAAAAAACACCGAAGAACGTCTTAAAAGAAGCGGCCAACAGCGTCATCTACTATGGCCGGATCATCTACACCTCGCTGGCCGACCTGCTGCGGGGCCGCGAGAGCATCAACGACCTGTCCGGCCCGGTGGGCATCGTGACCGCCATCGGGCAGGCCGCCAGCTACGGCTGGGAGGACGTTCTCGAGCTGATGGTGCTCATCACCATCAACCTCGGCGTCTTCAATCTGCTGCCGTTCCCGGCGCTGGACGGCGGCAAGATCGTCTTCCTGCTCATCGAGGCAGTCACCGGCCATGCTGTGCCGGAAAAAATTCAGGGCAGTCTGACCGTCGCCGCCTTCGCGCTGCTGTTCGGTCTGATGCTCTTTGCAACGTACAATGACATCGTCCGGCTCGTGACCGGAGTGATCTGAAAGGGGAAGTACCATGCGGCAGCTGAAGCGTGAAGTCAAGATCGGAAATGTGACCATCGGCGGCAAGAATCCCATCGCCGTGCAGACCATGCTGAACGTCCCGGTGGAGGACATCGAGGGCAATGTGGCGCAGGCCAAGCGCTGCGAGGCGGCGGGCTGTCAGATCCTGCGGGTGACCTGCCCCAGCGCGGCGGACGCCAAGTGCATCGAGGCCGTCAAGAACGCCGTCAATATCCCCATCGTGGCAGACATCCACTTCGACTACAAGGCGGCTCTCGCCTGCGCCGATGTGGGTGTGGACAAGATCCGCATCAATCCGGGCAACATCGGCGACGACGACCGGGTGAAGGCGGTGGTGGACGCCTGCCAGCAGAAGAACATCCCCATCCGCATCGGCGTCAACGGCGGCAGTCTGGAAAAGCACATCCTTGCTAAATATGGTGCGCCCGTGCCCGAAGCAATGGTGGAGAGCGCGCTGTACCACGTCCGCCTGCTGGAAAAGTTCGATTTCAACAACATCGTGATCTCCATCAAGAACTCCAACGTCCCCCGCATGATGGAGGCCTACCGCCAGCTCAGCGCCGTGACGGATTACCCGCTCCATGTGGGCGTCACCGAGGCGGGCACCTACCAGATGGGCCTGCTCAAGAGCGGCATGGGCATTGGCGGGATGCTGCTGGAGGGCATCGGCGACACCATCCGCGTCTCGCTGGCGGCCGACCCCGAGAAGGAAGTGGAAGCGGGCTACAACATCCTGCGCGCCGTCGGCTTCCCGGTGGCCGGCCCGGAGGTCATCACCTGCCCGACCTGCGGCCGCACCCAGTACCCCTGCACCGAGATCGCCAACGAGGTGGAGCGGCGGCTTCAGGGCTGCAAGAAGTCCATCAAGGTGGCCGTCATGGGCTGTGTCGTCAACGGTCCCGGCGAGGCCCGGGAGGCTGACATCGGCATCGCCGGCGGCAAGGGCGAGGCGGTGCTCTTCGTCCACGGCGAACCCGTCCGGAAGCTGACGGGGGAGAATATCCTCGACCAGTTCATGGAGGAGATCTATAAACTGTAAGCGCAAAAGCAACTTGCTGCCACGCCCACCCCGGGCGCGGCAGTTTGTGCTGTTATCTGATAGAAAAAAGGAGTACCACTGTGACACCACTTGTTTCCCAGCTATGGCCGCAGTTTATGGCGGACCCGGACTTTGCGGCCTGTTTTGGCCGTGTGGTCGTCGAGCACGCCCAGATGCTGCGGCAGGAGCGGCAGGTCGTTTTCACGCTGCGCAGTTCTGCCCCGCTGGACAAGGGGCTGTGCGCACGGCTGCTGGCCTCCCTCGCGCCCGACTATGAGGGCTTTGAGCTTCGCATCCACAACCTCTTCGGCTACGCAGCGCTGGACGAGAGCGGGCTGCGGGAGCTGATGGAGGAGATGAAGCGGGACGGCGTGCCCATCAACGGCTTCCTCGACCGCTGCCGCATCGCCATCACCGGCCAGAACATCACCATCGGCGTCTGCCATGGCACGAAGTTTTTGCAGGAGATGCAGTTCGAGCGGCTGCTGGCAGAGCGCATCGCCGCCCATACCGGCGTGAAGCCCAAGGTGACGCTGGAAAGCAGCGTGGGCGAGGCCGAGCAGCGTCAGATGGAAGAAAAGTTGGAGCGCAAAATTGCTCCTCCTGTCGTTAAATTCGAGCGGAAGAATACGGCGCCCTCCATCAAGGTGGAGGGCCTCGACCTCACGGACAAGCCTGTCACCATCTTCCACGGCAAGATGTTCGCCCCCAAGAACCTCACCCCCCTCAAGGACTTGGGCGGCGAGGGCGGAAAGTGCATGATCTGGGGCGATGTTTTCTTCACCGAGGTGAAGGGCAGCTTCCGTAAGATCTATACCGTCTCCATCACCGACTACACCGGCTCCATCAACCTGAAGATCCGTGCACAGGAAGGGGAGGACTGCTCCAAGTGGGAGTCCATCCCCAAGGGCACGACGGTCGTGGTGCGGGGCGACTGCTCCTACGACAAGTACGAGCATGACTATATCGTCTGGCCCTACGATGTCCTTTTCGTCGAGCGCAAAAAGCGGGAGGACAACGCCCCCGTCAAGCGGGTGGAGCTGCATCTGCATACCAAGCTGTCCAGCATGGACGCCTTCTGCGACCCCGGCGGCATCGTCAAGCTGGCCCACCGGATGGGCCACCCGGCCATCGCCATCACCGATCACGGCGTCTGTCAGGGCTACCCCGAGGCCATGCTGGCAGCGGACGCCATCCACAAGACCGACCCGGACTTCAAACTCATCTACGGCTGTGAGGCCTACTTCGTCGATGACATGATCCCCTGCGTCTACGGCGTCAGGGATGAGCCGCTGAACGGCGAGTTCTGCGTCTTCGACACCGAGACGACGGGCCTCGACCCGGGCGTGGAGTACCTGACCGAGATCGGCGCAGTCATCGTGCGGGACGGCGAAGTGGTGGAGGAGTTCGATACCTTCGTCAAGCCCGGAAAGCCCATCACGCCCAAGATCACGGAGCTGACCGGCATCACCAATGAGATGGTGGCCGACGCCCCCGGCGAGGCCGAGGCGCTGGAAGCCTTCCTCAAATTCGTGGATGGCCGCATCCTCGTGGCCCACAACGCCCACTCCTTCGACATCCGGTTCCTCCGTGCCGCCGCCAAGCGGAGCGGCATCGAGTTCGAGCCGACCTATATCGACACCCTGACCATGGCGCAGGCCATGTACCCCGGCCTCCACAACTACAAGCAGGGAACCATCAACAAGCACCTCGAGCTGCCCGCCTACGAAGCCCATCGCGCCTGCGAGGACTCTGCCGCACTGGGCCGCATCTTCTGCGTCATGCTCAAGGATCTGGAGGAAAAGCAGGTCACAGCCGTCAGCGGCATCAACACCGGACTCGGCGGCAACCGCGAGGTGCTGAAAAAGAAGTATTACCACCTCATCATCCTCGTGCGCAACCAGATGGGCCTGAAGAACCTCTACAAGATCGTCAGCGAGGCCCACGTCAACTACTTCTTCAAGAAGCCCCGCGTGCCCCGCAGCCTCCTCAACAAGTACCGCGACGGCCTGATCCTGACTTCTGCCTGCGAGGCGGGCGAGCTGTACCGCGCCATCGTGGAGGGACGCTCCTACGAGGAACTGAAGAAGATCGCATCCTATTACGATGTTCTGGAAGTCCAGCCGCTGGGCAACAACGCCTATATGGTGCGGGACGGCAAGGTGGAGAGCGAAGAGGTCATCAAGGACTTCAACCGCACCGTCATCCAGCTGGGCGAAGACCTCCATAAGCCCGTCATCGCCACCGGCGACGTCCACTTCACCGAGCCGGAGGACGCCATCTACCGCTCTGTCCTGCAGGCGGGCAACGGCTTCAAGGATGCAGACAACCAGCCGCCCCTGTTCTACCGCACGACCGAGGATATGCTGGACCAGTTCCGCTATCTGCCCAAGGAGAAGGCCTACGAGATCGTCGTGACCAACCCCCGCAAGATCGCGGCCAGCATCGACGGCAGCGTCCGCGCCATCCCGCGCGGCACCTACCCGCCCAGCATCGAGGGCGCAGAGCAGCAGCTCCGGGACGCCACATGGGCGCACGCCAAGCGGGATTACGGCGACCCGCTGCCCGAGATCGTGGAGAAGCGGCTGCAAAAAGAGCTGGACTCCATCTGCGGCCACGGCTACGCCGTCCTGTACGTCATCGCGGTCAAGCTGGTGGCCTACTCCAACGCGGGCGGCTATCAGGTGGGCAGCCGCGGCTCGGTCGGCTCGTCGGCTGTGGCCCACTTCTCGGGCATCTCGGAGGTCAACAGCCTGCCGCCCCATTACCGCTGCCCCAAGTGCCGGCACAGCGAGTTCATCACCGACGGCAGCGTGGAGGACGGCTTCGACCTGCCCGACAAGAACTGCCCCGCGTGCGGCACCCGGATGCTGGTGGACGGCCACGACATCCCCTTTGAGACCTTCCTTGGCTTCTACGGCGACAAGGAGCCGGATATTGACCTGAACTTCTCGGGCGAATATCAGTCGAATGTCCACCGCTACACCGAGGAGCTGTTCGGCAAGGCCAACGTCTTCAAGGCGGGCACGGTCTCCGGCATTCAGGACAAAACAGCCTATGGCTACGTCAAAAAATATCTGGACGAGCGGGGGAGGACGGTCAACCACGCCGAGGAGAACCGCCTGACGCTGGGCTGCACCGGCGTCAAGCGCACCACCGGCCAGCACCCCGGCGGCATGGTCGTCGTGCCCGACACCTACGAGATCTACGACTTCTGCCCCATCCAGCACCCGGCAGATGATGTGGCGGGCGGCCTGCTGACCACCCACTTCGAGTTCAAATACCTCCACGACACCCTGCTCAAGCTGGATGAGCTGGGCCACGATATGCCCACCTTCTACAAGTATTTCGAGGAGTATACCGGCATCCCGGTGGACAGCATCCCCATGAACGACCCCAAGGTCTACAGCCTGCTCACCAGCCCGGAAGCGCTGGGCGTCACACCGGAGCAGATCGACAGCCAGACCGGCACCTTCGGCATCCCCGAGATGGGCACGAACTTCGTGCGCGGGATGCTGGTGGAGGCCCGGCCCAAGAATTTCTCCGAGCTGATCCAGATCTCAGGACTGTCTCACGGCACCGACGTCTGGACGGGCAACGCCGATGAACTCATCCGCAGCGGCACCTGCACCATCGCGGAGGTCATCGGCTGCCGCGACAGCATCATGCTCTACCTGCTGCGCAAGGGCCTCGAGCCGAAGATGGCCTTCGACATCATGGAGGCCGTCCGTAAGGGCAAGGTGGCCAAGGGCGGCTTCGCGCCCGGCTGGGAGGAGGCCATGCGGGAGCACGAGGTGCCGGACTGGTATATCGAGAGCTGCCGTAAGATCAAGTATATGTTCCCGAAAGCCCATGCCGTGGCCTACCTGATGTCGGCCATCCGTCTCATGTGGTTCAAGCTCTACCACCCGCAGGCGTTCTATGCGGTCTACTTCACTGTCCGCGGCGATGACATCGACTACGAAGCCGCTGTGGGCGGTGCGGCGGTGGCCCGCGCCCACATGAACGAGGTCAAGCGCCGCCTGAAGGAGGAGAAGAATGCCAAGGACGAGGACGTCCTCGTCTCGCTCCAGCTCGTCAACGAGATGCTGGTGCGGGGCTACGAGTTCCTGCCCATCGAGCTGGGCAAGAGCCGCGGCTCCAAGTATGTGGTGGAGGACGGCAAGGTGCGCCTGCCCTTCTGCTCCCTGAAGGGTCTGGGCGGTGCCGCCGCCGATGCGCTGGAAAATGTGACCATCCACGGCGAAGAATACCTCTCCATCGAGGAGCTGCAGCAGGCCTCCGGCGTCGGCAGCAGCATCATCGACCGCCTGCGTCAGGTGGGCGCTCTAGGCGACCTGCCCGAGAGCAGTCAGGTAAGCTTCTTCTAAAAAGATGTTGACACCATATGCGACACCATATATAATGGAGATAGGAGGATCAGGATGTCAAAATGGGATAAACTGTTGGCAAGGATATGCTCTTTGAGCAAAGACCTCCGGTTCGATGAACTGCGCAGGGTCTTGGAAAGCTATGGCTATGAGATGAGCGCACCCCGGAGCGGCAGCAGCCATTACACCTTCCGCAAGGCAGGCTGCTATCCCATTACGATCCCGAAGCATGAACCAATCAAGAAAGTCTATGTCGAAATGGTGAGACAGATCGTAGAGAGCGAGGCGAAGAACGATGAAGACGCTGAATGATTATCTGGCACTGTCCTATCGGATGGAAATTGTCAGAGACAGTGACGAGGGCGGTTTTGTGGCCTCTTATCCGGACCTCCCGGGCTGCATCACCTGCGGAGAGACGGAGGAAGAGGCGCTGAAAAACGTTTTGGACGCCAAAAAGGCATGGCTGGAGGCCGCGCTGGAAGAGAACATCGAGATCCCTGAGCCGGACAGTCTGGAGGCGTACTCCGGGCAGTTCAAGCTGCGCCTGCCCCGAAGCCTGCACCGCGCGCTCGCAGAGCATTCGCAGCGGGAGGGCATCAGCATGAATCAGTACTGTGTGTACCTTCTGGCGAAGAATGACGCTCTTCACGCCGGGTAAAAAATCAGTATAACTATAGCAAACCAATTTTTTAATGCAACGGCAACAACATTGGTTTGCATATCGCAGATATGCTGTTACGGTTGTGCTAATTTCTAACCTTGCGATAAAAAACGACCTCTGCGACCGGATGACCGGAAGCAGAGGTCGTTTTGTGTTGCGGGTATCGTTTTGAGCAGGGGAGAGGCTTACTCCACGCTGATTATATAATAGTAGACCGGCTGGCCGCCGCGGATGTGGCTGACCTCAACGTGGTTGGGGCACTTGGCCTTGACGATCTCGGTCACTTTCTCGGCATCCTCGTCGGAGACGTCGCAGCCGGAGATGATGGTGACGAAGCTGGAATCCTTCTTGCACATACCGCGGGCCAGACGATAGGTGGCCTTGGTGATGTCGTTGGAGGTGGAGACGATCTTGCCGTTCTCCAGCGCCATGATCTCACCCTTCCGGATGCGCTTGCCGTCGTACTCGCTGTCGCGGGCGGCGTAGGTGATGAGGCCGGTGGATACCTTGTCGGCGGCGGACATCATGTTGATGGTGTTGGCCTCGACGGTGGCAGAGGGGTCAAAGTTCAGCAGAGCCGTGATGCCCATGGGGACGGTGCGGGTGGGCAGGACGACCACCTGACGGTCGGCCAGCTTCTGGGCCTGCTCGGCGGCCATGATGATGTTCTTGTTGTTGGGCAGGACGAAGACGGTTTTGGCCGGGACGCTCTGGACAGCGGCGAGGATGTCCTCGGTGGCAGGGTTCATGGTCTGGCCGCCGGAGACGACCGCGTCAGCGGCCAGGTCGGTAAAGACGGCCTTCAGGCCCTCACCGGCGGCGACGGCGACAAAGCCGTAGTCGCGGCTGGGATCGACGGCAGCGTAGATGAACTCGCTGGCCGGGTCGGGCTTCTTCTCGGCGGAAGCCTGCTTCTCGAGGCTCTTGCCCTGCTTCTGGCGGGCAAGGAACTGCTCGTGCATATTCTCGATCTTGAAGTTGGTGAGGTAGCCGTACTTGATGGCCTCGCTCAGGATCTTGCCGGGGTCGGCGGTGTGGACGTGGAGGTTGATGACGTCGTCGTCCTCGATGCAGACCACGCTGTCGCCGTTGGATTCGGCGAAGGCGCGCATCTTTGCAGCGCTTGCGCCCTCGTTCTTGTTGATGAGGAACTGGGTGCAGTAGCCGTTCTTGATGTCCTCGACCTTCATCAGGTCATCGGTAAAGACGCCCTTGCCTGCGTTCGCGGTGGAGAGCTTGGCTTTGTTGGGCGCAGCCTCGCCGCCGGCCACGATGTCCTCCCCGTGGAAGACCTTGCCCATGCCCTCAAAGATGATCATGATGCCCTGACCGCCGGCATCCACGACGCCGGCCTTCTTCAGGACGGGCAGCAGGTTGGGGGTGTCCTCCAGAGCCTTCTGGCCCGCAGCGAGGACGACGTCCCACAGCTCGGCCACATCCTCCTTGCCGCAGGCGGCAGCTTCCTCCGAAGCCACGCGGGCCACGGTCAGGATGGTGCCCTCGGTGGGCTTCATGACGGCCTTGTAAGCGCCCTCGACGCCCTTCTTGAGCGCAGAGACGATGTCGGCGGCGTCGGCCTCCTTCTTGCCCTCCAGAGCCTTGGAGAAGCCGCGGAACAGCAGGCTGGTGATGACGCCGGAGTTGCCGCGGGCGCCGCGCAGCATGGCGGAGGCGGCGGTCTTTGCGGCCTCGCCCACGGTGCAGCTGTCGTCCATGGCCTGCAGCTCACGGACGGCTGCGCCGACGGTCATGCCCATGTTGGTGCCGGTGTCGCCATCGGGGACAGGGAAGACGTTCAGCTCGTCCACGCGGGAGCGCTGGTTGTTGATGTTGTTTGCGCCGGAAATGATGGCGTCGCGCAGGATCTTACCAGAAATCATTGCTTTTTACTCCTTATATCTTCCCGGTATCCCCCGGGCGGGCTTTGTCTCGTCAGGCGATCACGTCATCGACCGATACGACCACGCGGGCGACCTTCAGGCCGGTGGCCTGCTCCACCTCGTCCTTCACGCGGTGCGAGATGGCACGCGCGGCGGTGGAGATGTTCAGCCCGTAGCTGACGGCAATGTGCAGCTCGATCACGAGACGGCCCTCTTCCTGTGTGACACGGACGCCCTTGGCCGAGTCGTCCACGCCGCGCACGGCGCAGCGGACGCGGTCGGTCAGATCACGGGGGGCCATTGCGGCCACGCCGTAGCATTGTTTGGTTGCTTCGCCCACGAGCGTGGAAAAATACTCGGCTGAGAAGCTGACATCTCCCAGCGGAAAACGGGAAGTGATCATAGTCGCTCTGCTCCTTTTATTCATGATTGTACCCCTGTCCGCACGGCGGCGGGGCGGTGCGCAGGCCCGAAAGGCGGCGTACCGCTTTTATTATACAACTTTCTTCAGAAGCTGTACAGCACATAATTGCAGACGCAAAGGGGAAAAGTCTGGCACGGATCGCCGGCTTCGGACTGTTTCGACACCGGGGAGCCGGTATACTGGAAGACAGACGAAGCCGCCAAGAGCCGTATTCCTAGTGTTAGTATAGCACAAAATCCTTCACTGTGCATCCATTTCGCGAATATTTATCCAACGAAACAAGAGGTGATTGTGAATAAAATATAAAACATGACGCGGACGTCTTTATCTTACTATGAAAAAGTGCTAAAATCTAAAGTGGGAAGAGTAGGACTGTGTCCGGCGCAGGATGCAGGAATATTTGATCAAGGTGATGAAGGCAGGAATTTGCTGCGGCTGCACAAGAGCTGCGGCCCCGGCGGCGGAAAAAGTTCATAATAGGAGTTGTTTTCATGAATATTCTGTTTTTCCTTTCCCCCAAGCAGGATCTGATGTATGTGTACGATGACTTCACCCTTCGCCAGACGCTGGAAAAATGGGAGAACAACCGCTACGCATCCATCCCGGTGCTCAACCGCAAGGGCGAGTATGTGGGCACCCTGACGGAGGGGGACATCCTGTGGGGGCTGAAAAAGTTCCACGGCCTTGACCTTGAGGCGGCGGAGGATGTACCCATCCGGGACTTCGCCCATAAGCGGGACTACAAGGCCGTCACCGTCACGACGAGCATGGATCAGCTCATCGAGGCGGCCATGAACCAGAACTTCGTCCCCGTGGTGGACGACCGGGGGATGTTCATCGGCATCGTCCGCCGTCAGGCCATCATCCGCTATTGCTACGACCGCTCCCGCGCTGCCGCCCCGGAGCAGCGCAGGAAGCCCGAAAAGCGTGTCCCGGCTGTGACTGGGGTGCAGTAAAACAGGAAAAGGCCCCGCCGCTCTGCATGAAATGTGCAGGGCAGCGGGGCTTTTCTATGCCTGTGGGAAGGGGAGAGTGGTGCTTCAGCCCACGGTGAGGCTGGAAGCGGTGAGCCGGTGGGTCAGGACAGCCTCGGCATCCTCGCCGCCCATGGCCAGCAGTTCGTCCACCGAGAGGGTGGTGGAACAGAGGATGGTCTGGAAGGCGATGGTCTCGATGCCCTCAGCCCGCAGCTGGTGCAGCGTGGACAGCGGAGCGCGGAGAGAGGCCGTGAACCGTCCGACGCAGACGGTGAGGGTATTGCCGCTCTGAGTGCTCGTGTAGGAGATGCGCTGGCCGTCCTTGTCGGTGACAGTCAGGCCGGGGAGGGGAGAGGCGGGTGCGGACGGGGCGGCAGAGCCGCCGTCAGAAGAGGAAGAAGACTCCTCGGGGATAACAGGCTCTTCCGGCTCCACAGGGCGGGGGATAGAGACCTGCTGGATGACCTTGCCGTCGGCATCGGTGGCGGTGACTTTTGCGCCCGGGCCCAGCTTGTCCTTGATGTCGTCGAGGTCAAGCTCATTGCCGCGCTGCGAGAGGGCCTTGCCGTTGGGACTGCCGGCCTTGGCGGTCAGCTCGAGGCTGCCCGACAGATTGATGTCGCCGCTGCGGATGCCGTCGCCGCCACTGCTGCCGTCGCCGCCGTTGGCAGTGACCGTACCGCCGGAGATGGCGACACGGTCGAAGCTGCAGATGCCGTAGCCGCCGACTTTGCCGCCGCTGCCGCCAGCGGCGTTGACCGTATTGCCGGAGATGGTGACGCCGCCGTCGCTGCGGATGCCGTCGCCGCCGTAGCCGTCTTTGCTGTCGCCGCCAGCGGCTTTGACCGTACCGCCGGAAATGGTGACGCTGCCGTTGCTGTAGATGCCGTCGCCGCTCACATTGCCGCCGTTACCGCCCTTGGCGTTGACCGTACCGCCGTAGATGGTGAAGCTGCCGCTGTAGATGCCGCTGCCGCCGTCATATGTGCCGCTGCCACCTTGGGCAGTCAAGCTGTCAGTTTCGCCGCCGGTGATGGTGAGGCTGCCGTTGCTGGAGATGCCGCGGAGACCATAGCTGCCGTTGTCGCTGATACCACCGGTGAGAGAGTTGTCACCCTTCAGGGTCAGCGTCACGTCGCCTTTCGAAGTGATGGCGGAACCGGAGTCGGCCTTGATGTTTACGTTGTCCAGCGTGACCTCTACCTTATCGTCCTTATCTTTGGCCTCGATGGTCACGGTGTTGGAAGAAGCGGTGTCCTTGTCACTATTTGTGATGATGGTGTTGGTGTCCACCCTGTCGATGATCGTGCCCTGTGAGACCTTGTTCGTTCCTTCGGTGTCGCCCGCTTTCACAGTGATGTCACCATTTTCGATGTGCCATATATCGGCAAAAGCCGGGGCGGTAAGGGTGGTGAGCATCGCGGCAGTCAGGATAAACGCCGCTGCCCGCTGAGAGGCCGGCCCAGAACACGCATCGCAAGCTTACGATAAGACAACATACAAAAACCTCCTTTGAATAGTGAAAATAAATGGTGAAACCGTAGAATATCAGGTTGCTTTGAATGTACCACATCTGCGGGGAGAAATCAATAAAACCTGCGCGAATCGCCCTGTTTCCTGCGTGAATGGAGAAGTTCGGACAGATCTTGGCTCTCCCCTTGGGAGCAACGGCGACGACCGCCGCCAGCGGCGGAAACAGGGAGGAGCTGTTGGGGCAGCGGCCAGCAGGATGCAAG
>ONZS01000773.1_pt1 | contig 24268 bp, 19 predicted proteins | sample 1670921 | NCBI WGS metagenome assembly ONZS01 (sample SAMN06348104, study PRJEB24527) | human gut metagenome | biome: human gut; feature: ankylosing spondylitis patient; material: feces | host: Homo sapiens | place: China | collected 2015-10 | reverse complement strand
TGGGGGCATCACGGGGCAGGGGAATCTTGTGGATCAAGTCCCATTCCACCGCATAACGGCTGAAAGCCAAAATGTTCAGCCCCGCAGGGTCTGAATGAATATGTAAAAATATGTAAATATTAAATTGTTTGGATAGACTACAACAAAATCCGAGCTGTGTCAACGTGAACTTGTCGGGGCGAGGCCCCTCCATCTTGCTGCGCAAGACCGTTCTGTCGCTTAAAAGCCCCACTGGGGCTTTCATTGCTCCGCTGTGCTTCGCAAACGCGAACTTTTGAAAACACGCCACTTTCGGCAGAGTGTAAGAAAATGCATCAAAAACTTTAGTAAAAAGATAGAGGGCTGGACGGCGCCAGCCCTCTTGACAAAAATAAATCAATCGATTGTTTTTTAATAATCGTCCATATTATAAATAATCGTCCATAGACAAACACAAGAACAACTTGTAAAATACTTGACGGATAGTTAAGGCTAACCGCAAACGACTTGAGAGGATGATCCATGTATGAAAAGGACGCAGCTGACGATCTTTTTGTTGATAATAGCATCGATTGCATCTGCGGTCATTACGCTTTGCATGGGCGCAGTTCAAATCCCGGTACAGGATACCTTGTCCGTCCTGCTTCAACATTTGTTTGGGGCAGATACTGGCACTCCTGTGTCCATTGCCTTTGAGCAGATCATCTGGCAGATTCGGATGCCCCGAATTATTCTGGGCTTTCTAGCAGGAAGCGGGCTGGCGCTCTGTGGCTGCGTGATGCAGGCAGTTGTCCAAAACCCAATGGCAGACCCATATATTCTTGGTGTGTCGGCAGGCGCAACGCTGGGAGCCACTGGTTCACTCTTTTTAGGGCTGGGCGTGATCTCCGGCTTTTGGGCCTTTGTAGGAGCAGGCGGTGCCTGCTTCCTCGTATTGGCTCTCTCATCGGCGGATGGCAAGACCACCTCAGTCAAGCTGATTCTCTCCGGCATGATTGTCAATGCACTGCTGACAGCATTTTCCAACTTTATCATTGCGGTAGCAGGCGGTTCGGACGGTATGATGTCCATCAAGTTCTGGACGATGGGCTCCCTGACCCGCGCCGGATGGAAAAACATCGGCCTTGTCACACTGATTGTGCTGGCGGCAGCAGTCTTTTTCCGGACGCAGGCGCAGACGCTGGACGGCCTGATGTTGGGCGAGGAAGCAGCTTCCACCATCGGCATCAACACCTTCCGGTGTCGGTTGGTTTATCTGCTGGTGCTCTCAGTGCTGACTGGTGCATTGGTATCGGTCTGCGGCACGATCGGTTTCGTAGGGCTTATCATTCCGCACGTTTCCCGCGCCATTGCAGGCACAGCACACCGAAAACTACTGCCCATTGCGGCATTATCCGGAGGACTATTCATGCTCTGGGTGGATGCCATCGCCCGCAGTCTGATTCCCAACACCGAGCTGCCTGTGGGTATCTTCACCGCCTTGGTGGGGGCGCCGTTCTTCGTCTATGTGATGGTGCGTAAGAAGTATGGATTTGGAGGCAATTGAATGAAACTGGATGCGAAAAACGTCAGCGTTTCGATTGCTGGAAAAACCATCGTTCGGAATCTCTCCATTGAGGTGCCGGACCGGAAATTCTCGGCCTTGCTGGGTGCCAACGGCAGCGGCAAGACCACTCTACTCCGCTCCATCTACCGCACACAAAAGATGGACAGCGGCATCGTTCGTCTGGATGACGAGGACATCACACACTTTTCCGGCAAAAAGCTGGCGCGGAACATGGCGGTGATGGGACAATTCAACCAGATCAATTTTGACTATACCGTGCTGGACATCGCCCTGATGGGACGGTATCCGTTTCACTCCCTGCTGGAGCAGGAAAAAGAGCGGGATTATGAGATGGCTTTGGAGGCACTGGACAAGGTAGGCATGAAAAGCTACCGCGACCGGAACTTCCAGTCCCTTTCGGGCGGTGAAAAGCAGCGGGTGGTTCTGGCCCGCGCGCTGACCCAGTCGCCCAAGATCCTGATCCTCGACGAGCCGACAAATCATCTGGATATCCGTTATCGGTTAGAAATCCTTTCAATCATCAAAGATTTGCAAATCACGGTCCTGGCTGCTCTGCATGATCTGAGCCTTGCGGCGCAGTTCTGCGACTATCTCTACCTGATGAAACAAGGGGAGATAGTTACGCAGGGGATGCCCGAAGCCGTAATGACCTCTGAAAACCTGCACCGCATCTTTGATGTCGAAGCCTGTGTCTACCCCAGCCCGATCAACGGAAAACTGATGATTCAATATCTATAACAAAAACGCGGGAGTACCCCGCAGAAAGAGGAATCTTTATGAAAAAGAAAACCCTGAGTGTTGCTGCCGCGGCACTGGCAGCCGTCATGCTGGCCACTGGCTGTGGTCAGACCGCATCTTCTGTGGCATCGTCTGCTGCCGCCTCCTCTGAGGTGGCTTCATCGGTGGCCGAGAGCACCGTTTCTTCCGCTGAGGAGACTGCCTACCCCCTGACCCTGCAGATTTATGACGCTGATGGCAATGCTGTAGATATGACCTACGACCATGCACCGGAGAAGGTGCTGTCCACACAGCTGTCCATGACTGAGTTGCTCATCAAGCTGGGGCTCAAGGATAAAATCGTCGGCGTGTTCGATAATGACAATGCCCTGAAGGGTGACATTGCTGATGAAATTGCATCTCTAAACAGCCTTGGCGATAAGAAGTCTGTTTCCAAGGAGACTATCCTTGCCACAGAGCCGGATCTGATTCTTGGTAAGGGTCCTCTGATGTTCACCGAAAGCAGCATTGGCACCGTCCAATCCTATCAGGAGCTGGGCATTCCCGTCTACACTGAGCTGGCTAGCGCTTCCATTGATCAGTCGCTGGACAACATCGTAGAAGATGTGCGGAACATCGGCGAGATTTTCAACGTGCAGGAGACTGCAAACGCTTACGCTGACGAGCTGCAGGAGAGAATCAATGCGCTGATGGACAAGGTCGGCGGCCAGAGTGGAGAACCTCTGAAGGTTTTGTTCATGGATGGCTACGCCGATGGCACCTTCGTGGCCTTCAATTCCAAGATGAGCAGCTGTATGCTGAATGCTCTGAACGCTGAAAATGTTCTGGACAAGGGCGGCAACGGCTTGACTCTGGAGAATCTGGTCTCCATGAACCCGGATATCATCGTCTACGTCCGCGCAGACCGCTTTGGTGCCACCGATGCCGACGCGGTGGAGCAGCTGACCTCCAACGCCGTCGTGCAGGAGGTTCCCGCCATCGCCAACCAGAAGGTCATCGAGATGGATTATGATGACGTAATGGACTACGGTGCACGGGTCATCGATTCTGCTGAGACCCTGTACAACTTCATGTACAGTGCATCTTAACGGAACCTGAAATCAAGAATTTCGGTTATGGCAGAATACGGGTGGGCGGAAAGCCCATCCGTTTTTTGTAAATGCGGCTGAAATAACAGGCATCTCGGTAGCCGACCTCATGAGCGGCCTGTGTCACAGTGTAGTCGCCGGAACGCAAAAGCTCAGTGGCTATTCGGACACGATAATTGATGAGGTAATCGATGGGGCGGATGTTTTTGTACTTATAAAAGAGATAGCTGACATGTCCAGCTTTCTCATTGACCTGTTCGGCCAGTGCGTCCAGCGTCAGCGGCTCTGCATAGTGCTCTGCGATGAAATCCAGCAGGATGCTCATGATTTGGCTTTCATTGTAAGTTTCCTCTGGCTGAAAATCTGCGAAAATCTGGGCGAAGAATTCTTCCGTCAGCTTTTCTTGCTGGTACTGGCTGCGGATGTCAGCGTCCGGGTGGAGCTTTAGGATCTGCTCCAGAATGGAAAGGGTCTGTTCCGGATTTTTGAGCTTGTGGGAGAACAGCAACGGCCGGTCGTTTTCGTAGTACATATTGATGTAGTGGAAATCCTGCTCGCCCAAAGCCGAAATGGTCAGGGTCTTGTCGGGACATCCGTGCAGGAATAGTCCTCGCTTGGCAATGAAAGGTTCGTGCTCAAATGAGAAGATGGCCCGGCCTGACACTGGGACGATCAGTGCACTTTTCAGTGTGCGGTAGCTATTGCTCTCACCAGCGTGCAGAGTAAAGCTGCGGAAGCCGACAGACTCGATTTGGCCCTGATTGTATTCCTGAAATAAAATTTTCAGCGGATTAGGAAGATCGGATATTTGACTCATTGGGAGCTCCTTTGTGCAAAAGCGGTTAGCTGCTGCTAATATAGCACAAAATGCTGCCGATTGTCTACATGGGGAGCAATCCACACTGCGTAAAAACTGACAAAAAGGACGGTTATGGATGGAAATTCTGAATCTTGGCTCACATCGAATTGGAGTCCAGTTCCCAGAAAAGGGACTGTACAAAGGTAAAAACCCAGCAATCCTAATCAACGACGGGAACCTGATCGAGCAACTAAATCTGCGCACGGAACGGGCAGTGTTGGTGGGAGTGTACCCCAACAACAGGCTTTCAGAGTATACCCCATGGCCGAAATCAGCTATTCGACCGGGCACACCGGATTTTGGTGGGCAACTAGGGCAGTATCATCGAGAACTGATCAACGAAATTCTCCCGCCCCTTATAGACGAATACACTCTTGACTCGGAAAAGCTGGCGTATGGCGGTTTCTCGCTGGGCGGTTTGGCTGCCGTGATGAGCCTTTGGGAAACGAAGGTATTTGCGTCGGTGTTTTCTCTCTGCGGGTCGTTCTGGTTTCCGGGAGTTGCGGACTTTGTCGAGGAACACCCGCTCCTGAACAGTTCTGCTCGGGTATATCTCCAGAACGGCGCTCGAGAAGGCGAGGGACACACCAATCGCCTGAGTGAAGCCACCGCCTACGCGCAGCGTGTCCATACTGCATTGCGAACAGCCTGCAGAGCCGAAACCGTGTTGGATGAATATGGTCATCATGACCAGCAGGCTGAACGTTTTTGTGCTGCTCTTCGCTGGGTAGAGCGGGGACTATGAAACGCCGTTTGGCGTAATGGAGTGCGTATTCAAAATTGTAGTGCTTTTGGTTGTGAACTGCACCCCATTTGTCCGACAGGATTCGGTCTGACAAATGGGGCGTTTTTATATGTCGGAAAAAACGAAAGGCATATGATATGTACCCTGTTTTCTGGACACCGGGTCAAAAAATGAACTATAGCAATTTTCAAATTTGCGATATGAAATTCAACGCTGTTGCATTAAAAAAGTTGAATTGCTATATTCTTGCATCAGCAGAATGACCCCATACGAAAAAACGCCCCCGCCTCGGAGATCATCCGAAGCGGGGGCGCTGTCATGCTATGCAGTTATGGGCCGCATTTGCCGTCAGGCCCAGTTCATCCGCCCGTAGCGGGTGGTCATCTGGCAGATCTCCTTTTGGAGCTTCTTGGTCAGCTGGGTCTTTTTCAGCCGCCAGCGCCAGTTCTGGCCCACGGTGGAGGGCTGATTGATGCGGGCGGCGTTGTCCAGCCCCAGCCAATCCTGCATGGGGATGATGCAGGTCGCCGCTGCGCTGCGCAGGATCAGTGCGATCATGCTTTTATAGAGCTGCTCCTCCGGGGTGGCGTAGTCGTACAGATAGTCCCGCACCATGGTACGCTCGGCAGCGGTGATGGCCTTGTACCACGATACCAGCGTTTCGTTGTCGTGGGTGCCGGTATAGGCCACACTGTTCACGGGGTAGTTGTGGGGCAGATAGTCGCTGGCGCTGCCGGTATCCCGGGAGTCAAAGGCAAATTCCAGCACCTTCATGCCGGGGAAGCCGCTGTCCCGCACCAGCTGACGCACGGTGTCGCTCATATAGCCAAGATCTTCCGCGATGATGTTCCGCTTGCCCAACGCCTGTTCCACGGCGCGGAACAGCTCGATGCCAGGGCCTTTCTCCCAGTGACCCGGCGCGGCGGTCTCGCTGCCGTAAGGGATGGAGAAATACTCGTCGAAGCCACGGAAGTGGTCGATGCGCACCACATCGTACAGTTCGAAGCAGTACCACAGACGGGTGATCCACCACTGGTAGCCGGTCTCGCGGTGCGCTTCCCAGCGGTAGAGCGGGTTGCCCCAGAGCTGGCCGGTGGGCGAAAAGCCATCCGGGGGGACACCTGCCACTGCTGTGGGCAGATCCTCCTTGTCCAGCTGGAAGAGGCCCGGGTTTGCCCATGCGTCCGCCGAATCCAGCGCCACATAGATGGGGATGTCTCCAATGATCTGGATGCCCTTGCTATTGGCGTAGGCTTTCAGCCTGCGCCACTGCTCCTCAAACTTGAACTGGAGATACTTGTAGTATTCCACCTCAAAGTACAGCTCCCGGCGGTAGTAGTCCATGGCAGGCTGCCAGCGCTGACGGATGTCCTCGGCCCACTCGATCCACGGCTTGCCCTCAAAGCGGCTCTTGACCGCCATGAACAGGGCGAAATCGTCCAGCCACCACTTGTTTTTCTCGCAGAACGCCGCAAATGCCTCGTTGTGGCCGATGTCGCTGCGGGAGTAGGCCAGCCGCAGCAGGCGGCCCCGCTCTGTGTAGAGGCGGCTGTAGTCGATGTCATCTGCCTTGCGGCCAAAGTTTGCCTTTTTGCACTCGGCGGCGGTCAGTGCCCCTTCCTCCACCAGTGCATCCAGACTGATGAAATACGGATTGCCCGCAAAAGCGGAAAAGCTCTGATAGGGGCTGTCACCGTAGCTGGTCACGCCCAGCGGCAGGATCTGCCAGTAGGTCTGCCCGGCTTCTTTGAGCCAGTCCACAAAGTCGTATGCTTCCTGCGAGAAGCAGCCGATGCCGTAAGGGGACGGCAGACTGCTGATGGGCAGCAAAATGCCTGCACTTCTCTGCATCTTCGTTTACCTTCCTTTATAACTCGATCAAAATACCCGCATGGTCGGACACCTGCGGCTCCCGCAGGCCGTTGAACACGACCCGGCTGCTTTTTACGGCGAGCGCCTTGGAGCACCAGATCTGGTCGATGCGCTTTTTGGCCGCTGCATCCGGGGCATCCCGCCAGCCATCAATGGCCTGCACGACGGTGCAGCCCTCGTCCCGCTGCTGTGCCAGACGATAGGTATCCTGCCAGCCGCTGCAGAGGATGAGGTCGTAGCCCTCCCCCCGCACATCGGCTTCGCTGTTGAAATCTCCCAGCAGAAAGGCAGTCTGCTTTGCACCCGCCGCCTGCGACAGCTTTTCCCACTGGGCCGAGAAGGGCTCTTCTTCGTCCTTCCACCAGCCCATGTGCACCGCATAATACCAGACATCTCCTGCACAGATGCCCAGCGCACGGCGGGTCTTCCAGTAGCCATAGTCCCTGCTTTTGCTCAGCAGGAGGTTTTCGGCAGCGGCGATGGGGACACGGCTGAATACCGCCATCCCCTCATCGTACCTGTCGTAGCCGATCTTTGCCGGGAGCCAGCTCCAATGGTAATGCACGCCCCGCTCTTCCAGCATCCGGGCCACTGCTGCGGCGTGGTTGTCCGCTTTCAGCAGCACCATATTGCCGGGACAGGGGTAGTATCCCGCCGGGACATCCCCCAGCAGCGGAGCGGAAGCCGTCTGGTTCACCTCCTGCAGGGCAAACACCTCCGGCTGCTCCGCTGCGATGAAATTTACAAAAGCGTCTCGCTTTGCCTCATAGTCCGGCTCGATGAGGCTGTGGGTATTCAAAGTCAACAGTTTCATGATCTTTACAGAATATCGTTGATGTCAGATTTCAGGACGTCTGCCTTGGGGCCGTACACGGCCTGAATGCCGTCGCCCTTGACCAGCAGGCTCGGAGCGCCCTCGGCCTTCCATGCGGCAAGGTCAGCGACCTTGGCGGGATCCTTCACGGTAACGCGCAGACGGGTCATGCAGGCGTCCACCAGCACGATGTTCTCCCGGCCGCCCAGCAGGGCGATGATGCGCTCGGCCTGACCGTTATCGGACTTCTTCTCGGTCTTGGCGGCGGTATCGTCTGCGTTATCGTCGGTATAGTTGCCCAGACGGCCCGGCGTTGCCAGCTTGAGCTTGCCGATCATGAAGTAGGCAACAAAGTAGCCGATGGCAAAGAACGCAGCGACGCAGAGCACAAAGTTGATGATGTCACCGCCCAGACCGGCCTGCAGGGACATGGGGATGCGGGTGATGAATTCCAGATTGCCGAAGGAGTGCAGACGCAGATGGATGATGCCCGCCATGGCGAAGGCGCAGCCCTGCAGCAGTGCGTACACGATGTACAGCGGCATGGCGCAGAACATGAACATGAATTCCAGCGGCTCGGTGACGCCGGTGAGGAAGACAGCCAGCGCGGTAGAGATGAACATGGACTTATAGTTTGCGCGCTTATCGGCATCCACCCGGCGGAACATGGCCAGTGCAATGCCCAGCAGCAGACCGGTGGCACCGATCATCTGGCCCACCTTGAAGCGGGCGGGGGTAACGGTAGCCAGCAGGTTATTGTAAGCAGCCATGTCACCGGCCTTCTTGAAGTTGATGAGGTCATTGGCCCATGCCAGCCACAGCGGGTCCTGACCGAACACCTGACTGCCCGCGTTGACGCCGGTAGCGATGGTGTAGGTGCCGCCGAAGGAGGTGTAGTTCATGGGGATGGTCAGCATATGGTGCAGGCCGAAGGGGAGCAGCAGACGTTCCAGCGTGCCATAGATGAACGGAGCAAGGACCGGAGACGTCTCGGAAGAGTTGGCGATCCAGATGCCGAAGTTGTTGATGCCGGTCTGGACCACAGGCCAGAACAGCGACAGAACGATGGAAATGACCACCGAGTAGCCAATGACCACCATGGGCACGAAGCGCTTGCCGTTGAAGAAGGCCAGCGCATCCGGCAGCTTGCGGAAGTTGTAGTATTTATTGTACGCCACGCCGCCCACAAAACCGGCGATGATGCCCACGAACACGCCCATGTTCAGCGCCGGAGCACCCAGCACGGAGGTAAAGTAGCCGTTGACGGCGATCTCCTGCCCGAACAGGGTGTGGGTCACGGCGTTGGGGTCTTCCAGCATGGCGCTGGTGACGCCGAAGATGTTGCCGGTGATGACATTGATGAGGGCAAACGCCAGCACGGCTGCAAAAGCACCACCGGCACGCTCCTTTGCCCAGCTGCCGCCGATGGCCACGGCGAACAGGATGTGCAGATTGTTGATGACCGCCCAGCCGATGTTCTCCATGGTGGTGCCGATGGTCATGATCGCCGCAATGTCGCCGCCGCCCATCTGCACCAGCTTGCCCAGACTGATCATCAGACCGGCAGCGGGCATGACGGCGATGACGGTCATCAGCACCTTGCCCAGCTTCTGCAAAAAGTCGAAGTTGATGAAGCTCTTCTTTTTCGGCTTCTCTGCGCTGGCCTCTTTGGCCGCAGGTGCCGCTTCTGCTGCCTCGGCGGGCTGTGCCTCTTTGGCCGTCAGGGTCAGCACCGGCGTCTTGCCTGCCGCCGCGATTCCCTCGGCACAGTTCAGCTCCATATCGTCTGCGCCGCCGGTCAGAACGATGGAAGTGATGGTCTTAAGGCCCCGCTCCCGGATGAGTGCAAGGTCTGCTTTGGCCACAGGCTGACCGGCCTTGACTCGGTCGCCCTCTTTGACCAGGATCTCGAAGCCCTCGCCATTCAGGCTGACGGTCTCCAGACCCACATGGACCAGGATCTCCAGCCCATTGTCTGCCGCAAAGCCAATGGCGTGTTTCGTTTCGGCGATGGTCTCCACCGTGCCATCCACCGGGCTGCAGAACAGCCCATCGGACGGCTCGATGGCGATGCCTTCGCCCAGAACGCCGCTGGCAAAGGTCTCATCGGGGACTTCGCTCAGCGGGACGAGTGTTCCGCTGAAGGGTGCTGTCACGACAATAGAACGTATCGTTGTGGTCATGATGTTCCTCCTTGTTCCTCTTGCATTATTCTGCGCAATCGTTGCATTCACGTTGCATAGTTTTATGCAACTAGAATAATCCAACTCTGCAATTTTTACAAGAGTTTTCTGGAACCAAAATAAACTTTCTGCGTTTCGCACAACCACTTGCGGAATTCTTTGTGGAAATTGTCGAGGGTACGCAGAGGACAGGATCGCACAGTTTGCGCAATTCTTTGTGCAAACATTGACATCGCGTGGAAACCGCTTTACAATAGAGCTATTACATCAGGGAGGAACAGACTATGGCAGTTACCATCAAAGATGTCGCGGCGGCGGCAGGGGTCTCTCCCTCCACCGTGTCCCGCACCTGCAAGGACAGCCCCTCCATCAGCCGGGACACCAAGGAGCGGGTGCGCCGCGTCATGGCACAGCTGGGCTATGAGCCGAACTTTGAGGCCGAGCCGGTGGAGGCATTTTCCAAGACCATCGGCATCATTCTGCCCTCCTCCCAGCGGGATGTCTACGAAAACGCGTTCCATCTGGAGATCATCCGCGGCATTGGGCAGTTCTGCAACCAGCGGCGGTATGTGAACACGGTCATCACCGGGCAGGACGATGCAGAGATCTTGGACGCCATCCAGAGCATGGTGGCCAACGCACAGGCGGACGGCTTCATCCTGCTCTATTCCAAAAAGGACTGCCCGGTGGCGGCCTATCTGCGCGGCGAAGGGCTGCTCCATGTCATTGTGGGCAAGGCGGCACAGTCGGCCAACCAGACCATCTACATCGACAACGACAACGCCCTTGCGGGCGAGGAAGCCGCCGATTACCTCTACGAACTGGGCCACCGCCGCATCGCCTACTTCGGCGTCAGCAATGCGATGCTGTTTTCGGCAGAGCGCAGGCGGGGCTACCAGATGTCCCTGCTCAAGCATGGCATCACCCCCCGCGAAGAGGACTGCGTGGAGGTCAATACATTGAACGATGCTTACGAGGAGCCGCTGAAGGCCCTCCTCACCGCCCCGGACCATCCCACCGCCATGCTGGTCAGCGACGACATCCTTGCCGTGGTGCTGGAGCAGTTCTGCGGCAAGCTGGGGCTGCGCATCCCCAAAGATCTCTCCATCGTGTCCTTCAACAACTCACTGTTTTCCCGCATCACCAGCCCCCAGCTGACCACCGTGGACGTCAACCCCTACCAGCTGGGCATGGAAGCCGCCAGCCAGACCATCAACCACATCGAAAACCCGAACCTTCTGGCCACGAAGATCATCGTGCCGCACCAGCTCATCCAGCGGGAGAGCTGCTGCCCGCCGCCGGAGGTCTGATCTTATAGCAAAAAATCATCCGCGATCATTTCTCATGAACGGTTTGAACCTCGTGAGATCTTATCGCGGATGATTTTTTCAGCTGGCCTGCCCTCTCCGTCATCGCTTACGCGATGCCACCTCTCCCAAAGGGAGAGGCCTTGGCATTTCCTGCAAAGTTTCTGGTTTCGCCAGAGGCTCTCCCTTTGGGAGAGCTGCTGAGCGCAGCGAAGCTGAGAGGGCAAGGATGCTGCCCTCTCCTATTTTTTCCGGTACTCCCGGGGGGTCATACCGAAGTGTGCCTTGAAGGCCCGATTGAAATAGGAGAGATTTTCAAACCCGCACCGGGAGGCGATGGTCAGGATGGTCTCATCTGTAGTCTGGAGCGCTTCGGCGGCGGTGTTCAGGCGGTATTCGTTCAGAAAGGCGATGAAGCTCTGCCCCGTCATCTGCCGGAACCATCGCATGAAGTGGCTGGCGCTGAAGGAGCAGACCCCGGCAGCATCGGCGACCCGAAGCGCCTCAGCATAATGGGCCGAGAGCCATTGCAGGACGGTTTTCAGCCGCTGGGTGTCGGCGGTCTCTGCGGGGAGCTGCTGTTTTCCCTGTGCAATGAGCAGGGCCAGAAAGCGCAGCAGCGCCCCCTTGACCAGCAGCTCATAGCCGGGGAGCTTCGAGCGATTGGCCTCCTCCACCTCCCGCAGACAGGCGGCAGCCTGAAGATAACACAAATCGTTTGGGGTCAGACGGGCAGGCAGCGACAGCCGCCCGCTCTGGAGCGGAAGCAGATATTTCTCGGCGCAAAGGTCCTCCGCACCACCCAGAAGCTCCAGCTCAAAAATAAGATTCTCGTATTCCATGGACTGCCCTTCTGCCTGCCGCAGGGCGTGGAGGGTGCCGGGCGTAAAAACGAAGATGTCCCCCATGCGGGCCAGATAAGACACAGCGCCCACCTGCACCAGCCCCGCACCGCGCTTGACAAAGACCAGCTCCATGCTCTCCTGCCAGTGGAGCGCCACCTGCGGGAAATCCCCCGGGATGGTGCAGGGATACAGATTGAATGGGAACCGCACGGCGCCGTGCTGCTTGGTTTCCTGCAAAGAAGCCTGATTTTGCATCGTCTCACCTCCTGATGATAGGATTGTACCATAGTCTGCACTTTTAAGGCAAGATTTTGATTGTTTTATGTGGTATATCTTGAATTGCAGATGTCAAACCTGTTTTCCGTAGCAAAGGAGGATCCATTTATGAACTTCACCGAGACCTTACAGAATCTCACGGGCAAGCCGCTGGCCGACTGCACGGATCAGGAGCTGTACCTCGCTCTGCTGGAGCTTGTCCGGCAGAAGAGCGCAGACCGTGTGCAGCCCGTCACCGGCCGCAAGCTGTACTATATCAGTGCCGAATTTCTCATCGGCAAGCTGCTGTCCAACAACCTCATCAATCTGGGGCTGTACGAGGAAGCCCGCGATGCACTGGCTGCTGCCGGAAAGCGCCTGTCGGACATCGAAGAGGTGGAGCCGGAACCTTCTCTGGGCAACGGCGGTCTGGGCCGTCTGGCGGCCTGTTTTCTGGACTCGCTCGCAACGCTGGGCCTGCCCGGCGACGGCGTGGGCCTGCGGTATCACTTCGGACTGTTCCGCCAGTCCTTTGAGGACGGCGTCCAGAACGAAAAGCCCGACCCGTGGCTGACCGCCCACAGCTGGGCCGAAAAGACCGACGTCACCTATCCGGTGGAGCTGGCGGGCAAAGAGTACACCGCCCGGCTGTACAAGCTGGCCGTCACCGGCTACGAGGGCCGCACCAACACCCTGAACCTGTTCGATCTGGACACCATCGACGAGAGCATCGTCCACGACGGCATCGCGTTCGACAAGACCGCCATCGACAAGAACCTGACCCTCTTCCTCTACCCGGACGACTCCGACGAGGCAGGCCGCCGTCTGCGGGTGTACCAGCAGTACCTGATGGTCTCCGCCGGTGCCCAGCTCATTCTGGCCGAGTGCGCCGCCCGGGGCTGCAGCTATCACGATCTGGCCGACTACGCCGCCATCCAGATCAACGACACCCATCCCAGCATGGTCATCCCGGAGCTGATCCGGCTGCTGGGCGAGAAGGGCATCGAGTTTGAGGAGGCCGTAGCGATCGTCACCAAGACCTGCGCCTACACCAACCACACCATTCTGGCCGAGGCTCTGGAAAAGTGGCCCCGCGCCTATCTGGATGCCGTTGTGCCCCAGCTGATGCCCATTATCGAAAAGCTGGATGCTCTGGCCCGCACCCGCACCAAGGACGAGAGCCTTGCCATCATCGACAAGGACGACCGGGTGCATATGGCCCACATGGACATCCACTTCACCCACTCCACCAACGGCGTGGCGGCGCTCCACACCGAGATCCTGAAAAATTCGGAGCTGCATGGCTTCTACGAGCTGTACCCGGAAAAGTTCAACAACAAGACCAACGGCATCACCTTCCGCCGCTGGCTGCTGGAATGCGACCCCCGCCTGACCGCTGTGCTGGAACAGCGCATCGGCTCCGGTTTCCGCAAGGACGCAGCTGAACTGGAAAAGCTGCTGGCCTTTGCCGACGACGAGACCGTGCTCGGCGAGCTGACCGCCGTGAAGAAGGCCAACAAGGAAGCTCTGGCGGACTGGCTGCTGCGCACCCAGAAGGTGCAGGTGAACCCCTCTGCCCTGTTTGATATTCAGTCCAAGCGCCTGCATGAGTACAAGCGTCAGCAGCTGAATCTGCTGTACCTCATCCACCAGTACTACGAGATCAAGGCCGGGCACCTGCCTGCTGTCCCGCTGGTGAGCATCTTCGGTGCCAAAGCCGCTCCGGCCTACACCATTGCCAAGGACATCATCCACGCCCTGCTGACCCTTTCCAAGGTCATCGCCGCCGACCCGGAGGTGTCCAAGTGGCTGCAGGTGGTCTTTGTGGAGAATTACAACGTCACCGCCGCCGAAAAGCTCATCCCGGCCTGCGACCTGTCCGAGCAGATCAGTCTTGCCTCCAAGGAGGCCTCCGGCACCGGCAACATGAAGTTCATGCTGAACGGCGCGTTGACGCTGGGCACCATGGACGGTGCCAATGTGGAGATCAGCCAGCAGGTAGGCGATGAGAACATCTATATCTTCGGCCAGACCTCCGATCAGGTCATCCACCGCTACGCCGTGGGCGATTACGACCCGGCCCAGTGGGTGGAGGGCGACGCCAATATCCGCCGGGCTATCGACTTCCTGACCGGCCCCGAGATGCTGGCCGCCGGTCACGCCGAAAACCTGACCCGCCTCCACGACGAGCTGATCCACAAGGACTGGTTCCAGACCCTGCCGGACTTCAACGCCTACGTCGTGCGGAAGGGGCAGGCTCTCAGCGATTACGCCTGCGACCCCATGGGCTGGCGGCGCAAGTGTCTGGTGAACATTGCCAAAGCGGGGATGTTCTCCTCCGACCGCACCATTGCCGAGTATGACCGCGACATCTGGCATCTGGGCCGGTAAGGTAAATAGGCTGTCTCCGAATCTGATCTTTACGAGCTGCATTTTCATCATACTGTCATATCGTCGTATGTGGATTTTGGCAGGGTGCGTCCTATCCAGGGGCGCATCCTGTTTTTGCTTTTATGGAAACTCATGCTGTCTTCTATAGCAATTTTCAGAATTATCGCAATGGCCTATGCGGAAATATATCCTCTCCGAAAAAGACAAGAATGCAATAAAACTTTCCGAGCTGCGCAAGTTTTGAACCTGCGCAGCTCTTTTTGCTGCATTGGGATCAAAAAACCAAGATAGTGCTAATATCGGACTGTTTGTGCACTTCTGTAATGCTGAAAGCTCTTTTATTATATGGATGTACGACAAAATCAACCAACATAAGTTTTATCGCAAGGCAAGAAATTAGTGCAACATTCAAACAGCATATTTGCGATATGCAATTCAATGTTGTTGCTATTGAATTAAAAAGTTGAATTGCTATAAACTTCACGTTTTAAATGAGGATCTAAATTATGAAAAAAGCACTGATTACCGGTATCACTGGTCAGGATGGCTCTTATTTGGCAGAGTTCCTTCTGGAGAAGGGCTATGAGGTCCACGGCATCGTCCGCCGGGCATCCATCTCTAACACTGCTCGTATCGACCACCTGATCGAGAAGAACGCTATCACCCTGCACGACGGCGACCTGTCCGATTCCTCCGGCCTGATCCGTCTGGTGGGCGAGATCAAGCCCGATGAGATCTACAATCTGGCTGCACAGAGCCACGTTCAGGTCTCCTTTGACGCACCCGAGTACTCCGGCGATGTGGACGCACTGGGCGTTCTGCGCGTGCTGGAGGCCGTTCGTGTCTGCGGCCTGACCAAGACCTGCAAGGTGTATCAGGCTTCCACCTCTGAGCTGTACGGCAAGGTCGAGGAAGTCCCTCAGCGTGAGACCACCCCGTTCCACCCCTACTCTCCGTATGCTGTCGCAAAGCAGTACGGTTTCTGGATGGTCAAGGAGTACCGCGATGCTTACGGGATGTTCGCTGTCAACGGCATCCTGTTTAACCATGAGTCTGAGCGCCGTGGCGAGAACTTCGTCACCCGTAAGATCACGCTGGCAGCCGGTCGTATCGCCGAGGGTCTGCAGGATCATCTGGAGTTGGGCAACATGGACTCCCTGCGTGACTGGGGCTACGCTAAGGATTATGTCGAGTGCATGTGGCTGATCATGCAGCAGGAGAAACCGGACGACTTCGTCATCGCTACCGGCGTGCAGCACACTGTCCGCGACTTCACCGAGAAGGCTTTCGCAGCCAACGGCATCACCATCCGCTGGGAGGGCACCGGCATCGATGAAAAGGGCTATGATGCAGCTACCGGTAAGATGCTGGTCTGCGTGAATCCTCAGTGGTTCCGCCCCACCGATGTGGACAACCTGTGGGGCGACCCCACCAAGGCTAAGACTGTTCTGGGCTGGAATCCGCAGTCCACTACTTATGAGCAGCTGGTGGAGATCATGGCCAAGCACGACCGTGAGCGTGCAAAGCGCGAAAAGGCACTCAAGGCAGTTCTGTAATTTGGAAAGAAGGCAATTCTGTTATGATGGAAAAGAATGCTAAGATTTATGTCGCAGGTCATCGCGGCATGGTGGGTTCTGCAATCGTCCGTGAGCTGCAGCGTCAGGGCTACACCAATATCATCACCCGCACCCACAAGGAGCTGGACCTGACCCGTCAGGATGTTGTGGAAGAGTTCTTCGCACAGGAGAAGCCGGAGTATGTGTTCCTTGCTGCTGCCAAGGTCGGCGGCATCGTGGCAAACCAGGAAGCACTGGCCGACTTCATGTATGACAACATGACGCTGGAGATGAACGCCATCCACTCGGCTTGGAAGAACGGCTGCAAGAAGCTGGAATTCCTCGGCTCCTCCTGCATCTACCCCCGCATGGCTCCTCAGCCCATGAAGGAAGATTGCCTGTTGACCAGCGAGCTGGAAAAGACCAACGAGGCCTATGCACTGGCTAAGATCAGCGGTCTGAAGTACTGCGAGTTCCTGAACCGTCAGTACGGCACCGACTACATCAGCGTCATGCCCACCAACCTCTATGGTCCCAACGACAACTATCACCCCACCCACAGCCATGTGGTTCCGGCGCTGATCCGTCGTTTCCATGAGGCTAAGGAGCAGAACCTGCCCAGTGTTACCTGCTGGGGCGATGGCTCTCCGCTGCGTGAGTTCCTGTATGTGGATGATCTGGCAAACCTGTGCGTTTTCCTGATGAACAACTACTCCGGCAACGAGACCGTCAACGCTGGTACCGGCAAGGAACTGACCATCAAGGAGCTGACCGAGCTGGTCGCCAAGGTCGTGGGCTATACTGGCGAGATCAAGTGGGATACCACCAAGCCCAACGGCACGCCCCGCAAGCTGCTGGATGTGTCCAAGGCCACCAATCTGGGCTGGACCTACAAGACCGAGCTGGAAGATGGCCTGCGCCTGTCCTACGAGGACTTCCTGAACAACCCGATGCGTGCAGAGCGCTAAAATAAACGATTTGAAAAGGTCGTGTGTCCGTGCAGGGCCACGGCCTTTTTTGCTAGATGACAGGAGAAAAATATGAATCTGGTGTTATTGTCCGGCGGTTCCGGCCAGCGTCTGTGGCCACTTTCCAATGATATTCGTTCCAAGCAGTTCATCAAGATCTTCCATCGAGAAGACGGCGAACTGGAATCTATGGTGCAGCGCGTCTACCGTCAGATCAAGGCGGTCGATACGGATGCAACCGTCACCATTGCTACCTCCAAGTCTCAGGTCTCGGCCATCCACAATCAGCTGGGCGAGGAAGTGGGCATCAGCGTGGAGCCTTGCCGCCGGGATACCTTCCCGGCCATCGCTCTGGCAGCAGCTTACCTGAAGGACGTGCAGGGCGTCGGCGAGGAAGAATCCGTGGTCGTCTGCCCGGTAGACCCCTATGTGGAGAACGACTACTTTGAGGCACTGAAAGCGCTGGGCGACCGTGCCGCCGTCAGCAGTGCCAATCTGGTCCTGATGGGCATTGAGCCGACCTATCCCAGCGAGAAGTACGGCTATATCATCCCCATCGGCAAGGAGCAGGTCAGCAAGGTGTCCATGTTCAAGGAAAAGCCCACGCAGGAAGTGGCAAAGGACTACATTGCAAAGGGAGCGCTCTGGAACGGCGGCGTGTTCGCCTTCAAGCTGGGCTATGTGCTGAACCGCGCCCATGAACTCATTGATTTTGTGGACTATGAGGACCTGTTCAATAAATACGATACCCTGAACAAGATCAGCTTCGACTATGCCGTGGTGGAGCACGAGCCGGAGATCGAGGTCATGCGCTTTGCAGGCACTTGGAAAGACCTTGGCACTTGGAACACTTTGACCGAGGCGATGGACAGCCACGCGGTGGGCGAGGCACTGTTTAACGAGAAGTGCGAGAATGTCCATGTGGTCAACGAGCTGGATGTGCCCATCCTCTGCATGGGTCTGAAGGATGTGGTAGTCTCTGCCAGCCCGGAGGGTATTCTGGTCTCGGATAAGGAGCAGTCCAGCTACATCAAACCCTACGTCAACACGCTCGACCATCGGGTCATGTTTGCTGAAAAATCGTGGGGCAGCTTTAAGGTCATCGACATCGACAAGGCTTCCATGACCATCAAGGTGACTTTGAATGCAGGCCATCAGATGAACTACCACAGCCATCAGCACCGGGACGAGGTCTGGACGGTCGTTGCAGGCGAGGGCAAGACCATTGTGGACGGTATGGAGCAGAATGTGAAGGCGGGTGACGTCATCACCATGTCCGCAGGCTGCCGCCATACCGTGATTGCCGAGACTGAGCTGAAGCTGATCGAAGTGCAGCTGGGCGAAGCCATCGACGTCCACGACAAGCAGAAGTTCGAGCTGGAATATTGAGACACCGCAGGAGGCAGTTATGCAAAACAAGAACAAGCCTCTTTTGCTCCGACCGTCCGGCAAGGATTATCTCTGGGGCGGCAGCCGTTTGAACGATGAATTTGAAAAAAACATCGACCTGACCCCGTTGGCAGAGACGTGGGAGTGCTCCACCCACCCCGATGGCCCCAGCTATGTGGTGGGCGGCGCATTTGATGGGCAGGAGCTGGCAGAGGTGCTGAGAGCGCACCCGGAGTATCTGGGGGAGCGCCACAAGGGCGAGAACACGCTGCCGATCCTCATCAAATTCATCGATGCCAAGAAAGACCTGTCGGTGCAGGTGCATCCCACCGATGCCTACGCACAGGAGCACGAAAACGGCCAGCTGGGCAAGACCGAGATGTGGTATGTGCTGGATGCCGGACGCGAGGCGAAGCTGGTCTACGGACTCAAGCAGAACTGCACAAAGGCTGAGATGCGCAGGGCGATCGCAGACGGCACGGTGATGAAATATCTGCAAAAAGTCCCCATCCACAAGGATGATCTGTTCTTCATTCCGGCCGGGACAGTCCACGCCATCGGCGCGGGTGCGCTGGTGGCCGAGATTCAGGAAAACTCCAACCTGACCTACCGCTTGTATGATTATGACCGTGTGGGCAAGGACGGCAAAAAGCGGGAGCTGCACATCGACAAGGCGCTGGATGTAGCCAATCTCCACAGCAGCGCAGAACCGAAGCAGCCGCTCCGCGTACTGAAATACCGGCAGGGCATTGCTTCTGAGCTGCTGACCCGCTGCAAGTATTTTGAAGTGTACCGTATGATCGTCAACACGGAGCGGCGGCAGAAGGTGCACTACAGGGCGGATGAAATTGCCTTCCGGGTGCTGCTCTGCGTCAATGGCTGCGGCACGATCTCGTATGAGGGCGGTACGATCCCGTTCTATAAGGGAGACTGCATCTTTGTCCCGGCGGATTCCGAGGTGCTGACGATCCACGGACAGGCACAATTTCTGGATGTGAGAGGGTAAACGATATGGATATTAAAAAGGAATACGAACGCTGGCTGGCAAACGCCACCGCCGATGCCGATGTAGTGGCAGAACTGAAAACGCTGGACGATGCTAAAATCGAGGATGCGTTCTATCGGGACCTCGCCTTTGGCACGGGCGGCCTGCGCGGCGTCATCGGTGCGGGCACGAACCGGATGAACGTCTACACGGTGGCAAAGGCCTCTCAGGGTCTGGCGGACTATCTGAAGAAGAATTTTGCAGAGCCGTCGGTAGCCATCGGTTACGACAGCCGCATCAAAAGCGATGTATTTGCAAAGGTGGCTGCGGGTGTGTTCGCGGCCAACGGCGTCAAGGTCAACATCTGGCCTGTGCTGATGCCGGTCCCTACCGTGTCCTTTGCGACCCGCTATCTGCACACCTCTGCCGGTGTCATGGTGACGGCTTCCCATAATCCCAGCAAGTACAACGGCTACAAGGTCTACGGCGCAGACGGCTGCCAGATCACTACTGAGGCCGCGGCTGAGATTCTTGCTGAGATCGAGAAGCTGGACATCTTTGCCGACGTCAAGACCGGCGACTTTGAAGCAGGCGTGGCAAACGGCGGCATCCGGTACATCCCGGAAGAGGTCTACACCGCCTTCGTGGAGCAGGTCAAGAGCCAGTCCGTCCTGTTTGGTGAAGAAGTCAACAAGGATGTGGCCATCGTATATAGCCCGCTGAACGGCACCGGTCTGAAGCCCGTGACCCGCACCCTGAAGGAGATGGGCTACACCAACATCACGGTGGTCAAGGAGCAGGAGCAGCCGGACGGCAATTTCCCGACCTGCCCGTATCCCAACCCGGAGATCAAAGAGGCTATGACACTGGGCATGGAGTATGCCAAGAAGTGCAACGCCGACCTGCTGCTGGCTACCGACCCCGACTGTGACCGCGTGGGCATCGCCGTCAAGAACAAGGCAGGAGAGTACGAGCTGCTGACCGGCAACCAGACGGGTATGCTGCTGCTGGATTATATCTGCAGCCAGCGCGTCAAGCACGGCAAGATGCCTGCTGACCCTGTCATGGTCAAGACCATCGTGACGATGGATATGGGCGAGCAGATCGCTTCCCACTATGGCCTGCGCACCATCAACGTGCTGACCGGCTTCAAGTTCATCGGTGAGCAGATCGGCAAGCTGGAACAGCAGGGCAAGGCAGACAGCTATGTGTTCGGCTTTGAGGAAAGCTATGGCTACCTGACCGGCTCCTATGTCCGCGACAAGGACGGCGTGGACGGTGCCTATATGATCTGCGAGATGTTCAGCTACTATGCCACCAAGGGCATCAGTCTGCTGGACAAGTTGGATGAACTGTACAAGACCTATGGCTACTGCCTGAACACCCTGCACAGCTATGAGTTCGACGGCAGCGCCGGTTTTGCCAAGATGCAGAGCATCATGCAGGCCTTCCGGGGCGGTATCAAGGAGTTTGGCGGCAGGAAGGTCGTCAAGCTGCTGGACTACGCAGCGGGTCTGGATGGTCTGCCCAAGTCCGATGTGCTCAAGTTCCTGCTGGAAGACAACTGCTCCATCGTGGTGCGCCCTTCCGGTACCGAGCCGAAGCTCAAGACCTATATCTCTGTCAGCGCAGAGAATAAGGAAGCTGCCGAGAAGGTGGAAGCAGAGATCTGCAAGAGTGCGGAAGAGTACTTGAAGTAACGCAATCGCAATTCAACTTTTTATCGCAATTTTCAAAAATAGCGCCTATCAAAATAGCATATTTGCGATATGCAGTTTGCGGATGTTATTTGTGCATTAAAAACGCAAACTGCTATAATGCAACAGCGTTGAATTGCGGATCAAAAATACCAAAAGGACGCTGCAGCCTCTCACCCAGAGGCTGCAGCGTCCTTTTTACAGTGCTTTTTTGGTGGAGAATATGGAACCGCTGACCTCTTGCATACCATTGTGCTTCTATCATGAACTGGGCGATTCCATCAAAGCGTCAGAGAAGCGGCTGGCAGAAATCGCAGTGCTGAAAGCACACATCATCAACTATGCCAAGACGCGTCCGGTCTATGACACCTACCGAAAGACCGGATACGATTCTGAACCGGACTTCTCTGACCTGTCCAAAATCGACATCGCCTACACCTACGCCACCGACGAGGAGATTCCCATTCAAGTTAATGTGGATACTGCAACATTATATATGGTCAAATACGACAGAAGTCATTGATTTTCTTTGTTTATCTGTGATACCATTCGTTATGAGTCCAATTGCATTGCTCTCTTCGCCTATGGTGGAGACCCCGGCACTTAAAGAAACTTTCCAAAAAACACAGCGAGGTGACCATTTTTGAAACGTCGAACTTTTCTTGTCTGCACCGCTGCACTTTTTTGCGGTGCATTTCTGGCAGGGGGATGCACTCAAAAAACTTCTCTGCCTGTCCTTCAGCAAATCGAATACTCCAATTTGGCAGATTCGGATACACAGACTCTTCTTTCCAATCTTTTGCAGAATGCCGGCGTATCCGACCTGCGGATACGGACTTTCTTTGATCATGTTCAGAAGTTCAACAATGCTGTAGACCCGGCATGGCTCACCACAGGTTTTGAAAACGCCAAGCCTTTGGATCTGAAATACGATCCTTACTCCATGCAGGACGCATGGACAGAAAAATACGATACCTTCCCCGGCTGGAACTGTCGGATCACCGCTTGTGGGCTGTTCGGTGATTTTATCACTGTCACAGGCAAGGCAGACCTTGACTCAGCCGAAGACACCCTGTTTATGGACTATGAAACACTGGATTCTGACCCGGAATCCCTTTGCGGCGATGAAAGACAAAAGTTTGATGCACTGTTCGCCCCGGTCAAAACCACCAATACGACCGATATTCCTACCCATTTGAAAACGATTCAGCAGGAATGGAAGAAACGCGGCCTCTCCTTTGTAGAAGATGATAAGATTCGTCTCGTCTCCGTGGTCCTGCACGATCAGTTCTCCGAAACGGACAATTCTCTTATGATCGGTCATGTCGGCGTTATGCTTCCCACATCGGATGCGGTATATTTCGTCGAAAAGGTCGCTTTTCAGGAGCCGTATCGCTTATTGAAATTCAAAAATCGAACCGAGTTGAGCGATTATCTGATGCTGAAATACGACAACTCGTGGGGACAGGATACTGCCCACACCTTTATTCTGGAAAATTCAGACCTGATGGACGGCTGGCGCATTCTTGAAGAACAGGAAAATGCAAGCTAAAAGCATCCAATTCATTGGGAGCCGTTCGGTCTGACAGACCGTTCGCCCTCTGATGCAAAAAGGACGCTGCAACCTCTCACCCAGAGGCGGCAGCGTCCTTTTTATATCGGAATGTTTGTTCGCAGGGGAACTCCGGGCTTATGACAGGGTATGTATAATGTGCAGAGCCATATCAGCATTTTCTTTGTCCACAAACACCTCTGTGACATACCTCGGTTTTATGCCGAGAGTTCCAATTCTCGCTTGATCAAATGTGTTATGCCGATCGTCTTTGACAAGTATGTGTATGAGGGCTATGGTCCGCAGCACATCGCCACCTATCTGAACAATTCTGGCCATCGTGCAAGGTCTGGAAAGTGCTGGCACCCGTCAAGTATTCGGGGGATGGTACAAAACCTGACCTACACCGGCGTTCTCCGTTGTGGGGATGCACGGTCAGAATTGATGCCCGATTTGCAGATTGTCCCGCAGGAACGGTTTGAAAACGCACAGCGCATTCGGAATGAACGTTCTGTACGCTCAACTGCGGAAGCCGAAAATCGTCTTCCTTTGAACATCCATGGGAAGTCGCTGCTTGCCGGTAACGCTTACTGCGGACACTGCGGTGCAAAACTGGAACTGACCAGCAGCCGTAAATGGCGAAAAATGGCAGATGGTTCGTTAGACGATACGCTGCGTATTCGCTATACCTGTTACGGAAAGCTCCGTAAGCAGACCAACTGCACCGGGCAGACGGGATATACCGTCCACATTCTGGATGAGATCATTGATAAAGCTGTCCGCCAGATTTTCTCCAAGATGAGGGGTATTCCAAAAGAGCAGATTGTTATAAAACCCTATGAAAAAGAAAACACGGAACGCAAGAATCATCTGCAAGACCTTCAGACACAGCGGAACAAGGCAGAAAAAGACCTGTTGGCACTGAAAGCCGAGGTTTTAGCTTGCATCAAAGGTGAAAGCGTGTTACCGAGAGAAACCCTTGCCGAAATGATTACAGCGCAGGAAGAGAAACTCACGGAGCTGGAAAACCTTTGCGAAGCGGCCAGTGAAGAACTGGAGAAAACGGCAGAGCTGATGGATAAAGTGTCGCGGCTGTATGATGAACTGATTTCTTATGCTGACTTGTACGACAGTGCAAATTTTGAAGCGAAGAAGATGATCGTCAACCAGCTCATCCGCAGGGTAGACGTTTATCGCGGATACCAGATCAACATCTCGTTCAACTTCGATCTAACTCCTTACATTGAGGGGGAGTGATACGTCCGCCTGCAAAACAGTCGGGCATCAAACAAGTATTTTCAAAAACAACGAAACAGCAAGAATTGGGGGTTGCCGTCCATGTGCCTGCAAAATCAGGCATTTGGATGATTTTCAGTGCGACCTCCAAGAAAGCAAAAAGAAAAGCACCGTACTTCAAACGAAATACAGTGCTTTTTTGGTGGAGAATAGCGGGATCGAACCGCTGACCTCTTGCATGC
>ONZS01000768.1_pt1 | contig 24369 bp, 16 predicted proteins | sample 1670921 | NCBI WGS metagenome assembly ONZS01 (sample SAMN06348104, study PRJEB24527) | human gut metagenome | biome: human gut; feature: ankylosing spondylitis patient; material: feces | host: Homo sapiens | place: China | collected 2015-10 | reverse complement strand
AATCGAAGGCAGCCAGCCCGAACACAAGCGTTGCGCTTACAAATTGAATCCGGGGCTTCTACTGGGACCGTAATGCAATGGTTTGTAACGCTATTTTCTCTTCTTGACGGCACCGACTATGGCCCATACAACGGCCACTATTACCAGAATCAGTCCCACTACGGCGCAAATAATAGCCGTCAGCAATTGCGGATTCGGCGAGAACAACGAAATCATCCGATCCGGAGATATGTACCCGAAAACCAGCGCGATCACGCCGATAATCACGCCTAATAGTCCGAATACCACAGTAGGCGCGCTGGTGCTCTGTTTCTGGATGTTCTTGGCACTCTTGACATCCTTAGCATTCTGGACGTTCTTGGCGCTCTGGACGTTCTTGGCGCTCCCCCCAGGCTGGCATGGTTTGCCGGCGGTCTGAGACTGCCCATAGGGAGGTCGTGCTGAAGATGCTGCGTACATCGGCACATCATCGGCAGATGGAATCGGCCCACCATCTCCCTCCACGGCATCGGCAACTGTTTCCAGGGCAATCCGATCTGTGGTTGGTTCGATGGGCGATGGAGAGGCAGCTGTTGCCTGCGTATCCACATCCGAGACCGACGCATCCGCATGATTGTCGGGGACGGGCAGCACAGCCGTTTCGTCATCATCCGCTGCGGATGGCAGCACCGTGGTATCGGTTCGGTCATCGACGGTCACCATGGTTGTGGTCGCGGTGGTCGCGTCGGTTTCGGAAGGTATGGCCGTGGTCGGTGTCGCATCCTCGATGGAGGCGAATTCCTTGGTTTCATCAGTCATGATTCCATCTCCTAGTTGCAACGGCTTGATCATTCCGATTGTTCGGTTGTGTTCTTGCTTGTACTGTTGCCGTCGTATATATCGGCAAGCGGCTGGAACGTAGAGCCTTCCCAATCGGAGGCGTACACCACGTTGACACGTGCTTCCACCACATAGGGAATATTGATTTTTAATTCTGGGCCGTTGTCCGGCATGGCGGATTCCTTATACAACCATTCGTGATCAGGCCCATTGGTGGCACTTTCAGCTTCGAAGAAAACAAAGCTTGGACCCATGTAGTTGTTGTATACCATCTCGTATTTGCCGCCAACGTCACTCGAAGTGGAGTAGTAGGAGTCGGCGGTGCCGAAGGCGTAAGTGCAGGAATCCGGCAGAACGATATGCACTTGCGCCTGTGTTGCGGCTATGGTGATGGTACCGACCGGGCAATTACTGATGGAAGTTTTGCCATCCAGCATCTTCACCGTGTGCGGTCCATGTGTCTTGTCCCAATCGGACCAATCAATGATTGCCTGATCGGTGTTGTAGTTTTCACCGCTGAACGCCACACCTTGCTGCAATGTTTCAAACGTGGCATCGCTGGCATCGGCAACGAAGATGCCATCCTTTTGCACATCGTTCATGCCGTCGCTGTTTCTCGCACTGACAGATTGGCTCAGTGAAACAACAGTATTGATGCCGCTGGCACCAAGATCACGGTAGTACACGCCATACGTGCCTGAAACGATGGTCATGCAGAGCGCGCATCCACCGGCAACCAGTCCGAGAGGAATCAGACCACCGGTACGCCGTCCTCTGAATCCGAGAATGATGACCACCAGCCCCATCACTATGCATACTGCGGCAATCCAGATGGTGCCCAGACGCATAATGCCGATAATGCCCATGTCGTTTACCCAAATCAGTCCCATCAGACCGGCAAAGGAGAGGAAGGTAAGGCCCAGTATGCTCAAGACCACGATTGGGCCCGCCGGCTTGCGGCGCTTGGACTCGGTGGGGGCATAGGCCGTCGCATTCATACGGTCGGGGGCAAACGGCCCGTTGGGTACTGTGCCGGGCATCGCGCCGGGCACAGTACCCGGCATCACGCTGGGCATCGACTGATAGACAGGCTGTGAAACAGGCTGTGAAACACTAGGCGCGGTTTGTGAAACAGGTTGTGAAACAGGTTGCGGAAAAGGTTGCGGAGCTGAATACAAAGGAGATTGAGGTACTGGTTGCGCGGCTGGATATGAGACAGGCTGTGGAGCTGGATATGACACAGGCTGTGAAACCGGTCGCGGCGCAGATGCCCCGAATCCGTACCCTTCCTGCTGGCGAATGCCGCTTTTGGCCAACAGCCATAGCGCTAAGGCGGCGAGCGCAATACAACCCCACCCCGCACCTGGAATCACGATTGCCACGGCGAGGAACAGGAAGCATCCCAGACAATTCCAGTCCCATTGGCCGGCAATGAGGTCCTCGGCCAAGATGTGCCCATCGCGTACATCCGGCATCAGAAACCAGCCGAGTGCGTACAGAGCTGCGCCAAAACCGAAGAACAATGTACATACAATCACCAACGCACGTACTAATGTGGGGCTCCAGCCAAGCCGTAAAGCGATGCCGCTGCATACGCCGCCGATCCACCGGTCGTCGCCGCGAACCAGTCCACTGGATCGCACCCAAGTGAAGAAGCGTCGCGATGTCTTGTTTTTTTGCGGACCAGGCTGCGGCTGTGGCTGATATGGATTCGCGTTTGGATTGCTCATGATTCCATTACACCGCCCGACCACTGCCACAACGCTCGGGGAACACCCTGATTGTTCCCTGAACACCGGGTAAAACCCCGGCCGCAACGCCCTGAGCGCGGCACAATAGGAGTATGACGTCATCTCCCGAACCATTGCTGCCCGCGCGCATGCCGTTGATGCGCCCCCGGCAGGGCCGTTGGCTCACCGGCGTGTGCAAGGGCATCGCCCTGCACTTGGGCATCGGCGTGGCATGGGTTCGGATTGCGTTCATCGCACTGACCGTCCTCTACGGCGCAGGCATCATCGCTTATGTATTCCTGTGGGTGTTCATGCCTGCCGGAGACCCGGTGGCGGCTGCGGCTCGCACAGTGCCCGTTAATCAGGCGCCGCTTGCGCGAGGCAATCAGCCACTTGCCGCTCATGACGACGAATCGGCTGCCGCACCGGAATCATTGTCCGAGGCCATCCAACGTGCTCCGAAACCGGCCGTCGTGGCATTGGCCGGTTTCGCGTTGATGGCCACTGGACTGTTGCTCACCAGCACCGGTGCGGATGTCCAGATTGTGTTTCCGCTGCTGGTAGGGTTGGGCGGCATCGCACTGGCATGGATGAATCTTAGTCCGCGAGGCACGCAGCTGTTGTCTATGTTGGGCGGCATCGCACTGATTTTCATGGGATGGGCATTGTATGTGCATAATGTCAGCATTCCTGGGTGGGGCACCTCTCCTCGACGCATTGTTGCCAGCGGATTCGTGATGATCGTCGGTATCGTGGTGGCGGTGATGCCGTGGGCGAACGCGATGCTGCAACGACTCACCCACGAGCAGGCATTGAAGGAGCGCGAAGAGGAGCGCGCGGACATGACCGCCCATCTGCATGATGGCGTGCTGCAAACGTTGGCGCTGATTCAGCTGAACTCCGAGGAACCGACCACCGTATTCGCCCTGGCGCGTAGCCAAGAGCGCGAGCTGCGCGAATGGCTGTATCAGGAACGTTCCACATCGGATCGTTCGGTGGGAGCCGGATTGAAGCAGATCGCCGCCGAGGTGGAGGACGAGCACGGCAAGCCGATTGAGGTGGTCACCGTGGGCGACGCGCGGCCGAGCGCCCAGACCGATGCGCTGCTGGACGCCACCCGTCAGGCGTTGGTCAATGCGGTCACGCATGGCGGCGAGCCGGTGTCTTTGTATTGCGAGGCCAGCGACACGATGGTTGAAGTGTTCGTGCGCGACCATGGCGAAGGCTTCGATATGGACGCCATTCCGCCCGACCGGCTGGGCATCCGCGAATCGATTATCGGCCGCATCAAACGGCGCGGCGGTACAGTGGAGATAGTGTCCAGGGCCGGCTGGGGCACCGAGGTCAGAATGCATATGCCGATCGCGCTGAAAGCGGCGCAGGGAGAACATCGATGAGCGAGAACGAGACAGCCAAGATTCGTGTGGCCATGGTCGATGACCATGAGATGTTCCGTGCGGGCGTAATCGCCACGTTGCGCGATTCCTTCGATATCGTCGGCCAAGCGGCGGACGTGCCCGGTTCGGTGGCGATGATCGCACAGACCAAGCCGCAGGTGGTGTTGCTGGATGTGCATGTGCCCGGCGGCGAGGGTGGCGGCGGTGCCGAGATCCTCGCCAAATCGCGGCCCTACTCCCCCACTACCGTGTTTCTGGCATTGTCGGTTTCGGATGCGCCGCAGGATGTGGGGTCGGTGATTCGCGCCGGCGCCCAGGGCTATGTAACCAAGACGATTACCGGCGCTGATTTGATTTCATCCATCAAGCAGGTGCATGAGGGCTATGCCGTGTTCTCGCCAAAACTGGCCGGTTTTGTACTTTCGACCTTCCAGGGTGTGCCGGCGGCGGGGTCTGATGGCGGCGCTGATGGTGCGGCACGGGCTCATGATGAGGAGCTGGACCGGCTGTCCGCCCGCGAGCAGGAGGTCATGCGGCTGATCGCGCGTGGTTACACGTATAAAGAGGTGGCGGCCGAACTGTTCATTTCGATCAAGACGGTCGAAACGCACGTGAGCTCGGTGTTGCGAAAGCTTCAGCTTTCGAATCGCACCGAGCTCACCCGCTGGGCCGCCGATAGGCGCATTGTGTGATAAACGACAGATGAGCTCCCTCATCAGAGGGAGCTCATCTGCTCATATCACTCCGCGTCGCGGAAACCGTTGGGGTTCTTGGTCTGCCAGTTGAGGGAGGAGGCGGCCATGTCGTCGATGGTCAGCTCGGCCTTCCAGCCAAGCTCCTTCTCCGCCTTGGAAGCGTCGGCGTAGCAGGCGGCGATGTCACCGGGGCGACGCGGCTTGATCGCGTACGGAATCGGATGACCGGCGGCCTTCTCGTAAGCCTTGATAACCTCAAGCACGGAGTAGCCGTGGCCAGTACCCAGGTTGTAGACGAACACGCCTTCCTTGTCGATGTGGTCAATGACGGCCACGTGGCCCTTGGCCAGGTCGACCACGTGGATGTAGTCACGCACACCAGTGCCGTCGGGCGTGTCGTAGTCGTCGCCGTAGACCTGGACTTCCTTGAGCTCGCCGACCGCGACCTTGGCCACGTACGGGGTGAGGTTCGCCGGGATACCCTTCGGGTCTTCGCCCAGCAGGCCGGACTCGTGCGCGCCGACCGGGTTGAAGTAGCGCAGCAGCACGATGGTCCAGGACGGATCGGCCACATGCACGTCGCGCAGAATCTGCTCCTGGAACAGCTTGGAGGTGCCGTACGGGTTGGTGGTGCCGCCGGTCGGCGTCTCCTCGGTGATCGGCAGTTCCTTCGGCGTGCCGTACACGGTGGCGGAGGATGAGAAGATGATCTTCTTGACGTTGTGCTTCTTCATCACCTTGAGCAGCACAAGCGTGGAGTACAGGTTGTTGTCGTAGTATTCGATCGGCTTGGCCACGGACTCGCCCACGGCCTTGAGACCGGCGAAGTGGATGACCCAGTCGATGTTGTTTTCAGCGAAGACGCGTTCCATGAGCGCCTCATCGCGCACGTCGCCGTCATAACGCTTGACCGGCTTGCCGGTGATTTGCTCGACGCGCTCAAGCGCCACGGGCGACGAGTTGCCGTAGTTATCTACGGAAATAACGTCGTAGCCCTTGTTGAGCAGTTCGATGTCGGTGTGGGTGGCGATGAATCCAGCACCGCCCGTAACCAGAACAGTAGTCATATTCCCTCCTTTGGAAGGACTTGCCTTCGGTTTTTCCTTCAGTATTGAGCTTACTTCACTTGACCTGTTTCACCTAGCGGCAAAACCAAGGCTTTCGAGGAATGTTTGCGTGGTGGCTTTCTGCTTGAAGACGGCCGTGTTGCCGAGGATGCGGTAGCAGACGCTGCCGAGCTCGTCGTGTACGGCTTGGCGGATGGCCTCGCGGTCGTGGTTTCCGGCCAACGTTTCAGCGAGTTCGCCCCATTCGAGACTGAATTCGCTGACTTCATCGGGCAAATCGCGGCCTTCGGCGAGCGCCTCTTCGACAATGCCGAGCTGGTCGACGAGCCGTCCGGGCAGAATGAACAAGCCTTGGGCCTCGATCAGTCCGATCGGCTCCTGCTTGACCGGCCAGTATTCGGGGTGTGCATGGAAAATACCTTCCGGGTACTCGTCGCTGATCGCATTGTTGCGGAAGATGAGACTCATCTCATAGCCGCGTTCGGTGATGATCGCGCTGGGCGAGAGGGCGGATTGGCGGTTGCCATCCGCGTCATGGCTGGCGATGCCGTTCGCCGCGTCGTCATAACCGACCCATGCCTCGCGGATGATGTCGGATACGTCGATGATGCTCTGGCGACTCTTCGACACCACGCGCACGGCGGTGCCGGGCCAGTCAAGGATTTCAACCACGGCGTCCGGATAGTCGGCAAGTGTGAAGGCGGCCCAAGTGGCGGCCTTGTGCATCGGCAGCAGTTCGCCGCCGCCCTGGTAATGGTCATGGGCGAGCACCGAGCCGCCGATGCGAGGCAGCGCGGCGTTGCATCCGAGGAAGTATCCGGGGAAACGGTCCACGAAGTCGAGCAGATGGCCGAAGGTGTCGCGGTCCACATGCATCGGCGTGTGGTCGGTGTTCACGCAGATGCCGTGCTGGTCGAAGTAGCCGTAGGGCGAGAACTGCCAGAACCATGACTCGCCGCCGAGCGTGACCGGCAAGGTGCGCAGCGTGCGCTTGTCACGTCCGGCGAAGCCCTCGTTCTCATGGCAGATCGTGCACTTCGGGTAGCCGCCGGCCACGGCGTTGCCGGCCGCCGCCTTCTTCATGTTCTTGAATTCGGGTTTGGCGAGGTTGATGGTCACCGTCAGCCTGTGCGAGTCGAAGCGCGGGTTCCGGTCGAGCTGGGCACGCTTGACATAATTGTTGGCCACACAGTAGTCGTAGAACCATTGCATGGCGGCCATGCCGCCATCCCGGTGCTCGACGAGCAGGAATCGGTCGTCGAGATCAGCGGGGTTGGCGGAGAGGATGCCCATGATGGTGTCGGCGTAGGCCGGGCCTTCCTCCGGCTTGAAAAGGCCGGCGGTTGTGGCGGCGGCGCGGAAGGCGGCGAGCAGGGGGTCGGGGGTCTTTTCGCCATAGGGGGCCTGGCTTCGGCTGCCAACAATGTCTCGGACTACGTCTGACACTGACGCCGCCGACGTTGTGGTTTTGGGTCCGGGGTAGGAATCTAGGCGGAAGAGGGCGAAGATTTGGTTGCGGGTCCAGTCTGCGTTGCGTGGGTCAAGGTCAAGATGGGCCAAGGCATAATCGATCAGGGCGTCGATGCTGGCGTATACCTCGGTCAGCTGATCGTTCATTGCTCTGCCTCCATCATGCTGGTTCGGGTATGGTTCGGCTGACGGCTCACCTGGCAGCCTCCATGATGTCGGCTACGATGGCGCGGGTTTCGCTGGCCTTCTGCTCCATCTCCTGCACGAGTTTGATCTGGGTGCGGGTGCGCACCAGATTATGCTCGGGGTACTTGGTGGCAAAGTAGATATCGCCTTCCAAGTAGTCGGCGAGAAAGCGCATGCCGCATTCCATGGTGAGCAGGTTGCCGCTGAACGGCAGCAGTTCGGCCTCGCGCGCGGTGATGCTGCCGCGTAGTTCGCCCACGAAGCCTTCCGTGTAGGCGCGGAACAGCTCGGTGCTGAAATGCACCTTGCTGAGGTCCTTTTCGTCTTCCAGAGCAGTGGACGCACCAAAGCGTATGGAATCGCCGAAGTCGAACAGCATGGAGCCGGGCATGATGGTGTCGAGATCGATGATCGCACGCGCCTTGCCGGTGGTGGCGTCCATGAGGATGTTGTTGAGCTTGGTGTCATTGTGGGTCACGCGCAGCGGAATCGAACCGTCCCTGAGCCCATCCATCACGACGGCATACTGGTCGGCGTGACTCAGATAGAAGTCGATTTCCGGCTGGCATGCGGCGGCGCGGCCGAGCTTGTCCGCGGCGAGGGCGGCCTTGAAGTCCTCGAAACGATGCGGGGTGTCGTGGAAGTGGGCGATGGTTTCGGTCAGCTGGCTGGCGTCGAATTCGGACAGGAAGTTCTGGAAGTCGCCGAATGCGCTGCCGGCTTCGCGGAACACGTCCGGGTTCGGCACGAGGTTGTAGGACACGGTGTGTTCGATGAACTTGTAGACGCGCCATGCGCCGCCATCGATCTCGGCCCAGGTGGCGCCTGAGGTGGTGGGCACAATGTCCAGCGTCTCTTTGCCCTGAGCCTTGAGAGTGGAGGTGACCAGTTCGACATTGCGCATCAGATTCACCGTATCGGGGAAGATGCTGGTGTTCATCTGCTGGAGGATGTAGCGGGGGCCGTCCGTGGTCACCAGATAGGTGGTGTTGATGTGGCCGTCTCCGTAAGGTTCGATACCGGTCACGGCACCTTCCAGCGCAAAATGCGAGGCGATGCCGAATAAAACTTCATTGCTTTCAGTCATGATGGGTCCGTTCTCCAAAACGTGGGATCAGGCTTCACGCCAGGCGATACCGCTGTCAGGCAGGTCGAAGTCCTCGGTGGTGCCGTCGGCCAAAGTCACCGTGGTCTTCTGCGGCTGATCGGTGTTGTTGATTACGCAATACAGCCCTTGCTCGGGGAAGTGTGCCACTTCGCATTCCGGATTGGACGAGCTCCAGGCCGCATACTTGTCTTCGTTGTGGGAAGCGTAGAACAGCACGCGTTCCAGCAGTCGGGCGTTGGCCGCCGAATAGGGCAGGCCGGAGATGTACACGCCGCGGCCCTTGCCATAATCGTTGGTCGCGAGCTGTACCTGGCCGCCGTCCGCGCGCAGCAGGGTCACGTTTTCATTGACCGGATACGTGTTGAGCACGGGTTCGCCGAAATCGATGCCGCCCAACGGCTTGATGGACTGGCCGCCGCCGCAGCCGCTCAGCGGGATGCGGTAGCCGGCCTGCTCCCAAGCCTCGCGGGCCGCCGGGTCGACCGGCACATCGGCGGTGATGAAGTGGTCCGGCACCACCGGCGGGAAATACTTGTCCACCGAAAGGGTCTGATAGCGCTCCTCGTCCACGCCAATCACGTCGGCCAGCTGGAAGAACCGGCCCGTTTGGAAGCGCGGTGCCGAGCTCGGCTCGCCCACGCCCACGAACGCGCCGCCGCCACGCACCCAGGCGCGCACGGTTTCCACGAGCTTCGGGTTGGTCCACACATCGCCGCCGGTGAATGCGGTGTCGACCGGGCCGCCGTTGATGATTACGTCGATATCGCTATCGATGCCATGCGCGAGTACGTCGTCGAAGCTGATGAACCGCACGTTCACGCGCATGCCGGACAGGGATTCCAGAATGCCGTAGTAGGAGTAGGTCTGCTTGTTGGGCAGGGCGTGTGCCACGGTGAACGCCATCCAGGAGCGCATCTTGCCCCAGGAATTCAGAATCGCCACGTTGAGCTCACCTTCGGCGGCCACCCCACCGGTGCGGTCGTGGATGTCGCGGAATTCGTTGGCGATATGGGTCACCGTGTCCACGAACTTCGGGAACTTGGCGGCCAGGGAGAGGTAGCCGCCGTAGCCCATGCGGCTGATCGGCGAGCGCAGGATCGCGCGGCGGGCCTTGCGCCAGTTGTCGAGGCCTTCGATGCTCGGATCGTTGCCCTCGTAGAACGTGTCGGGGAAGAAGTACGGCAGGAAGCGGCCTTCGGTGTACTTGACGCCCGGAATATCGGCGATCATGCGGGTGGTGGTGCCGTCGCCGATGGAACCGACCACGGCGTCCAGGCCGAGTTCGTCGAATCCGTCCTTGTACGGTTCGGTGCCGATCCACTGGTCGCCGAGGAACATCATCGCCTCTTTGCCGGCGGCGTGGGACATGTCGGCGAGCTGCTTGACGTTTTCGCGCACGAAGCCGGAGAGGAAGTCGATCCAGTCGCGCTGGGCTTTTCTGGGCACGCGCCATGCGGAGTTGTAGGCACCGCCGTCCACGAAGTCCTCCGGGCGCAGGCGGTAGCCATACTTGGCTTCGAAATCATCCAGCGCACGCGGGCTTACGGTGCAGGCGCAACCAAACCAGTCGACGACCTTTTCGCGGCGCTTTTCATCGAACAGGAGCGTGAACTGGTAGAAGAACGTGGTGAATCGCACCACATCGGTCTGCGAGCTGTCCTTAAGCCACTGCTCGAACGTGTCGAACACGAACTTGCGGGTGGCCGGATGGTAGATGTCGAACGGGATCTCGTGTTCCTTGTCGCCCCAGTCGTTGGTCAGATGGTTGTACATCTCGACCGGGTCCCAGATGATGTAGGCCAGGAAACTCACCGTGTACTCATGCCATGCGGCAACGCCGCTCACATGCACGGTGTCCTCGTCCGCGTCAAGCGTCCAGTTCGCCGAATCAACGACCTCGCCGGTGGTGCGGTCTACAACCTCCCAATACTTGTGAGGGTCGGCATCACGATTCGGCTTCAGCTGCTCAGCGAAGAAGCTTTCCATCAGCGGAATATCAACCGTATCCGATTCGGCGAGAATGCGATCGGTCAGCAGATACACCTGTGGCGTCTCATCCATATGCAGCGTAATCCACTCGTTATGCGCGCGAGTCGGGAAATACGCATTGTAAATCTTCTTGCCCAAGGCAAGCACAGCCTCATCCAGATGCGTGCCATCGGAGTTACGAATGGCGTCTGCTCCCCACAGTTCGGCAAGCTCCTTGGTCTTCTCCGCAAAATTCTCCTCGCTAGGCAAGGTGAAGCGGCCGGTGCTAGTCATAGTCTCTCCTTTGAGGACATTGATTATTTTTTTGGATAATTAAATTGTAAACAATATATGCATATAAAACAAGAATCCGACACAACCGTCGGGCGTCCAGGATCCTGACTGTATAAATCCTTGAGAGTAGCCCCACGGCAACGCCGGAAGAGCGAATTGAACATCACCGGAGCTTCCCGGTCAGTTTCACCGACAATCTCATGACAAGAATCAGGAAGGCTCTGGATCGGTATGGTTGCGTGCTACTTATTGTTGAGAAGCCGTCCGACGCCGGAAGGAGTAGCACGAGGCACCGGACGGCGGGAATTATTGGTCTTAGGCTGTCCGCTTAACGCGTCGCCTTCGGCCCCTGCAATTAAGGACTCGCCTACGGCGAGACTCAATGCTGCCTTCGCTCGGCTACCGCCTCGCTCGGGCCGACGCTACAGACAGCCCACCGGGCTGTCCGCTTAACGCGTCAGCCCTTGACCGCACCAGCGGCGAGGCCGGCCTGCCAGTAGCGCTGGAGACCGAGGAAGAGCACGATCACAGGCAGCACACCGAGCAGAGCACCCATCATCAGAGCGCCACGATCAGTGAAGGTAGCCAGAGAGACCATGCCGTACAGACCCAAGGTCACCGGCTTCAAGGTGTCGGAAGAGACCATCATCAACGGCAGCAGGAAGTTGTTCCAAGTGGCCACGAACAGGAACAGGAAGATCGTGACCATTGCCGGAGCCAGAATCCTCAACACAATGGTGAAGAAGATGCGAGCTTCGCTTGCACCATCGATACGCGCCGCCTCAAGCAGCTCGTTCGGCACTGAGGTCTGCGCGTATACGCGGCCCAGGAAGAAGCCGAACGGAGAGACGCAGCACGGGATGATGATGGAGAGCATCGTGTTGGTCAGGTGCATGGCATGGAAGATGGAGTACTGCGGAATGGTCAGCAGAGCGGCCGGCATCAGCATGCAGCCCATAATCACGCCAATGGCAAGGTTCTTACCCTTGAAGTTGAACTTTGCGGTAGCGTATCCAGCCATCACAGCCACGAGCGTACCCACCAGAGCGGAAACACCCGAGTAGATCAGGGAGTTCAGCACCCAGCGCCAGAACTGGCCACGGGTCCAACCAATCAGCGTGCCATAGTTCTTGGCGATGGCGGCAGGCAAATCGCTCAGACCCACGGCGAACCACAGACCGTTGCTGCCGGTCATCTGGCTCGGCGTCTTGGTCGAGGCGATGATGGCCCAGTAAATCGGGAACAGAAAGTAGATCAGCGCGAAGACCAGAACAACGATGGTGATGGTCTTGACCAGCGCGGAAGGCTGCATGGAACGAGGCAGGTCGTTGGCATGCTTGTCGCGAATCCTGTCAGCCTTCTTACGAGCGCGTGCGACCGCGCGGGATTCCTTATCAGTAGCTTCTACGGTGCTCATTCTGCGTTCACCTTCCTTTCAACGAGCGTGTAGACCACGGCGAGTACGCCAGCGATCAGTGCCATAACGATGGCCACAGCGGATGCAGGTCCGTCACCACCCGGGGTCAGCGTGCCCTGCGAGGTATTGAGGGCCATCATCATTGGCGTGTACGACTTGGAAATGCTCGGATCGGAAATCGACATCACCTGCGGCTCGTTGAACAGCTGGATGGTGCCGACGATGGAGAGCAGCATGGCAAGCAGGGCGGCTGCACGCACGTTCGGCAGCTTGATCTTCATGGCGATCTGGAAGCCACTGGCGCCATCGATGCGTGCGGCCTCGTACAGATCGTGCGGAATGGCCTGCAGTGCGGCGAGGAAGATCAGCATGTTGTAGCCGGTGAAGGTCCAGGTCGTGATGTTGGCCATAGAGCCGAGGACCACATTGTCGCCGAAGAAGTTCACCTTGATGCCGATGGCGGCAAGTCCCTTAACGATAGGGGAAATCTGGCCGTTGTAGAGGTACACCCAGATGATGGATGCGACCACGCCCGGAATGGCGTACGGCAGAAAGTAGCTCAGACGGAATGCGGTGATGTGCTTGACGATATAGGAATCGATGAGCATTGCCAGAGCAAGTGCCGCGATGATCATGACCGGCACCTGAATCACGGTGTAGAGCACTACCCTGCCCACGCCAGCCCAGAAGTTGCCGGAAGTAATAACGTATTGGAAGTTCTGAAGTCCGACGAACTTATCGACCAGTTCCCCGCCGCCGTATGCGCCACCGCCCGTGGTGACCTGGCGGAAGAAGCTGGAATAAATAGCCCAAATGATGGGAAGAATAAATACCAGAGCGAACAGGATGCCAAACGGTGCCATGAAGGCCCAGCCGGTACGATTCTCACGCTTCACAGCATCAGAAGCCTTTGGCTTATCGGCACGCCTGGCGACCCCCGTCTTCGCCGTTTTTGTTGTTGCAGTCATAGGGAAACCTGTCTTTCAAAAGAACAGTGAGAAATAGAAAGTACGTAATGCAGTTCGAATCGATGCAGTCAGATCAAACACAATTAATGACGAACCGAACTCGAGTAAAAGGAAAGGCCGGAGTGTTGAGCTCCGGCCTTTCGATGTGTGGTTGAGGATATCAGCGGCTGGAAGGAACCCTAACCGTTAATGTCACTCGGAAACAGACAGGCCGAAGTTCTTCAGCGTATCCACAGAGGTGGTCTGTGCGTCGGAGAAGATGTCTGCAACCTTGCCGGAGCCATCGGTGGCCTTGGCGGCGGTTTCGTTCATCTTGGCGGCGACTGCGGAGAAGCCAGGCATGTAGGTGAAGTCACCCATGTTGTTGTTAGCGGTCTTGAATTCCTTCATGATGTCCTGACCACCGAAGAAGGTGGACCACTCGGAAGGAGTCTCAGCGTCTTCAGTGGTAGCAGCCGGCACGAGGCCCTGGGAAACCAGATCAGGAACCTGGGTGTTGAACCAATCCAGGAACTCCATTGCTTCCTTCGGGTGCTTGGAGTTCTTCAGCACGGCCACGGCGGAACCACCGTCAGGGCCGGTCTTGCCAGCGTTGCCGAACCAGTCACCGAGCTGAGCGACCTGCCATTCGCCGGAGCCGGTGCCACCGGAGGAGGTCATGAACAGCGGGGCTTCCCAAGCGGCGGCCACAGTACCGATCAACGAGCCATCCTTGATGGATGCATCGAAGGACGGATCCCAACGCGGGTTGGTGGTGGCTGCCTTGGCGTCGAGCAGCTGCTGGTAGAAGTCAGCGGTTGCCTTGGAGCCATCGGTCTCGGTGTTGACGACCCAGGAGTCGCCCTTCACCTTGTACCAACCACCGGAGGCGCCAGCCAGACCGGAGATCATGTTGCCGGCCTCATCAGGCTGGTAGGACATGATGTACTTGCCAGCGGCGGCAGCGGTCTTGGCAGCGGCGATAAACTCATCGGCGGTCTGCGGAATCTCGGTGATGCCGAGCTTCTCGAACTCAGCCTTGTTGTAGAAGTAAACCAGCGGGCCGGTGTCCTGCGGCAGGCCGTAAGCCTTGCCGCCAACCTGAACCAGGCTGTACGGGCCGGATGCGAAGTCGTTCTTGTACTGCTCGGCATACTGGGTCACATCCTGCAGCAGACCCTTGGTGAAGACCTCAGGCAGCTCGGCGTAACCGACCTGAGCCAGATCCGGAGCCTCGCCGGACTTGACGTCGGTCTCAAGCTTCTTGATCATGTCAGAGGCCTTACCATCGAACTTGGTGGCCTTGACCTGAATATCCGGATGCTGCTTATTCCACTTGGCAACGATGTCGTTGACCAGAGTCATGCCCTCGGAATCCGGCAGACGGTGCATGTAGGTGATGTTGACCACGCCACCATCATCGGTGGTCTTCGTGTCGCCGGCAGTGTCGCTGCCGCAACCGGCCAAGCCCATTCCCATTGCTGCTACCGCGGCAAAAGCAGCCACGATGCGCTTATTGCGAGATACCATATCTCTACTCCTTCGTAGTGAAATCATCATCTCAGTGTGATGACTGATTACTAATGTATGCCCTCATTCTTTTATTGTCAACTTAGCTAACAATTACCGCGCGTCCCGTTGAGGCGAGTAGCATTGAACCGGTTCGATGCTCGATTGCGCGGATTTGTTTATTTCATTAACTCCCCTTACAAAGCAACGTACTTTTGGTCCGCCGGTAGACCTAATGAGATATTGGATAGCGGCAACAATCCAAGACGTTAGCTTGCAATCGTCCACCGCAAATTGCAAGCACTTGCCAACATTATCGGTTTTCAGGTCGCCGGCGCGATACCCGACTAGGGAGGCACCGCGCCTTAATGAGACGCTACACGAGCAGTCTCAGCAACTGGTAGAGCTGCCACAGGCTACGCACGTTGAAGTGCGTGCCGTCAACCGTGGCGTTCGCCTCGCCATCGCCCACATGGACGATCACGGTGCGCCCGTTCACGGTCAGACTACCGTGCATCGTGATATGATTGCATCTTGCAACCTTGTTGATTAAAGGCGCAAGCCGGTAATCAACGCAAAGGCCCGGTGCTGCAAACGTCGGGCCTTTTCTTATCGGCTCACGCCGATCGGCCCGTCATATCAACGGGGACACCGCATGTTACGGCATCACAAACCAATATATCAGCACCCCGGTGGCAATCAAGAAGACAGGTTCCAGAAAAAGAAAAAAAGGCCTGGGCATGTTGCCCAGGCCTCGGTTCGCGGACAGGGCGAGATTCGAACTCGCGGAGGGTTGCCCCTCAACGGTTTTCAAGACCGTCTCTTTAGGCCGCTCAGACACCTGTCCTGATGCGCGTTCACACGCGCAAGTATTCATTATACAGAAGGGAGGGATGTTGATATTCGGCAGTGCGGTCGGTCTTGGATTCGCCTGCTGGCTATCAGCGATCTCTCCCTCAGTAATCTCTCCCTCAGTCAGCTACGCTGACAGCTCCCTCATCAGAGGGAGCTAAAGCACGATGAGACTCAGGCCTCCCACTTCGTGGGCTCGATAACTTCCTTGCCGCCCATGTAGGCGCGCATGGCCTTCGGGATCTCGATGGAGCCGTCCTTCTGCTGGTGGTTCTCCATGATAGCGACCAGCCAACGGGTGGTGGCCAGCGTGCCGTTCAGGGTGGAGACCGGGCGGGTGCCGCCGTCTTCCATACGCTCGCGGATGTTCAGGCGGCGAGCCTGGTACTCGGTGCAGTTCGAGGTGGAGGTGAGCTCGCGGTAACGGCCCTGGGTCGGCACCCAAGCCTCGCAGTCGAACTTACGGGCGGCGGAGGAACCGAGGTCGCCGGCGGCGGTATCGATGATGCGGTAGGGCACCTCGACCTTGGCGAGCATCTCCTGTTCCATGGCCAGCAGGTGCTCGTGCTCCTTGTAGGAGTCCTCCTGCTTGGCGTAAACGAACATCTCCACCTTGTCGAACTGGTGGACGCGGATGATGCCGGAAGTATCCTTGCCTGCGGCACCGGCCTCGCGGCGGTAGCAGGAGGACCAACCGCAGTAGCGCAGCGGGCCGTTGCCGAGGTCGAGGATCTCGTTCTCGTGCATGCCGGCGAGCGCCACTTCGGAAGTGCCGACCAGGTACTGGTCATCGGGCTCGCGCAGACGGTAGATCTCGTCGGCGTGGGAGTTCAGGAAGCCGGTGCCGCGCATGACCTCGGGGCGCACGAGCGTCGGGGTGATGGCCAGCGTGAAGCCGTGCTCTTCGGCCTGGTCCACGGCCATGGTGAGCATGGCAATCTGCATGCGGGCCACCTGGCCACGCAGGAAATAGAAGCGGGAGCCGCCGACCTTGACGCCGCGGCGCATATCGATGCCGGCCACGCCGGTGCCGAGGGTCAGGTGGTCCTTGGGCTCGAAGCCTTCGGCCGCGAAGTCGCGAATCTGGCCAACCTTCTTGACGACCACGTAGTCATCCTCGCCGCCTTCGGGAGCTTCGGGCTCCACGATGTTGGAGAGCTTCCACATGGCGGTGGTGTATTCCTCGGCTGCGGAATCGGCCTTGGACTTGTATTCGGAGACCTTCTGGGACAGTTCCCTGGTCTCGGCGATGAGCTTGGCCTTCTCGTCCGCCGGGGCGGAGGCGACCTTCTTGCCGATTTCCTTCTGCTGGGCGCGAGCCTCTTCGAAGGCCTTCAGCGCCTCACGACGTGCGGTGTCGGAGGAGAGCACTTCGTCGACGAGCTCCACGGACTCGCCGCGCTTGCGCTGGGATTCCTTGACGATATCGGTGTGTTCACGGATGAATTGAATATCAAGCATGGGCACCAGACTAGCCGCGTAAGCAGACACCGACAATGGCCGAATGCGCGGGAGTCACGCGGAAATCACAGGGAAGCCCGGGAAAGTCCGCGGACGGGTCCACCCGGCCAATTTCGTCAGATGAGACGCGATTGAACCATAATCACGCCCCACGGGGCTGTTGCGTGCAGGAAATGTTCACGTACGGCGCACCATGGCCGCAAACGACCTCCCCACCGATAACAATAGGAGCCATGCCTCAGCCTGCCCTCACCGTGTTTCTGATCATCGCCGCAATCGCCATTGTGGTGGTGCTCATCGCCGTCATCGTCATCGCTCTGCGCGCGCAGCGCCGCCGCAAGCTGGCTCAGACGCTGGAGAAGCGCCGGGACGACGAGGTGCAGTACGCCTTCATCGTGAATCCGTCCAAACCGCAGGCCGAAGCCCGCAGGCTGCATATCCAGAGGTTCTGCGAGGCCAAGGGGCTCAATCGCATCCGCTTCTACGACACCCAGCTTGACAAGGACGGCAGGGTCTGCGCGCTTGAGGCGCTGGAGGACGGCGCCGACGTGGTGATCGCGGTCGGCGGCGACGGCACGGTGCGCACGGTGGCGAGCGCCGTCTCCGGCACCGGCCATGCGCTGGGCATCATCCCCATCGGCACCGGCAACCTGTTTGCCCGCAATATGGGCGTTCCCGTGGACGATATCGACGCCGCGCTGACCGTGGCCACCTCCCACGGCTCCCGCCTGGTGGACATGGGCCGTCTCACCCTGCTCGACCACCCGGAGGACGACCACGGCCACGCCTTCCTCATCATCGCCGGCATCGGCTTCGATGCGGCCATGATCGACGACACCAACCCCGAGCTCAAGGCGAACATCAGCTGGCTCGCCTACTTCGTGGGCGGCGTGAAGAACCTGTTCGCGCCGAAGTTCCGCGGCACGCTGACAGTCACCAGCGCCGACGGCTCGACCCACACCATCAAGAATCTCGATTTCCGCACGGTGATGGCCGGCAACTGCGGCCAGATTCCCATGTTCTCGCTGATGCCGGCGGCATCCTATGACGATGGTCTGCTGGACTTCGAAATCATCGACACCACCGGCGGCATCCTCGGCTGGGCCAACCTGTTCGGCGACGTGGTGCACCAGACGATCATCGGCAAGCCCGAACAGAACCCGCTGTCCACGAACTCGACCATCGAACAGGTTCAGGGCGTCAGTGCCGAAATCACATTGGAAAAGCCGGCCAAAGCGCAGGTGGACGGCGACATGCTACCGGAGACCAAACATATTCGTTTCTCAGTGGATCATCGCGCGCTGATCGTGCGCGTACCCGACGCCTCCGCGCTGGAAAAGACCGCACAGGCCGCTGCCTCAAACGCCACCTCGGATTTCGCCGAAATGACCGGCACGCTCGAGCCGATTCGCTGATCCGCTACGATGCGTGGCCGGTGACTCGGGCGACGTGCATTGCCAGATAGGCGGTTTCGTCGTCGCTGATATCCGTGTCGAGGCGCAGTTCGAGCAGGGAGGCGATGGTTCGCGCGCATCGTAGCGCGGCGGGATAGGACTCACGAATCACCTTCATCACCGGTGCCGGCTCATCCGTCAGTTGCTGGTGCTGGTGGATGCGTACGAACAGGTAACGCAGATGGGTGATGAACCTGCCCACATTCACGGAACTGCGGTCCAACGTGATGCCGTAGCTGTGGTCGATAATGTCAAGCAGTTGCTGGATCACGCCCGTCATCGTATACGTATAGGACAGGTCGCCGGTGGCGAAGCCGGCGTTGACCAGATGCATGGCAAGCGCGGTGGCCTCGCCGTCCGGCAGCGTGACGTCGAGCCGCGCATTGAGCGATGCGAGCATCGCACGCCCCTGCGCGTATTCCTGCGGGTACAGGTTGCTCACCTCGCCGAGCAGCGGGTAGGTAATGTCGATGCCGCGCCGCACCCGCTCCACCGCATTCGCCACGTGATCCGACAAGGCCATGACCAGCGTGGTGCTGCCGGTCTCACGCTCCCCCAGTCCGGCTTCCTGCATGGATTCGACGACCACGCGGATGATTTCGGGCGGAATGTCCGCCAGCATCTGCGCCAGATGGTCCGGGTCACGCCCGTCCGACGGCACGAAGGTGCGCACGACTTTCGACTCGTCGACCGTCTGCCCCGGCTTGGCCTGGAACCCCAGTCCACGGCCGGTGAGAATCACCTCACCGCCGTCGCCGCCTTTGGCGAGCACGACGTTGTTGTTGAACACTCGCAGTATTTCCATGGCATCCTTTCGCAACGTCATTGTTCCACATCGATGATCGGGCTGCCGGCTGATACGGTTTTGCAGTCACCGCCGTTGTTGTCGCCGCTACCGTCGCCGATCAACGGCGTGACCACGGTCAGTTCAGCGGCGTTGACCACCGTCACCACCACCACAACGCTGTGCCCGGCCGCCGCGACTTTGCCGAAATCCACGGTGGCCAGTGGCTCTCCCGCCGCGATCCGCTCGCCTTTAGCCACGACCACAGCGAATCCCTCGCCATCCATATCGACGGTGTCAATGCCGATATGAACCAGCACCTCGATGCCGCCATCGGTTTTAATGCCGAAGGCATGGCCGGTTCGGGCCACGGTTTTCAGCATGCCACTGACCGGTGCGAGCACGGCTGTCTCACCGGTCGTCTCCGGCACGACGCCTACGCCCTCCCCCAGCGCGCGGGAGGCGAACACCGGATCGCCAGTCGCTTCCAGATTCACCAGCCGGCCGGCGACCGGCGACAAGATGGCGTTGGAGTCAAGAGCCCGATCAGGGGCAGCCCGCGATGGAGAATCTTCCGCAGACTCCACATCCGACACGGTCGTATCAATCCCCCTCGCCATATCCTGCGGGCGTGCGTTCTCGTCTGCCGAGACCATCTGCGTCTTGGTGGCGCGCGACGGCGTGCGGTACCCGAACAACACCGTCAACACCATCGCCATTACAAACGCAACGGCGATGGACAGCGCGTACACCCACATCCGATCGAACACCGGAATCGTCAGCAACGAGGAGAAGGCGAATGCCGTAGTCGTAACGCCCCGGACCATCTGGCCGGATGGCAGCACGGACGGGAACAGCCAGCCGAACACCGCGCTGGTCACTCCGCCGGCCGCGCAGCCGGCGAGCAGCCAGCGGTAGACGCGGCGGTGATGCAGATGGATGCCGTACAGGCTCAGTTCCGAAACGCCACCCAGCAATCCCGCGAGCAACGCCCCCACCGCGGTCTGCCGCATGGCCGAATCCTTGCCGCGTACGGCCAGCACGAGTACGCCAGCGGTGGCACCGAAGCAGGCGAAGTTCCATACACCCATCGGACCTTGGACGAAGTCGTAGCCGAGCGTCTGAATGTTCATCAGTATCAGGGCGTTCAACGGCCAGTGCAGACCGAGCGGCACGAGAAACGGGTAGAGCATCGGGATGATGAGCGCGAACAGGAATGGCACGTGCGCGTTAAGCCATGCTGTGGCCGCTCCCAGCCCGCTGCCGAGCCATATTCCCAGAGGCCCGATAACCAGTATGGTGAGCGCAAAAACGACGACCAGTGAGAGGAATGGCACGAACACCAGCTGTACGCTGTCGGGAATGACGCGCTTCAGCCCGCGGTAGACCACGGCGAGCACGGCGGCCATGAGCAATGGTACGAAGATGTTGCCACTGTAGTCGTTGAGTTGAATCGGTATGCCGAACGCCGACACGGTGCAGGTTTCGGTGCCGAATGTGGCGGTGGCCGAGCATTGAATCTCCCCGGAGAGAGCGCTGGATACGGACGTCCCGGACATTCCGGACATCACGCCAGTAAACTGCGGGGTCATCAGCGCGGCCATAATCGCGCCGCCGAGCCAGGGGTCGACGTCCAGTTTCTTGGCCGCATTGTAGGCGATCATAATCGGCAGAACGGTGAACACACCCTCCCAAATCGCCTTGAGTAGTATCCAGCCGGCGGAGGTCTCGCCGTCAGGCACGATGCCGAGTGCAACGATCACGTTGACGATGGCGATGACCAGCGAGGCACCGAGCAGTACACCCAGAATCGGGCGGAACGAGTCGGACAGGTAGTCGAAAAACGCGGCAGCCCAAGCGCGGGCGGCACTGCCCCACTCGCGGACGGTACGAGGCGTGAAGTGACGGGATGTATTGGATGGGCCGCAACTTTGTTCGGCGTCGGTGGCAGTATCGCGCGATGGTGCGGCATCGTCGGAAAGGTACGGCGCGGACTGCGCGGGTTGCGTGGGCTGTGTGGATTGCGCTGACTGCGCGGGCTGCGCTGACTGCGCGGGCTGCGCTGGCTGAGTGGGCTGCATTGACTGAGTGGGTTGCGTTGACTGCGACGCTGACTGCATCACTGCCGATGGCAATTGCGCTGCCGGCATCAATCGCGCCGTCCGCAGCCGAACGATCTGCTCGTACACCGAGGCGACCGCTCCGCCGATGATGACCTGATAACGATTGCCGGCTCGCAGGAATGCACCGAGGACTCCGGGGATGGATTCAAGACCGTGCTGGTTGACATGGCCGGCATCGGCCAGTTCGAAGTGCAGTCGCGTGGCGCAATGGGTCAGGCTGGTAATGTTCGCGGGGCCGCCGACGGCATCGACGATGCGCGCCGCAATCACTGCAGGCGTTGCGTTCGATGCGTTCGCCACGGTTCCTCCTTGCTGCCGTATGCCACTGTGTTCCATTATCGGCGCTGGGTGCCCCAAAAGCACGGCAATGCCGGCAAAGCATCGCGAAACGGCAACTATGCGCTACGGTGCTCCGCGATGGTGTCCCGCCATAATGTTCCGCGATGATGCTTCGCCACACCCGTTCTCCGTATTTGCCGCAGCGCCCATTCCGACATCATTCCACCATGCAGAATCCTGCAATCGTTGTCAAAAATCATCGTTTTTTGCTGCCTATTCGGAGTGTCGCGACCGAGAAAGTCGTATCCTATCTTTCACACACGTTGCGTAGCAGGGTTGTTACTCAAAATGAGGCAAGACCTGGAGTGACGTGGAATTTGCGTATCGTAATATGCGAATTCCACGTTGTTCCAGGTCTTTTTTGTTTTCGGGCGACTTCAGGCAATCGAAGCCTGACCTTGCATGCGGCAGAGGGGCCACGCGGCAGGCGCGGCCCGTCAACGGCGAAAGGACAAGGCAATGACGACGACGGCATCACCCGTATCGAAGCAGACGGCATCCGCGGCACAGGAGACCGGCGCAACCGGTGCAGCGGCCACCGCAATCGAAACCATCGAAACCGGCGTGGCCGGGGTGGCGGACGCGGCCACAAACGCGGCAGCAAACGCAATCGAGGACCTCGAAGCCGCCGAATCACGCGGCTTCTCCACGCGCTTCCCGCTCAACAGCGCATTCATCTTCACCTTCGGCGCGCTCGGCGGCATGCTGTTCGGTTTCGACACCGGCATTATCTCCGGCGCCTCCCCGCTTATCGAATCGGACTTCGGCCTGAGCGTCTCCCAGACCGGCTTCATCACCTCCTCGGTGCTGATCGGCTCGTGCGCAGGCGCGCTGTCGATCGGCGCACTGTCTGACCGGTTCGGCCGCAAGAAGCTGCTCATCGTCTCCGCGCTGCTGTTCCTGCTCGGCTCAGGCCTGTGCGCCTCCTCCACCGGATTCGCGATGATGGTGTGCGCCCGCATCATCCTGGGTCTCGCCGTCGGCGCGGCCTCCGCCCTGACCCCGGCGTACTTGGCCGAACTGGCGCCGAAGGAGCGTCGCGGCTCACTGTCCACGCTGTTCCAGCTCATGGTCACCTTCGGCATTCTGCTGGCCTACGCCTCCAACCTCGGATTCCTGAACCACAACCTCTTCGGCATCCGCGACTGGCGCTGGATGCTCGGTTCGGCGCTGGTGCCGGCCGCCTTGTTGCTGCTCGGCGGCCTGTTGCTGCCCGAATCCCCGCGTTATCTGGTGAACAAGGGCGACACCCGCAACGCCTTCAAAGTGCTTACGCTGATTCGCAAGGACGTGGATCAGACCCAGGTGCAGATTGAGCTGGACGAAATCAAGGCCGTGGCCGCACAGGACACCAAGGGTGGTGTGCGCGAACTGTTCCGTATCGCTCGTCCGGCGCTGGTGGCCGCCATCGGTATCATGCTGTTCCAGCAGCTCGTGGGCATCAACTCGGTGATCTACTTCCTGCCGCAGGTGTTCATCAAGGGCTTCGGCTTCCCTGAAGGCGACGCGATCTGGGTGTCGGTGGGCATCGGCGTGGTGAACTTCGTGAGCACCATCGTGGCCACGCTTATCATGGATCGTTTCCCGCGCAAGGGCGTGCTGATCTTCGGTTCCATCGTGATGACCGTTTCGCTCGCGGTGCTCGCCGTGATGAACTTCGTGGGCGACGTGGCCGTGCTGGCAGTGCCGACGATGATTCTCATCGCTTTCTATATCCTCGGCTTTGCGGTCTCGTGGGGCCCGATCGCCTGGGTGCTTATCGGCGAGATCTTCCCGCTGAGCGTGCGCGGCATCGGCTCATCCTTCGGCTCGGCGGCGAACTGGCTGGGCAACTTCATCGTCTCCCAGTTCTTCCTCGTGCTGCTCGATGCGTTCGGCAACAATGTGGGCGGCCCGTTCGCGATTTTCGGCGTGTTCTCGGCCCTGTCCATCCCGTTCGTGCTGCGCTTGGTGCCCGAGACCAAGGGCAAGTCGCTGGAGGAAATCGAGAAGGAAATGACCAAGCGCTAGACAACCGGCACACGATTCGCACAAAAGTTGACAACTCTTAACATAAGAGTACCCAAAGTGGCGAAAAACGTGGCAGAATAGGGAACATGGTAGCAAACAATGCGGGTCAGCCCGCCACCCCAGCAGATCTGATTAGTGTCGATGAGGTTATCGGCAAGTACTATGACCTCGTCCCCGATCCCGAAGTCCCCGAGCAGCGTGTCATCTTCGGCACCTCCGGCCACCGCGGATCGTCCCTGAAGACCTCGTTCAACGAGGCCCACATCATCGCCATCTCCCAGGCCATCGCCGAATACCGCAAGAAGGCCGGCGTCACCGGCCCGCTGTACCTCGGCTCCGACACCCACGCGCTGTCCGGCCCGGCCAAGAAGACCGCCATCGAGGTGCTCGTCGCCAACGGCGTGCACGTGCGCGTCGACTCCCGTGACGACTTCGTGCCCACCCCGGTGGTCTCCCAGGCCATCCTGACCCACAACCGTGCGGTCGACGGCACCCAGCGCTTCGAGGGCGAGGGCCTCGCCGACGGCATCGTCGTCACGCCGTCCCACAACCCGCCCACCGACGGTGGCTTTAAGTACGACCCCGTCACCGGCGGCCCGGCCCCGGCCGAGACCACCAACGCCATCGCCGCTCGCGCCAACGAGCTGCTCGGCGACTTCAAGTCCATCAAGCGTGTGCCCTACGAGGAGGCCATCAAGTCCGAGTACGTCGAGGGCTTCGACTTCCGCGAGCACTACGT